>WNGO01000003.1_pt1 | contig 146407 bp, 110 predicted proteins | sample 5400511 | NCBI WGS metagenome assembly WNGO01 (sample SAMN13153380, study PRJNA577476) | soil metagenome | isolation source: 20 cm soil or saprolite under Garry oak tree replicate 2 | place: USA:California | collected 2016-06-15 | reverse complement strand
TGTTTTCTTTCAGGAAGACACGCGCGTTCTCGCGGCCCTGGCCCATGCGTTCGCCGCCGAAGCTGATCCACGTGCCGCTCTTCTCGAGCACGCCCTTATCCACACCCAGGTCGATCAGGTCGCCCTCGCGCGAAATCCCTTCGCCGTAGACGATGTCGAATTCGGCTTCGCGGAACGGCGCGGCCACTTTATTCTTCACCACTTTTGCTCGCGTCCGAGAACCAACCACCTTGTCGCCTTCTTTGATGGCTTGAATTCGCCGGATATCCACGCGCATCGAGGCGTAGAACTTCAGCGCACGCCCACCCGTAGTCGTCTCCGGGTTGCCAAACATCACTCCAATTTTTTCGCGAATCTGGTTGATGAAAATCAAGCAGGTGCGCGACTTCGAAACAATGCCGGTCAGCTTGCGCAGCGCCTGCGACATCAAGCGCGCTTGCAAACCCATTTGCGGGTCGCCCATGTCCCCTTCGAGCTCGGCCTTGGGCACCAGCGCCGCTACGGAGTCTACCACCACAATGTCCACTCCGCCGGAACGAATCAGCGTTTCGGCGATTTCCAGCGCCTGCTCGCCGTTATCCGGCTGCGACACCAGCAGGTTGTCCACGTCCACGCCCAGCTTCCGCGCGTACACCGGATCTAGCGCGTGTTCCGCATCGATGAACGCCGCCTGCCCGCCCAGCTTCTGCGCTTCGGCGATCACGTGCAGCGTCATGGTGGTCTTGCCGCCGGATTCCGGCCCGTAAATCTCAATCACGCGCCCGCGCGGAAAGCCGCCGACACCCAGCGCCGCGTCAATCGACAGGCATCCGCTTGGAATCACACTGACGGGCACCAGAACATCCCGGCTGCCCAGGCGCATGATCGCGCCCTTACCGTGGTCTTTTTCAATCTGCGATATCGCCGCTGCCAGCAGTTTTTCTTTCTCATCTGTCATTTCACACCTCGGTGGAGGAAATTGGAAGCTTGGGCCTGCGGAGCCGCTGACTTGGGTATTGCGCCGGGAAAGCGCTTCGCCCTTGCCCAGGGATATAACGAAGTGTGGAGTTTACCACTCGATTCATCTCCGCGCCATCCCTTTTTATGGTTGCACCCGGCCTTGTCATCCTGAAGCCATCCGACGAGGATGGCTGAAGGATCTCAACCGCAAACGGTGCCGACCCCGTACTGTCTAATGCCGCATCACCGTTGACAACCGTGCTCCGCGTCATGGTCTCTCAGCCGCGTCTGAGCCGTCTGCTCGCGTTCATCCAACGCCATCCGTTCCCGTTGGGTCAATTGCCGCAACCGGGACAGGTTCCGGCCCCGGATGCGAGCCTCGGAGAGCTCCTCTTCGAGTCTCTCACGTTCCAGACAGCTTAGAACACTGCTCGAAAAACCACGCATGGTGCACCTGTTGAAAACAGCCAGGCCAAACTACCACCATGGCGAACAAAAAGCAAACATTATTATTCGCCTTATATTCGCCTCGTATGTCGCTCTTAAGCGGGATAGGTATAGAATCCGCGGCCAGCCTTCCGCCCCAGCCAGCCTGCCGCCACATATTTCTTCAGCAGCGGGCACGCCCGATACTTCGGATCCCCCAGCCCTTCCTCGAGAACGTGCATAATGTCCACACAGACCTCCAGCCCAATAAAATCCGCCAACTCCAACGGCCCCATGGGATGGTTCATTCCTAGCTTCATCACCGCGTCTACGGCTTCTGCCGTGGCAACACCTTCCATGACGCAGTAAGCCGCCTCGTTGATCAGCGGCATCAGCACGCGATTCGAAACGAACCCCGGCGCATCGTTCACCGCCACCGGTTTCTTCTCTAGTTTCTCCGCCAGCTTCATCGTCGTCCCAAACGTTGCATCGCTCGTCTGCAGCGCGCGGATCACTTCCACCAGCGCCATCACCGGCACCGGGTTCATAAAATGCATCCCCACAAACCGGTCCGGCCGCTTCGTCAGCGCCGCCAGCGCCGTCATGGAAATCGACGAAGTATTGCTCGCGATGATGACCTCCGGCCGCAGAATCCCGTCCGCTTCCCCAAGCACAGCGCGCTTTATCTCGATTTTCTCCGGCACGGCCTCGACCACAAAATCCGCCGCCACAATCGCACCCATCTCCGTCACTGGGTGCAGGCGGCCCAGAACAGTTCCCTTCTCCGCCTCCGCAATCTTCCCTTTCTTGATCTCCCGATCGAGATTCTTCCCAATCGTGTCCATCCCGCGCTCAAGAAACCTCTGCTCCACGTCCCTCAAAATCACCTTGTAGCCCGACCGCGCAAACACGTGCGCGATCCCATTTCCCATCGTCCCCGCGCCGAGAACGGCGACGGTTTTGATGTTAGATAAATTCATCTGTAGCATCCCCGCAAAATCTGGCAGTAAAGCATGCGCGGATGTGTGCGTCACCGTCAAGCACGGGAAGCGTGGCCAGCGTGGCCAGGGATCGCTGCCTAGCGAATTTGAGGCAACTTGGTTAGCTTGCCGGGCATCGAGTTAGCTAGAGTCAGGCCGTATGAGCAACAGGAAGCGATACATAAAACTTGGTTTGGTGCTTTGCGCATTGCTTCCCGCACATGCGGAGGCGGCTCCCTGCAAGGTATCTATAAGCCCGGCCGGAGGAAGCGTATTTGCGGGGGGCGTGATACAGTTCACCGCCATCGTCGAGCCATCTGGCTGTTCGCAATTAGTGTCATGGACGGCAACGGCCGGTAGCCTTGGAGGTGGCCTGTTCACCGCGCCAAGTGCAAGCCCGGGACCGAAAATTGTGACTGTACGAGCAAGACAGTTAGAGGCACCTTACGCCTCGGGCATCGTAACCGTCACCGTCAGATACTCCCAGAAGTCCCCGGTAAAACCAATCAAGCCTCTGAAGTAGCGTACCCGAGCGCCCTTCGATATTTTGAAGCGCCTCTTGAGAAGCTTCTCGCAAAGTCTCCCTATCGTTCTGATGGAGCGGCCAACGCCAGCCACGCGGCGAGGGTGGCGAACTTCTCGTCTTGCGACCACGGGGAGCCAACCGACCGCCCAAGGTCGGTAACGCGTTGCATCAGCGCATTTGGCTTGATACGCAGCATTCGTCCTGCGCGGTCCAGGAGTTCTTTTTCTTTGACTCGGAAATCTTCCAGGCCACAACGGGCGATCGCGTGGAGAATCCCCTCGCGGAAGAGCTCCCCATCTGCAGTGTGGATCAGCGGGTGCGAAGCAAGAATCTTCTCCAGCCCAGGAAGCGGTTTGCCAGAAGCAAGCAGCAGTCCGCATCTCGTGAGTTTCACTCCCTGTTCATGCGTTCTGGATTCGAGCTCCCGGACTGCACGGTAAGCCAGCCGCCGCGCTTCGGCCTGCATCCGTGAAATGAATTCGCGCGCCTCCCCCGCCAGCATTTTTTCTGCCGTGTGATACGGCTGCCGGAACTCATACGTGAAGGTGTCAACCAGGTGAACGCGCTGGCGCGCCAGCACAACCGGCGCGCTTTTTTCGAGCGACACCGCAACAATCGCGCTCCACCCCGAGTGCACGCGAAACCCAACCGCCGCTTGTTTCGATTGAGCCATAGCAAGACCTACTCCGGCCGCGGGCCTTCCTCCACTTCCCGGATGATTTCGCGGGCTTTAATCTCATCCTCAGGGTGAATGAATACTCTCGCCGTCCCCAGGGGCTCGGTCTCCATACGGTAGGGGATTTCGTGTTCCTGGAGTGCCAAGCCGATGCCTCCAACCAGCCCGATGTTCTCGCCGGACCAAACCAGTGCCGAAATGTCCTCGGGAAACCAACCCTTTTGTGCCGCCAGCTCTAGCCCGTAGTCGAGGAACGGATCTCTCCCAACATGGAAGCCGGCGCTCGGTTCGAACTCCCAATGTTGCAAGATTTGCGACATCACTTGCGTGGCCCGCTCGAAATCCTTCTTCAAGACCAAGACCTCGTAGTTCGGGACGTACCTCCGGCCGGAAATAAAGTCGCCATGAGAGATGTTTGCGTTATTAAACGGAATCCCTGCCGTCTGCAGCGCCTTCCTCAATTCGGTGATGAACTTGGGATGAGCAAGATTGCACAGCTGCCAGGCCGAATCCTCAGCGGCAAATTCTACCTGCGGGGAGCGCAGCGAAACTCCGCAGTTCGGGCAATTCGCAGAAACCGTCGTGAATTCCCCGAAGCACAAGGGACAAACGCCACTCGTCTCAGGAGAAATATCGGGCAGTATTGTCTTCGTAGAATTCTCATCGAACGCTGCTTCCGCAAACTCCTCATTGGCGGAGTCGAGAATCCATTTTGCGAGTGGTAAATCTTCTTCCGCTACCCAGACTTCAAATCCGCCCAGATCTGAACTGCTAAGCAGCTGCCCCTTCATGTAGTCTGGTAATGGCGGATTTTCGGGCGCGCCGTAGCAAGCCACTTTTTTGCTCCAGAGACTCCACACCAGCGCCAAATAAAAGTGAGGATCGGTCCCGCGCCACAAGCCCGCCCCATATTTATCCCCTATTGCCATTTTCTTAGCCAACGGATGGCGAACCGCTTCCACGTAGTTTCCCACCAGCTCCACGTCGCAGTCCGAACAGCGGGTAAACCCTTGTCGATACTCCGCTTTGCACTGTGGACAATACATGTGTGCCATGCCCCAGGCCCTTTCCGGCCCCCAAGGTTACACTTTTCTCGGCTTTAGCAAGAGGGACTTTTCAATCGAGTTCCGACGGACTTTCAACTTTTCCTTGACTGTCTCTTATTCCTTGATATATTTTACCTTGTAGAGAACTACGTTGGGAGTGCGGGAGCTTGCTCCCGCTTTTCTTTTCAAGGCAGCCATTTCCGCCTTTCTAGTCGTAATCAAAAACCAAGCTCTTTAGAATCCGCAACTTACGAGTTGCCCATTCTGTAAGCCCTTTGTTTTCATAATCATGAATGCAATGGGGGACCCCCCCTACATAATGTTCCTCTATTCCCTTTCCCAGTGCCTGCGTCTTTTCGCGGCGCTCACCCGTATACCAGTTAGAATGAGCGCCACGACTTCATGCTTGACGCCACAACGGTCCATCTTCTTCGGTCCATCGGCGATGCCGGGTCCAACGCTGTTTTTTTCCACGCTGATGGGCGATGAAACAAGAACCATCGCGCGCGGCCTGCAGCGCCGCGACCCCGATCTTCTCGACCGCCTGATCGAGCAATATCAATATCGCCTGTTCCGCTACCTCGTCTACATCACCGGAAACAAGGAACGCGCCGAAGATTTCTTTCAGGAAACCTGGATCCGCGTTCTCGAGCGCGGCCATCAATACAACGGCAAATCAAAATTCGAAGCCTGGCTTTTCGCGATTGCGCGAAACCTGGTTATTGACTGGCAGCGCTCAAAGAAAGCACAGAGTCTGGACACGCTGACGGATCCCGAACAGGAACATCCTCTGCAACTCGCGAACGAGAATGAACCTTCGCCGCTGCGCCAGGTCCTTAGCCACGAGACAGAAGAAAACGTTCAAGCATCTCTCCAGAAAATTCCCGCAATTTACCGCGAAGTGCTGGTCCTGCGCTTCCAGGAAGAATTGCAAATCGATGAAATGGCGGGCGTGCTTAGCATTCCCCTTTCCACCGTGAAGTCGCGGCTATATCGCGGTCTCGAAGCGCTTCGCGGAGCGCTCCAGGGAGGCGCCGGATGAAGAGCAACAACATTGCTCACCAACGCGCGCTGCAATTGATCGCGCAAGCGCGCGTGGAAGGAATTCCCGATACCGACCGCAACTGGCTGCGGGCGCACCTCGAAGAATGCGATTTCTGCGCCGAGCATGCGCGCCGGACCGATCGGGCTTTGCGAATGCTGCGGACCGCGACTATTTCCCTGCCGGAGGGACTCGCCAGCCGCACACAATTTCGCGTTCGCCTGCGCGCGCAGGAATTGCGCGAGCGGGAACCGAGGCGCCGCGCGCTGTGGCTGGCTTGCGTCCTGTCCTGGATTTTTGGCGTCGCAAGCGCGCCTTATGTGTGGAGCTTGTTTCAATGGCTTGGCCAGCGCACCGGAGTTCCCAAGTTGGTCTGGGAAGTTGGATTTGGTTTGTGGTGGTCGATTCCGGCGCTGTTTGCCGTGGCCGTGCTGTTGATGGAAAGTTCGCGAAAGGGCGAACAGGCTGATTGGATCAATCTGGGAAGCTGACCCGGACGAGCGGAGAGAGAGAAAAAGAATGTCTGACTACCAACAACGCGTGACCGATTCATTCAACGAGAGAAAGCGGCTGATTCGCCTTCGGCGGCGGAAAGAGAATCTGCGCTTCTGGCAGGAGTTTGGGATTATTCCCCGCTGGCTGATGGCACTGGTTGCCTTTCTCTATGTGGTCGCTCTGGTGATCGCCACTACGGTGAACCTGGCGAACGCACACAATCCGAACGGAAACGACATGTTTCCGCCGGAGCTGCGGGATAATCCGGCGCTGGCGTCGCTGGCTTTGGCAGGAATCGTCACCCTAGCCAGCCTTGGCATGGCGTTGATGATTTTCATGATCGCGTACGTCAACCGCGATGCTTCACGCCGCGGGATGAGCGCCGCCCTGTGGACAATTCTTGTGCTTATTCTTTTGCCCGCGTGGGGCTTCATCGGCTTCGTGATTTATTTTCTGATGCGCGAGCCGCTTCCGTATCCTTGCCCGCAATGCGGAAACACCGTGGGCGCGCGCTTCAACTTCTGCCCGAACTGCAAATGCAACTTGCATCCTTCGTGCCCGCACTGCAAGCGCGAAATCGCGGAATCCGACAAGTTCTGCCCCTACTGCGGCAACGATCTGAAATCAGCGATAAACCCCGCTGAGATTTCTGCGCAAGGCACAGCCTAGTGCCCTACACGGGTTAGAAACTGCGAACGCATTCCGACGGCCCTATTCGCAACAGTTAGAAATAAAAGCGCAACGAGAGCTGTAGGTTGCGTTCGCCGCCGCCAACGCCGCCTCCCTTGGTGGTTACCTTCCCGAAGTTCGAGCTGGTCGGGTCAAAATTCACACCGCCGCCGCTCCCTCCGCCCCAATTCGGGTGGTTGATGAAGTTGAACGCTTCGGCGCGGAACTGGAATCCTCTTTGCTCGTCGACGGGGAAAGACTTGAACAGTCCGAGATTCCAGTTCTGAAACCCGGGCTGGTAGATCAGGTCGCGCACGCGAGCGTGGTTGAACGTCCCAGCCGCAGGCTGGACAAAGATCGAGGAACCATCGGGGTTCGTTGTCGAGAACCACTGGCCGGATGAGCCGAACGTGCCGATGATTCTGGGAACTCCGTTGACGGTCCAATATTGACCGTTAACGCCGCAGCCAAAATTGGAATCGAGTCCCACGCCGGCGTAGTCGCTTTGGTGCGCGGCACCGCAGGGCAGGCCCGTCTGAAACTGGGTGACGCCGCTGATTTGCCATCCACCGAGCAGCTTGCCGCTTAGGTTCGAACGGTTCTTGAAAAGGGGCAGATCATAAAGATAGCTGAACACCAGGATATGCCGGGCGTCGAATTCGGATGGCCCCCACATCATACGTGGGTCGTAGGTGTTGGGAATGACGTCGCGCTGATTCGAGCCGTCATCCATGCTCTTCGACAACGTGTAGGAAACACCGAACTGGAGGCCGTCGGAGAAGCGGCGGTTCCAGGCAACCTGCAGCGAATTGTACATGGAATTGGCTACGTTATCTGTTTCTCGAATCGAACCAAAACCTTTGTACGGCCGCAGCGCATTGAGGTTTACACCGGCATTAGCCGGCGCGGTTACGACAGCGGTAGTCGGCTGGTTGATGTCTGATTCCCGTTGCAAATGGACACCGCGCCGCGCCACATAGCCAACGCTGAGCAGGGACTTCCAAAACGTCTCGCGCTCAAAAGTGAAATTCCAGGCCCAGGCTTCGGGATTCTTAAAATTCTTGCTCTGAGTGGTCACCACCAAAGCAGTATTACCGCCAATTCCTGGGGCCAGAGCGTCAACGACACCGTTGGCTACACTGACGTTCGGCTGAAACGGTGGATTTCCTCCCAGAAATATCGAATCGCTTACGCCAAGACGTGTAACGAAACGTCCCGCGCCAGCGCGGAGCACGGTCCTGCGGTCCAACTGGTAGGCAATCCCGACGCGCGGCTGAATATCGCTCCATTGAATATCTGAGTAATGGTTGGGAACGTTGTGGAACAAGCGGCTGAAGTCGAACTGAGTCGGGTCGGCCTCGGGGACCCGACCATTCGCGGAGGAGGGGAACCCGCTGCCGGGAATGACCATACCGTTAAGCGTGTCAGCCCCTGTACCGGCAACAAGGCCAGTCTTGGGATCGATTGTACCAACGACAAGACCAGTCGCGGAGTTGACGGTCACTGCTTTGCTCGAATCGTAAAACCTGGGGTCGAACAGGATCATGTTTCCCCATTCCGCGTGATAAGGGACAATGACCGTGTAACGGAGGCCGTAGTTGATGGTCAGATTCTGCCGGAACTTCCAAGAGTCCTGAGCGAAACTCTCGTACATGTTGGCGCGAAAGATGGTGTACGCGCGGTGTCCGATCTCCGAGTAGCTGTCGTACAATCCCAAAGCGGCGTTGGCAACAGCCACCCCGGTCGCGCCTGCTCGGAGATCGGTGAACGAGAATTGGCCGTTCTGGTTGTTCGTGCACGTTGGACACGCCTGCACGTTGATCTCGTCGTTGTCATTTTCGCCTGAACGCTCGAAGAGGAAACCAAACTTTATCGTGTGGTTGCTCTTGATCCAGGTGAAGCTATCCGATGCATCATAGATGGGGCCGGCAGAGTGTGAGGGGTACGGCCCGCCACTTAGCCCGGAGAAGTTAGACATGTTCACTGTGGGTATGCGATTTGGCAGCAACTTCTGGCTCACGGGGAATAGGTACTGGTAAAGGCCGCAAGGCACTGGCGAGCCAACACAGGCTTGGGTGCGATCATAAAAGTTCGCCGCATCAACGGGGATTTTCACAATGTCCTCGCTGGCGGTGATCAGAACCTCATTCACCATTCTGGGATTCAGTGTCCACGTATAGTTGAGTGAGCCGGTCTTGTTGGGGCGATTGAAAAACTTAGGGGTGCGATCGGTATTGCCGTCAAGCGGCTGATATTCGAGGTACGTGTAGTTCGAGAGGCGGAATCGCAGGCGCTGCTTGTCATTAACGTTTACGTCGACGGCGCCTGTATCCTTGCGCTGGTCGAAAGTGTGCCGCTTCGCCGCAAACCAGTTACCGTTACCTCCAAGCAAGGTGTTGGGGACAGGCCACATATTGAGAATTCCGATTCCGTCCGGGCTCAAACGATTCGCTTGAATTATGTTTCCGGGAAAACATCCACTCTGATCTGCTGTTGTACAAGGGTTCGCGGACTGCGGGTCTTTTATATACACAGGTACCTTGTTGCCGGAGGCGTCCTTGCGAGTGACGTAAGGATTGTTAGGATTAAGCAGTTCGCTGAAATCCCCTTTGCGCATGTTCATCGTCGGGACCGTCAACAACCCCGCCGATCCAACAGTGGAGCCGGATTCGACGAAGTTGTATTTCAGCCATTCCTGTCCCAGATAGAAGAAAATCTTGCTCTTACTGGTGTTGAATTTGCCAGGAATGTAGATGGGGCCCCCGATATTGTAGCCAAACTGGTTATAGTGAACCGGAGCCGCAGAAGACGTGAGGCCATTCGAGTTGGCATTGCGCGCCCAGGTATTCGCATTCAAGGCGGTATTCCGCAAATACTCGTAGGCCGCGCCGTGAAACTGGCTTGTGCCGGTCCTGGTGGTAAAACGAATCTGCGCGCCGGAAGTGCGGCCGTATTCGGGAGCATAGTCGGTCGTAAGGATCTGCACCTCCTGCGTGGAGTCAACGTCTGCGGCACCCAAGCTGGTGCCGTTGGAGCGCGTGCGGGTAGCCGGTGCACCGTCGAAGGTGATGAGATTCTCGGGATTGCGAGAACCGTTAAAGTTCGCCGGCCCCTGGGTGAAGCCGAAGTTGAGATTAGCCAGCGTGGTCCCGCGAGCGCCAGGAACCAAGGCAGCAAGCCAAATCGGGTTTCGGCCATTGAGTTCGAGCGAGTCAATTTGTTCGCGGGTCACCAACTTTTGCACCGACGCGGATTCCGTCTGCAGTTGCACCGTCGACGCCGAAACCTGGACGATTTGTGTGGCGGCACCAACGGTCAACGTCGCGTCGATAACGAGATCGCCGCTGGGATCGAGCTTGTTGTTCGAACTCTCGTATCTTTGGAAACCAGTTGCCTCTGCGATCATCAAATAGAGGCCAGGCGGCACGTTCGTAACGACGTAATACCCCGAATCGTTCGTCGTGGTTTGGCGTTCGACGCCCGTATTATTGCGAATCGTAACCTTGGCGTTGGCAATCGTCGCGCCTGACGGGTCCTTGATAAAACCTGAAATCTTGCCCAGGTCTGACTGCGCAAGCAACCCTTGCGAAACGAGCAAAGCAAAGCACACTAGCAAAACCCACTTGCAGAAGGTATTTTTCATACGGCACCCCATCGTGACAAGAATGAAAGCTGTCTTCGGGACACGGACCTGCTTCCAGGACACCAACCCTGGGCGTGGAGACCACTGTCCCCGCCCGGGCGATACTCTATTCTTGCCATGCAGGAAATTCAATAGGTAAACACCCGAATAATCTTTGATGACAGAGCTTACGCAGAATGGGCCCCTCGGATATTGCCGCACGGCGCATCCTGTCCCGGGGAAGATATGCGCGGTGATGGCGGCATGCGCCCGAGTTTCTCAAGAAATTTCTCGGGCTGTTACTTCGCCGCTTCCTTAGCCGCGTTTTTTCTTGACGGACGAAGTGCCCGATAGCATTGTTGCCTTACTGTTTTAGCGGCCGGAGGAAAAACCTCATGAGAAGAATCTTGCTACCGCTCCTGGCGATCATAGCAGTCGTCTTCACGCTGCTGACTCAGGACCGCGCCAAAGCCGCAGACGACGAAACCCAGCTCATCCAGCTGGAACGCTCCTGGAATCAGGCGGAAATGGGCCGCGACGCCGGGGCCATTGCATCACTTTTCGACGACACGCTCGTTTACGTGGATTACGACGGCTCACTCAAGACTAGAGCGGAATACCTGCGATCAGTTGCCAACCCCAGCTCGACACCCGAGCACATGTACGACGAGGGCATGAAGGTTCATGTCTACAGCAACGCGGGCGTGGTTTCAGGCGTCTATCGCGAAACCGGCGTGACCAAGGGAAAACCGTACACGCGGCGCGCGCGATTCACGGACACCTGGATCAAGCAAAGCGGTCAATGGAAATGCGTGGCCAGCCAGAGCACGCTCATTCAGTAAAAATAATTTCGAAATTTAGAAACGTTCGACTGCGAGGGCGACGGCGTTTCCGCCACCAAGACAGAGTGCGGCGATGCCGCGCTTCAGGTTGCGGCGTTGCAATTCATGGAGCAGCGTAACGAGGATGCGCGCGCCGGACGCGCCGATGGGATGACCGAGCGCGACAGCGCCGCCGTTGACGTTTACTTTTTCGGGATTGAGCTTGAGCTGCCGCGTGACGGCGATAGCGGCAACGGAAAAGGCCTCGTTCAACTCAACTAGATCGACGTCCTTGTTGCGGTCCCAGCCGGTTTTTGTGAGGAGTTTTTCGACGGCATCAACGGGCGCCATCATTACCCACTTGGGTTCGACGCCGCTGACGGCTTGCGCGACGATGCGCGCGACGGGCTGCTTGGCGAGGCGTGAAGCATTGCGCTCGCTGGTGACCACAAGTGCCGCCGCGCCGTCGTTGGTGCCAGGCGCGTTGCCTGCGGTAACGGTGCCATCTTTCTTGAATGCCGGCTTCAATTTTGCGAGAGCCTCGACCGAAGTGTCTTCCCGCGGCGATTCGTCGTACTTGATGACGATCGCGTCGCCTTTTTTCTGCGGCACTTCGATCGGCAAAATCTGCGCTTCGAAGAAACAGGACTTGCGTGCGCGCACTGCTTTCTGGTGGCTTTCGAACGCAAAGCGGTCCTGCTCTTCACGAGTGATGCCGTATTTTTCGGCGACGAGTTCGCCGGTCATGCCCATGTGAAAATTCTCGTAAGCGTCCCACAGGCCATCGGCGATCATCGAATCCACAATTTTCCCATCGCCGATGCGATAACCCGTGCGGGCTTGCGGCAAAAGATACGGACTGTTCGACATGGATTCCATGCCGCCGGCGACGACAATTTCCGACTCGCCGAGCTGCACCGCCTGCGCGGCCAACGCCACGGCTTTGAGGCCAGAGCCGCAAACTTTGTTGATGGTCATCGCGGCGACGCGGGGATTGCACCCGCCTTTGAGCGCTGCCTGGCGCGCGGGATTCTGTCCGAGGCCCGCTTGCACCACGTTGCCGAGGATCGCTTCATCAATTCGGTTCGAATCGAGGCCCGCGCGACGGATGGCTTCGGCGACGATCTTGCCGCCGAGCTCGGGCGCGGAGAATCCGGCGAGGCCGCCTTGGAATTTGCCGATGGGCGTTCGAACAGCGGAGAGAATGACTGGGGTTTCCGTGGTCATGGTGAGCCTCCAGAGGAGAGCAGGCACTATTATAGCGCGATGCGATGAAGGAGGCTTTCGCCACGGACAAACCATAGGGGCGGAATTGCTCCGCCCCCGGATAAATCATTCTGGGCTCAATGAGCCGCAGCTTCGGCCGTGCCCGGCTGGCTTTCATCCGCGCTTGGACCGTAGAGCCCAGGCACAGGAACTCCGACGAGCCGGAAGTAAACCGTGAGCTGCGCGCGATGATGGATGAGATGGTTGAGGCACATTCCGCGAATGCACGCGACACGCGGCATGGTGAAAATCTCCTGGCCACCGGCCAGTAGTTTCCAACCTTTCGCCATGTCGGCGTCACTGACTTTGGAGAGTGCGGCACGGGCTTCGGTGGAGCCTTTATCAAAAGCGGCAAGGAGTTCCTTGCGGTTGGTGATTTTCGGCGGCTCAAAGGCGGGGCCGCCAACGGGGGCGTAATCGAGCTCGTCCGTATTGATGGTCATGGTGATCCACTCAGGAACAGTGCCGACGTGGGCGGCGAGCCAGCCGAGCGTGCCGGATTTTTCGTGGGGCTTCCAGTTCCACTTTTCATCGGGACAGCGTTCGAGTACTTTGCGAGTGTTTTTCATCTCCTCGTCGAATTCGGACAGCATGGTTTGTCCAATCGTCATACCGACCTCCCTTTGTTGAAATCCGAGATTTCAGCGCAGCGATATTAGGCGAACAAAAAGCGAATTGTCAAGCATTTCTTTTACGTCGCTCGAAACCGTTCTTCGGGCGGCTCAATTCGTGTTCCACTTCGTTGCACGAGCGAGGCTCTCGGTTGCCTGCCATGAATGAACCTGGGTGAAATTGATGAGCGCATCAAAATGAAGGCCGGGGTTGACAGGTTTGTGCGGCGGTGGAGAATGACGCTATGGCACACCGGTTCACCACGTCCCACTTGAAAGACTCCATCGACCTGTTTCGTTATTACCAGAAGCTGGGCGAGCGCGCGATGGCTCAATGTCCAGATGAAGGACTCTTGGCCGTACTGGATGTGGAATCGAATTCCATCGCGATTGTGGTCAAGCACATGGCGGGTAACATGCGCTCGCGCTGGACAGACTTTCTAACCACGGACGGTGAGAAACCCGATCGTAATCGCGACACGGAATTTGAAGCGCCGCCCGTGACGCGCGCGGACCTAATGGAAGTGTGGAACCGCGGATGGAAGTATTTGTTTGACGCCCTGGAACCACTCACCGATGCGGATCTAGATCGAACAATCACCATCCGCGGCGAACCACATTCCGTAACGCAAGCCATCAACCGCCAGATCGCACACTATTCTTATCATGTGGGGCAGATCGTTTATCTGGCGCGGCATTTCGCTGGCGACAAATGGCAATCGCTCACAATCCCGAAGAGGAAATCGACGGAGTTCAACAAGCAGGTTGCCGCGGGCGACAAGTCGCAACGATAGCGGGAGTGGACCCATGGAGAGCAACACGGACTTGGTATTTCGAGTGGCACAGGAGTCAGACGACGGTTATGGTGCGGAATGTCTGACGGAAGGTATTTTTACGCAAGGCGACACATGGGAAGAATGGGAATTCATGATAGTGATGCCGTAGATGCCTATTTCTTCGATGATCCGAAACCACGATCCATTCATGTTAAATTAGAAAAATAGCTCTCGTTTCCTCTTCCACGAAAATTCCGATACCCTGCTTAGGTCATGGCCACGCTGTTTGACATGGAGCCGCTCGAGGAGAGCGGACTGAAGCTCAATAACGCGCAAAAGTGCGCAATCACGCATGGTGAAGGACCGCTGCTGGTGATTGCCGGCGCAGGTACCGGAAAAACGCGCGTCATCACCGAACGCATCCGGCACCTGTTGCAATCGGATGAATCACTCTCCGGCGAAAATATTCTCGGTCTCACGTTCACGAAGAAAGCGGCGGGCGAGATGAAAGCCCGCGTGGTGAAAGCCACGGGCGCACGCGGCAAAGCGGTGACGCTGGCGACGTTTCACTCTTTCTGCGAAACGCTGCTAGCGGAAGCTGACCCGCAACGGGTGATGCTGGACGAGTTCGATCACTGGATCCTGCTTCGGCGCAACCTGCGGCGGCTGCGTTTGGAGAAATACAGGAGACTGGCCGATCCCGGGCAGTTCCTGAACGATTTCGTGGAGTTTTTTTCGCGTTGCCAGGACGAACTGGTGTCCGGCGAAGACTATCAGCGGTATGCCAACGGGCTGGCGGCGCGTCTCGAGTCCGAACGGGAAACGCTGGACGAAGACACCGTCGCTGAACGCCTGGAGACGGTCGCACTGCAGCAGGAGTTGGCGCGCGCCTACCGGGCCAGCGAAGAACTGCTGCGCGAAAAGAATCGCGTTTCCTTCGGCTCGCTGATCACCGGAGCGGTTGGCTTGCTGGAGCGGGACGCGCAACTGCGCGAGACTCTTCAAAGAAAATACCGCTACATCCTGGTCGATGAGTTTCAAGATACCAACATCGCACAGCTTCGACTGTTGGAGCTGCTGGCCGGACGGGCGAGGAATATCGTTGCGGTCGGCGACAACGACCAGGCGATTTACCGGTTCCGCGGAGCTTCGTTCGGGAGTTTCAAATTATTCCTGGAGCGATTTGCGGGATGGAAGGAGGGCCAGGACTCCACGCGGCTCCGCGTGGCGCTGACGGAGAATTATCGCTCGACACCGAACATCCTGCGCGTCGCGATGCAGGTGATCGGGCAAAACGCCGTGAGCACCGACTTTCCAAAGAAAGTCCTCTCGGCAAACAAACCTGCGGGCGAAAAGATCCGCATCGTCGAGCTGGCAACTCCCGAAGAAGAAGCGCGATGGGTGGCGAGCGAACTGCAGCGCATTCATGGAGCGGGACGGCGCTGGAAGGATTTCGCCGTGCTGTACCGCCAGCATGCGCACAGGAATCATCTGGTGGAAGAGCTGTCGCGGCGAAAGATTCCGTTTGTGATCACGAGACTCTCCATTCTGGAGCACCCCCTGGTGAGGGATGCGCTCGCTTACCTGCGGCTGATCGCCGCGCCGTACGACGACATTGCCTGCGCGCGTGTGCTGGCAGCGCCGGCATGGCACCTGGAAGCGGCGGATTTGGTACGCCTGGCGGAGCGCGCGCGAAAAGAGAAAAAGGCTATCTACGACCTCTTGCAACTACCCCAGGGTCAACTGGCGTTCGACCGATCGCATGCGGCGCTAGGGCAACTGGTGGAATTTGTTTCTTCGCAGAGAAAAACTCTGAAGCGCTCCACGGCACGAGAGATTCTGGGAGTTCTGACGGAGTGGCTGGAGATTCCGCGGCGCGCGAACCAGCACGATCGAAAATACGTCAAACGGCTGGCGGAATTCATGAAGGAGTGGGAACCGAAAAGCGAAACGCGCGGCCTGACGGAGTTAATCGAGTACCTGGATTACTACGCTCAGGCTGGCGGAGTGGTGAGCCTGGAAGACGACGCGCCGCCAGACGCGGTGCAGTTGATGACCGTCCATGGAGCAAAGGGCTTGGAGTTTCCGCAGGTGTTTCTGTTGCGGGTGAACAACCGCGCTTTTCCAGCCACCGAGCGACCACGCGTATTCGAATTCCCGGTGGAGCTTATGAAAGAAGGCGCCCCCGCGGAACAGTTTCATATCCAGGAAGAGCGGCGGCTGTTTTACGTGGCGCTGACGCGAGCGGAAGAGCGGCTCACCATCACAACGATGACGGAGAAAAAAGGAAAAGTGCCGGTGTTCATCGAAGACATTGTGATGGATCCGGCGATAAAACGGCAGGATGTGCGCCAACTCATGCCAAAGCTGCCACCCGCTGGAAGAGATGATGGCGTACAGGAAAACCTTTGGGAAGATTCGGAGCTCTTTCCGGCCGCCGAAGGATCGGCCAAGATTTTTTCGCGCATCGCGGATTGGGCGCAGGAGTTCCATGCGCCGGCCGCAGAGCCGCTGACGCTCAGCCCTTCTGCGCTGAGCGGTTACCGGGCCTGCCCGCAACGGTATTTGTTCGGGTATTTGTGGTCTCTGCGGGAAGGGCCAAAGGCGGCGATGAGCTTTGGCGCCGTGATGCACACGACGATCAAACGCTTTGTGGACCAACTGCGCAAAGGCGTGAAGCTGCCGTTTGAAGAAGTGCAAAGAATCTTTGAGACGGAATGGAATTCGAAGGGATTTGAAGACGCATATCAGGAAGAGGAGTACAAGAAGGATGGGCTGGAGCAATTACGAGCGTTCCATGCCGGCATGATGGAGGAACCCCCGGAAGCGCTGGCGCAAGAGAAGGCGTTCGAATTGCCCCTCGACAACAATGTGATCATCAAGGGGCGCATTGACCAAATCAATTCCTTGGGGAACAAGCGGGACGTGGAAATCGTGGATTACAAGACGGGACGTCCGAAAAAGGATGTGGACGCGAAGAAAGATTTGCAGTTGAGTTTGTATGCGCTTGCGGTGAAAGAGATTTTGGAGCTGAACCCGGTGCGGCTGGTTTTTCATTATTTGCAGGACAATCAGCGGCAAGAAACCACGCGGGACGCCAAGCAATTGGAGGAAGCGCAGAAAGTTGTGCAAGAAGCCGCGGCGGACATTCGTGCCGGAGAATTCCCGGCGAAACGGGGCTTCATCTGCCGCAATTGCGCTTATAAACCCATTTGTCCGGCACATGAAGAAACGCTTAGTACATGAGCAGATTTTGAAAACGTTTCCATGAGCTTCCCAACGCTCGACGAATTGGAGAGTATCCTGTGAATCGCAAAAATATTTATTTGTTCCTTTGCGTTCTCGGCGCCGCAATCCCCTACTCGCAATTTGTCCCATGGGTCATGGAGAATGGCCTGCCGCTCGGGCTGCTGGCACGCCAGCTCTTCGCCAACCGAATCAGCGCGTTCTTCGGGCTGGATGTGCTCCTCTCTTCCGTAGTCCTCTTGGTATTCATGCGTATCGAGGGGCGGCGGCTCCAGACAGGATTCCGTTGGCTTCCGATAGTCGGGCTATGCGCAGTTGGAGTGAGCCTGGCGTTCCCGTTGTTTCTCTATCTTCGCGAACGCGCAATGGCAGGATTACCGGGAACAGTTGAAGCAACAGCAGCGGCGGCCAAGACCTGACAGAGGCAAAAAAAGAAGAGGCACCCCAACCTGAGTTAGGGCGCCTCAACTAGGAATCTTGTTGGAGTTCTTCTTACTTCTTTTTCTTAGGGACCTTTTTCTCGTCCTTCTTAGCCTTTTTCTTCATGCGAAATTCCTCCTCAGTCTGGGCAAACAACCAGCGTCACCGCCAGCCACTGGCCTCCGACCTCATATACGAGTGGTTCACGCAAGAGTCAAGACAATTTGCAGGAAAAAAGCAGTCTATCTCGGTGTAGCCCCGGCGTAGTAGCCCTCGCGGGTCAGGATGGTCAAGCCTTCGCGCCTCACGCGGACCTCGATGGAATGGTATTCCAGGCCGCGGTCCGTTCCGCTGGGCGCATACGCCAGGGTGTATTGGTTGCGAGCCTCTTCCGTGACTCGGGCGTACAGCTCCTCCATCGCCCGGCTCTTCAATCCGTAGTAGACATCGCCGCCCGTATCGTGTGCGTATTTGGAGAGACGTTCGAATCTTCGCTCGAAAAAGGCGCTGCCCACGCCAATTCCGTAAACGGTAATGTTGTAGCGAAGCAGTTCCTTCAGCACCGTGTCGTAGTTATTCACATTGAACTTTGGTCCGTTGACGCCATCGGAAATCAGAAAAATAATCTTGCGCCGCTGGCGCTCCGGGTCACGGTCCTTTAGCAACTGGGCCGCGGCATAAACCGCGTCGTCCAGCGCCTTGGTCGGCTGGTTCTTGAGATTCGTCAGACCTCCGGTGATGTTCGGCGCATCTCCGGTAGCGGAGTGCCCGTTAATCGAAGGGCTATTGGCAATGGCCGCGCTGGAGGGTCCTGTGGAGGGTTCGGCGTCCAGACGCGTCCGCTGCAACTCTGTAAGTAATTTGTCCCGATCGTTGATGAAACCCTTACCCGGGTGAAAGCGCTGGTCAAAGCGACAGACCCAGGCTTCATCGCTCAGGCTCAGGCCGCCGACAATGGCAATAAGACTCTCCCCAACTTGTTTGGCATCCCTGGATTTTAGATCGTTATCAATCAGCACGACCATGGAAAGGGGAACGGGGTCGGCAATAAAGGAAGCGATTTTCTGCTCGACTTTATCCTCGAAGACGCGAAATTCATCCCGGCGCAGGTCTGGGACGAGCTGGCCTGACCTGTCTTTTACGGTGACAGGGACAATGACCTGGTTAACCGGTATGCGAATGGTGGCTTGTTGGGCAGGCGGAGTGCTCTGTTCCTGTGCTGCAGCAGGAGCACTTTGCGCTGTCGTTTGCGCGCCAAGATAGGCAAAGGCCGCAGACAGGAGCAGCGCTCCAGCCATCCACACCGTTTTTCGTAGACTTTTCATAGTCTCCAAGCCAGACTTCGTATTGAGATTATCCGCGCCGGCGATTTTAGTCACGCATCCATCGCACCGCTTCGCGGCATCCTACAGGGCGGCAGTAACCCCGCGGGGTTTTTACAGCCGGGCATCTCTCGCTGAGGAAAGTATACATGCAATCGATGCATAAGCTTTTGATGCACTGTGTGACGGCAACGGTTGCGGTGAATTTATCGATTCCTGCCACGTCGCAGGAGCCTGCCGCACAAGCACCGCCGGTGATCAAGAGCCAAGTCAGCCTCGTAAACATTTTCGCCACGGTCCGCGACAAGAAGAAACACATCATGCCCAGCCTGAAGAAGGAAGACTTTCATGTCTTCGAAGACGACCAGGAGCAGAAGATCGCCTTCTTCGCAAACGAGAGAGCGCTGCCCATCACCCTCGGGTTGCTCATCGATACCAGCCGCAGCGAGGAGAATCGTCTGCCAGCCGAGCAGGAGGCCGCTACCGGCTTTCTGAACCAGGTCCTCCGCAAGGGCGACGAAGCCATGGTGATCTCGTTCGGGACCGACGTAGACCTGCTTTCCGATTTTACCGATGACCGAGCCCAGCTTGACCGCGCCATCCGCAGCGCGCGTATCAACGCAGCGAACGTGAGCATGGTCAATGCGGGCCCACTGCCGCCCGAATCGCGCACGCGCGGTTTGCGCGGAACGGCTTTCTACGATGCCGTTTGGGTGGCGTGCACTGAAAAGCTGGCGACGGAGGCGGGGCGCAAGGCGCTTGTAATTATCACCGACGCCGACGATCAAGGGAGCAAAGTGGAGCTGAAGGAAGCCATCGAAGTCGCCGAGCGCACGGACGCAGTGATTCACATCCTGCTGGTGCACGATCCCGGTTACGGCACGCGGCCCGACGTCGCCAAGAAAATGGCAGAGGAAACCGGCGGCCGCATGATTGATGTTGGATCGATGAAGCACCTGCAGGAAGCATTCGACCAGATCGCCGAGGAGTTGCGCGACCAATACACGCTCAGCTACTACCCCACGAACGCGGCGCGAGACGGAAAATTCCGCAAGATCAAAGTGGCAACGACGGAAAAGGAATTGAAGGTCCTTGCCCGCAGAGGCTACTACGCTCCGAAAGAGTAGCCTTCCGAAGTCTTAGGAGGCAACACCGGACGCGGCCTTCTGCTTCAGAAGTGATGCCTCCGTGCCGTCGCCTGGTGGAGTTTCCGTGTTAGCGCAGGCATTCGCGCTTAATGATGCTCGCAGCAGCTGCCTGCGGCATCTGAGGCTTTGGCGGGTTGCACGTACTCGGCTTCTGCGTCCACCTTGTACCCTTCATCGTACTTGTCGTGGTGCCGCACCCAAGCCATTCCATGCTTCAACTCCTCTTCGTCGCGCCCCTTTGGCGAAAGGTCCAGCCAGTTGTACGCCCCGATGAGGATGTCCAACCCGCGAGCGTAGCTCGAATAGGTGTGGAAGATATTGCCGGCTGCATCTTTGAAAAACACGCTCGTGCCGGGGCGTTCCTCGCTGGGGAATTGCTGCATCCCGTAGTTGTAGTAGACTTCGCCTTTTCCCAGCTCTTCTTTCTTCATCGACACTTGATAGTCATAGTTGAAATCACTGCCGTGCGACGACACCCAATGGAACCGCCAGCCCATCCGCTTCTTGAACGCCTCGATCTCCGCCTGGGGCGCCCGCGAAACTACGGCCAGCCTTACGTCGCGAGCCGCAAGGTGCACCACGCTGCCATCAATGTGGTCCGAGATAAAAGAGCAGCTCGGGCAGCCTTCCGCCCACCCGGGACCGAACATGAAGTGATAGACGATTAGCTGGCTGCTGCCGCCGAAAAGATCCGCAAGCGTTTCCTTGCCTGTTGGCCCATCGAAGACATACTGTTTCTCTACTTTTTCCCAAGGCAGCTCGCGGCGCTGCTTGCTCAACTGGTCGCGCAGCCGCGTGAACTCCTTCTCTTTCTTCAGCAGTTCCTTGCGGGCGGCCAGCCATTCGGCCGGCGACACAACCTTTGGGTTTCCCATCGCTCTCGTTGCCATGCCTGATTCTCCTCTCGTGCTTGTCTACTCTCACCGCAGACACTCTTGCGCCCCTGAATGCGGAAGCCCGGCCGAGTTCGAACGAGCCCCGCATCCACTGGCTCTTACCGATAACGGTGCGAACTGCTGTTCTAACTGGCGGCGGCCTGCGCCTTTTGCGCCTGCGTTGCCTGTTGCATTTGCGCGAGCATTTTGCGGATAGCTTCGTTGGATCCTGGGCTGCGCTTTTCTCTCCAGGCCTCCAGGTGATTGCACTGCGTCTCCAGGTTGGCGAGGAAGTTCGGGCTGCTGAACATGGTGCGCCACGCGCCAATCACCGGCTTAACCTGTTCCCAGACAACCCACTGTTCCCCATTGCTTTCGAAGAAGAACTCTTCGTCGATGAGTCCGCGGTTCACGATGCTGGCCACCATCTCCCAGTAACCGAGCACCATACGCATGTATGTGTTTTCCTTGCTGCCGGGAGGACACACGCGTATCAAGTCGTCCGTAGTTTTCACGTGGAAGTTTGCCGAGAACCAGTCGCGCGCTTCTCTCAACTTTGGCTCGCGCCGGTCCTCGAACAGCCGCAACATCAGATTCACCTGCTCGTTCGTTACTTGGCCCATGTTTCCTCCTTTGGATTTGTGCGTTGGACTGCACCCTTTGAGCGCTTGTTCGCTCTAACCTTCAGGACAAGTGCGGTTAATCCACCCGTCGACATCACGCTGGCGAACACCATAGTCGCACTCGCAATACACGCCGGACACATACAATCTCTCCTTTCGCGACAAGGGCACTCACCGCGAACGCGCCGCCTCCGCCCGCTTCCTGACACCTTCGTTGATGTGCTTCCAGCCACCCGTAACACCTTTGCGGTGATCGTCCAGAATCAGTCCAAGCGCGGTGTGATGAAAGGTAAGCAGTGTCCCGCCATTTTTCTCGCTCAAGCGGTACTGGACATTCGAGACGACGGGATAGGACATGAACAAAGGGCCCGTAATCTCGAGCAGCGTCGGCCGCTTGATGGCCTGCACCACTCCCCAGAAGTGGCCATTGTTGTCACCCATGTCGCGGTACCAACGGCCGCCCGGCCAAGCCTCGAGCTTCATCGGCATGGGTCCGCTATCAGGAGTTCCGTTGTGCGGTCCCAACTTCTCCAGCAGCGCCGTGAATGTCTGGTCTAAAGATGCACGCACGTGGATTTCTTCTGTGATGCCTAGCGTCAAATCCTCAATTCTTGTCGCTGTCGAAATCATTTTTCCTCCGTGGAATAAAGTCTGAGCCCGAATCTCTTGACGGGTTGCTTTTCCCTTCGGCGCGCTCCTTGATGCGGCTCAATTGGTGACGCCAGAATCGTTCAAATGTTTCCGTCCACTCGTGAAGCGGCCGAATTGCTTCGGCGTTGGTTCGATACAGCCTCCGCCGGCCGTCGCGGCGCACGTTGACCAGGCCCACTTCGAGCAACACCCTCAAGTGCTTGGATACAGAAGGCTGCTCCAGCCCCAAAGAATCCACAATTTCCGCCACGGGCCGCTCCTGCAGCGCGAGGTAGTTCAGGATAGCGCGCCGCCGCGGCTCCGCCACCGCATTAAACGCGTCCGAGGTTGTCGCCGCTCGTGCCATGCCTTCACAATACATTCCTATATGGGAATATGTAAAGCATTATTTTTTCCTCCCCCAGAGGGCGCTCCATTCGGGCACGTCACAGCGGCCCAAAGCTCCTCTCGGGGAGTGCATTTCAGTGGACTCTGTTCTTGATTGGGTTTCCGACCAGACGCACGGTCACAGGCGCGGGCCATTTAGTCTCCCGGCTGCAATTGCTGCGCGCTTATCAGATCATTTCCGCGCTTATTGGCGCGGGAACGTGAATTCACCGGACGGGTTGCGCTGCTTTAGCGCGGTCACTTTGCCGTTCTCCATGACAAACTCATAGATGATATCGGCAAATTGCGGCGTCCTGAACTTCAGCCCCTTGAGGGGAATCAGCTTGATGGGAGGTCCGCCGGGGAAGGAAAGCGAAAGACCGGCCCCCGGCTGATAAAGCACTTCAAATTTGACTTTGGTCGGAGTCACGTATGCGCCTGCAAGCTTTTCGAGCAGCGCCGGGTCGAGCGTCTCGGGCTTACGTGTGAATACAACTTCCGCCTGATCCAGGGAAATCACGGCGCCGTCGATGTCACCTTGCGGATTCGTCCGAAAATTGACGGAGAACTTGCCGTATTGCTCGTCATCAGGCGTATCAAAACGATCGTAGTGGAAGTGACTCAGAGGAAAATCGAACGCGTGAAAACCGAATTGCAGCGCGTCGCTCTTGAGCCCGATTTTGAGAATGCCGTAAGCCGCGTTCTCATAATCGCCGACGTAGTCGGCCAGCGCATGCGATGGCTTGGTATTCGGAACGCGGTCGCCGCCGGCTTTCGCGCGCGCTTCCGTGCCCGCTTTCTTTCCTGCGAGCCGCTGTTGGAGCTGGCGCTGGCTCCACGGCGTGTGGTCCATGCCGAGCAGCCGCTCGTACACATTGTAGCTGACGATGTTGTACAGCGGAGCGCTGTGATCGCTGATCACCAGAACGATCACGCCAATCTTGTCATTCGGCATGAAGGAAACCTGCGAATGAAAGCCGGGAAGGTCGCCGCCATGATAGGTAAGCAGATGGCCACGATAAGCCGCGGTCTGCCGCCCCATTCCGTAAGCCGGATTAAGCAACTCCCAAAATCCAAGCGCCTCTCCAAGAGTGTTTGGCAAACCAATGGCGGGTTGCAGCGTGGCCTTCAGCACATTTGCCGGCAATACTTGTTTGCCGTTGAATTTCCCCTCGTTCATCAACGCGATCAGCCAGTGGGACAGTTCATCGATATTGGAAATGATGGCGCCTGCCGGGGCCACGCCCTCGGTGTCCTCATAATAGGGAATCTTATACAGCTCGAACGAATCGCGCTTTTCACGGTACGGAACGCCATGGTCAGGATGCTGCGTCATGTCGGAAATCGTGAAGGTAGTCGTGCTCATGCCGAGCGGCGTGAAGATTCTCTCGCGCACGAACTGCTCCCAGGTTTTCCCGGATTTCAGTTCGATGATGTTCCCGGCGGCAGCGTACATCAGGTTGTTGTAGAGGAACGTTTCCCGCATCGGCTCCTGCGGCTCGAGGTACTTCAGCTTTTCGAACAGCTCCTTCCGCGTAAAGGGCGACTTGAACCAGATCAAATCGTGCCGCGTCACTCCCGTGCGGTGCGAGAGCATGTCGCGCAGGGTAACGTTGTTGTTGAGCTGGTCGTTGTAAAACTGAGTCGTTGGAACCGAATCGCGCACTGGCTTGTCCCAGGTCAGCTTCCCTTCCTCGACCAGCATGCCTGCGGAAACGGCGGTGAACAGTTTCGAGTTTGACGCGATCTGGCACAGCGTCGCCGGCGTAAAGGGCAGCTTCTTCTCGTAGTCGCGATAGCCATAGCCCTTGGCGAAAACCAGCTTGTCGTTGACCACGATGCCCACGCCAATTCCGGGCGTGTTCCAATCCTTCAGAACCTGCTCCATGTAAGTGTCGAAGCCACTCAGCTTGCTGGTGATGTCCGGTGCTTGCGCGCCAGCGCCAGGCCCACAAACCATCAGAAACAGAGTCGCAGCCAACACAATAGCCGCGTAAGCGGCTCGGTTGGACCGATATATGTTTCGCGTGAACCTAGCTTTGTTTTGGAAGGACCGGTGTTTGTTGTCGCAGAACATGAGGCCAAAGTCTCCTCTCAGGATTTTGCAGGGGGGAAACGCCGAGCATTGTACAACACAGTACGAATTGACCCCAATCTTCCGACCGTCTACCATCCTTTCTTCATTCCTTGCCGATGCTCAACGAAACCATCGCCCATTACCGCATCCTCCGCCAGCTCGGCAAAGGCGGCATGGGCGTCGTCTACGAGGCTGAAGACACCAAGCTTGTCCGCCGTGTCGCCCTGAAATTCCTTCCCGAGGCCACGCATCGCGACGAACAAGCCCTCGAACGTTTCCTCCGCGAAGCCCGCGCGGCGTCCGCGCTCAATCATCCCGGCATTTGCACCATTCACGCCATCGAAGAACACGATGGCCGCACCTTCATCGCCATGGAGCTGCTCGAAGGCCAAACCCTCGACAAACTCATCCCCGTCGGCTCACTTTCCATTCCGCGCACGATTGAGATCGGCATCCAACTGGCCGACGCTCTCGACGCCGCCCACAAAAAGGGCATCCTCCATCGCGACATCAAGCCCGCCAACATTTTCATCACCGAGCGCGGCGCCGTCAAAATTCTCGATTTTGGTCTCGCCAAGCTCCTCCCCGAACACCACGCCGGCCTCGACGGCTCGACTCTTGGCGATCCCGAAACTCTTCTCCTCACCAGTCCGGGCACCGCCGTCGGCACCATCTCCTACATGTCTCCTGAACAAGCGCGTGGCGAGGAACTCGACGCTCGAAGCGATCTCTTTTCCCTTGGCGGCGTGCTCTATCAATTGACCACCGGCAGGCTGCCCTTCCCCGGCAGCACCAGCGCGGTCGTCTTCGACAACATTTTGCACAGCGCTCCCGTAGCTCCGGTCGCCCTGAATCCTGGCATGCCCGCCGAGCTTGAGCGCATCCTCAACAAAGCCCTCGAAAAAGATCGCGACGTGCGCTACCAGGTCGCCGCCGAGATGCGCGCCGATCTCAAGCGCCTGCAGCGCGAATTGGACTCCGGCAAAAGCGCTCCCGTCACCTCTTCTTCAACGCGCGTTCCAACGCAGTTATCCGCGCCCGCCGTCACGCCTGGTGGGCCTCCGCGCGCGCCCTCAAGCAGTTCCATCCTCATCGCCGCCGCCGGCAAGAACAAGCTAGGCACCGGCCTCGTGCTTGGGGCCGCCCTCCTATTGCTCGTCGCTGCCGCGTTCGGCGTCTATTCTTTCCTGCCACGAAAAACAGCTTTTCCCATCGAACAAATGTCAGTCGAAAATCTCACCAACAACGGTCACGTCTTCCTCTCCAGGATTTCCCCCGATGGAAAATACCTGCTCCATGTCCTGGATGAAAACGGCTTGCAGTCCCTGTGGCTCCGGCACATTCCCACGGGCAGCAACACGCAAGTCGTCACGCCCGCCGCCACGCGCTACAGCGGTCTTACGTTTTCTCCCGACGGCAATTACATTTACTGCGTCCGCCGCGATGACTCCGAACAAGCTATCGCTTCCCTCTATGATGCCCCCATGCTGGGCGGAACTCCGCGCCTGCTCGTAAAAGACGTAGACAGTCCCATCTCGTTTTCGCCCGATGGCCAGCGCTTTGCCTACCTGCACCAACATGGCGATTCGAAGGTGGCTGACCTCAGGATCGCGCGCCGCGACGGCACTCTCGAACGCGATCTCTTCCATCATAAGGAGCTTCATGCCGATAATCTGGCCCTTGCCTGGTCCCCGGATGGCAAGACCATTGTGATTCCCATCGTCCAGCCCACTCCCCAGGATATCGGTGGATTCCTCGCCGTGGACGTCGCGAGCGCTTCCATAAGGCAGGTAGCCATTGCCAAGGATCGCCTCTATAACGAGCCCGTCTGGCTCCCGGACATGACCGGTCTCCTCGTCTCCGCCGCCACGGCGGAAACCGGATTTAGGCGCAGACAAATTGGCATCGTTTCCTTCCCTGACGGCGCCTTCCAACTCTTGACCACCGACACCAACGACTACTTTCATCCCAGCCTCTCCGCGGATGGCAAATCTATCGCTGCCAATCAGAGCCAGGCAAAATACCAGGTGGAGATTGCGTCGGCAGGATCACTCGATAACTTCAATCCGCTGAAATTACCTTCAACTCTGCCCATTCGGAGTTGGGACTTGACCCCCGACGCTCAAGTCCTCCTCATCCAGGGTCCCGAGATTCGCCTAGTTAATCCATCTGGCGGAGATCGCGTCATTTTCTCCGACCCGAAATATGCGGTGGACCAGGTCGCCTCGTGCGGGCAGGGGCGCTATGTCGTGTTTCGAAGCATCGGCCGGTCGGGCGGCGCCGAAACCAATCTTTGGCGTGTCGATTCAAATGGCGCAAACCTTTTGCGTCTTACTTTTGGCGTCAACGATCGCGTGCCGGTCTGTTCGCATGACGGCAAATGGCTGTACTTCATCGACGCCGCTGAAAACCATTTCCTCAAGCGCATCCCCATTGACGGTGGCGCGCCCGAAACAATTATCAAGTCCTCCTCCGAACCTTTTGACCTTTCTCCCGACGGCAAAACCGTCGCCACATTCGAAGCACGCGAATCGGATCACATCTCTGTCCTTGTTACTTATTCTGTTGAGGATGGAAAAAAATCTTCCTTCGAATTCGATTCGCGCGCGCTCCCCAGCCTGGCGTTTATGCCTTCCGGTAAGGCGATCCTCTATGCGGTGCGGGAAAGGGGCGTCGACAATCTGTGGGTGCAGCCACTCGATGGACCGGCGCGGCGCCAGCTCACGCACTTCACTTCGGAGAAAATTGGTGGATACGGATATTCGAAGGACGGGACGCGGCTCGCGGTTGGACGGGGCCACGCCGATTCCGACGCGGTCCTGCTGCGCAATATTCCCCACTAAAATAGCTAATCGGGCTTTCGAATCGCGCCGCGCGAAAATACTTTTCAGAAAAACTTACTGAACTGTGCCGCTCGGAGGAGTTGGCGTGGCCGGTGTGTTGGCGTTGGCGCGGGCGAAATAGCCGCGGCGTGCGCGCACCTGGTAGCCTTTGTGATCGGGCACTTCGATGCGGATTTTGTGGTAGCGGCCATCCATAACGTAGTTCGTCGGAAGGTAGGCGATGGAATACTGGTTGCGCAGTTCGTCGCCGATGTCCTGAAACGACTGGTCCAGATCGTCCACGTGATAAGGAAAGAAAGCCCGTCCGCCGGTTTCCTCGGCCAGTTCCTGCAAAATCTTGTCACCGTCCGTCAGGTGGTATTTTCGATCCGCCAACTTGCTCGGATCGGTCTGCGAGAGCGAAACCCACTGTGTGCTGGTACTGATGCTGTAAATGACCACGCTGGTGCGCTGGGCCATTTCGATGGCATCCGCGCGCGTGTGCGTCGATAAATTGTCCTCTCCGTCGCTGATAAGAATCATCACTCGGCGCACCACGTCCGGCTGATCGCCCGGCGGGCGCGGCGGATGGCTCAGCTCCTTCACGCACGCTTCGTAAATCGCGTCGTAAATCGCGGTGCCCCCGCCGGCGCGCGTCTTGGTGATCTGGTCGCGCAACGCTCCCGCGTCCCCGGTGAAGGGCTGGACGATTTGCGGCTCGTCGTCAAAAGTCATCACAAAAGCTTCGTCTTTATTGTGGCGCAGCACGCTGAACAGGAAATTGATCGAAGCATCCTGCTCGAACTTGATGCGGTCGCGGATGCTGTTGGAAGTGTCCAGCAGCATGCCGATGCGCAGAGGCAGATCGGACTGCTTGCTGAAGTAGCGGATTTCCTGGGGGGACTTGTCGTCCCAAATCTTGAAGTCGCTCTTTTCGAGTTCTGGAACGAGTTTATTGCGGCGATTGAGCACGGTGAAGAGCACGTCGACGAGGTTGACGACCGACTTGATGGTTTGATCGCCCTGCTGGGCAGGCTCCTGCTGCGACGGGGCAGGCTGCGCCGGCGTGGGCGACTGAGGCTTCGCGCCCTGTAAGGACGCTTGGGGCTTGTCCGGCGAAGATTGTTGCGCCCGGTCGGTCAGCGGAAGGAATAGCAGCGCCAGCATCAAAAAGATGGAAGTAATGATTCTTCGCATGTGCATCGATTATAGGTATCCCGCCAGCGCAGCGTCAATTCGGCTCTGCGATTCTCCCGCAGCGTCGCAAAGTTTCTTCAAGCAATCGCGCAATTCCCCTGGCAACGCCGCGCGAACTTCGATCCATGCGCCTGTCCGTGGCTGGGCGAACCCCAGCTTCGCGGCGTGCAGAAAATTTCGCCCCAGCGGCGGCAAATCGAGCTTTCCTATCCGCAACTCCCGCGCTGCGCCGTACAAGGTATCTCCCACTACCGGATGCTTCAGCGCCGCGAAGTGCACTCGAATCTGATGCGTGCGCCCGGTGTGGAGTTGGACTTCCAGCAGCGTCGTGCTGTCGATCTTTGCAAGCGCTTTCCAATCCGTGCGGGCCTCGCGCGGATTGGCGATGCCTGCGCCGTGCCAGGACTTGCGCTGCGTCGCCATGCGCGTGCGGTGGATCGGGTCGCGCCCGATCGCCAGTTCGATGCGGCCGCTTTTTCCCGTGAGAACGCCCTGCACCAGCGCCAGATATGTTTTTTTGATGGCGCGCTGACGAAACGCTTCGCCGAGTTTGGCATGCGCCGCGTCGTTCTTGGCCACCAGGATCACGCCAGACGTTTCCTTGTCCAGCCGGTGAACAATCCCCGGCCGCAGCGGATCGCTCCCCTTTGAAAGCGCTGGCCCACGCCCGAGAAGCGCGTTTACCAGCGTGCCGGAAACGTTTCCCGCGCCGGCGTGAACGGTCATCCCCGCCGCCTTGTTGATGGCAATGACGTCGTCGTCTTCGTAAAGCACATCCAGCGGAATCGCTTCCGCTTCTGCGCGCGTCGCCGGCCGGGGATATGCCCACACGGTGATGAGTTCCCCGCCGCGAAGCTTCTGTGAAGGCTTCGCAGCTTTGCCATTGACGAGGACATGGCCACCATCGATGAGTTCTTGCACCCGCGAGCGCGAGAGTTCCGGGCGATACGCGGCCACGAACCGGTCCAGCCGCGTCCCAGCGTCCGTATCTAACGCCAGAAGTTCATGAATCTCGGGTTGGGCACCAGCCAGCACAGGCCGATTGTAGCAGGCTGTGATGAGAGGTACGTCCTGTAAGGGAATGCCTACGCTACTGCTTTGCCGGAACGACGAGAGGACCTGTGTAGTACCCCTGGCGAGTCTTAATAGTGACGCCTTCGCGCGTGGTGCGGACTTCCACCTTGTGATAGCTGGCGCTGCGGTTGTTGCCCTGAGGCACGTATGCCAGGGTGTACTCGTGGCGGGCTTCCTCAGTTATTCGCGAATAGAGCCTTTCCATGGCGGCGCTTTGGACGGCGTAATAGATGTCGCCGCCGGAATCGTTCGCGTAATTGACCAGGCGGGAGAACTTTCGTTTTAAGGAATGGCCAATCGCCAGGCTGTATACAGATATGTTGTCCTGGAGGAGAACCTCGAGAGTGTCGGCATACGTATGGTGGTTAAATTGAGGCCCGTTGAGACCGTCGGAGATCAGAAGGATGATCTTGCGTCGACTGACCCCGCGATCATGTAGCAATTGAGCGGCAGAATGGACGGCATCGTCGAGAGCTTTGGTTGGGCGGGAACCAAGATTAGTCGGCGCGGCCAGGGGCGGTTCGCCCACTCCCAGTTGGTGGCTCGATGGAGGAGTGACGAAGGGGACGGGGCCGGAGGTCGAAGGACCGCTGTGATCTTGAGCATCCTTTAGATCCGCCCACAGCTTGTTGAAGTCGCTGTTAAACCCGTTGCCCGGATAGAACGAGAGGTCAAAGCGGCAGATGACGGCCTCGTCGTCGAGACTGATTCCGCCAGTGATGGCGCGCAGAGTGGGAGCCATCTGGGCGGCGTCCTGCGATTTCAAATCGTCGTCGACTAGGACGACAAGCGATAGCGGAAAGGCTTCGGCAGTGAAAACATCGGTGACCTGTTCGACGTTATCGTCGAAGATGCGAAAGTCGTTTTTCTGAAGATCGGGGACGAGATTGCCGTGGCGATCTTTGACCGTGACCGGGAGGACGACAAGCTCGGAATTGACGCTGATTCTAGCCCGAGCTTCGCTTTGCTGGGCGGCGGGTTGCGTTTGGGCGGGTGGAGTCGATTGCTTGGCTTGAACGAGTACAGCGCCAGCAGCCAAGGTCATGGCAAACAGCCCTCTCCTAGAAAGAATGACCCTCATGGATCAAATCCCACTGGATACTCTGACGCCAGCGGGTGGCGAAAAGTGGCCAGCCCCTGTAGTCCAGGTTTTGATTTCTCCGCCCTCTTTTTTTCGGCGACCTCTTTTCCTCAAGATTCTCCGCTTTCCGTCCCGGAGATCCGCGTTCCTTGATCTTCGCCCATCAACTTGTTAACTCCCCAACCCCTGTCCTTCCAACATCTTGCCGCTCCATTCGAATGCTATCTAACTAATCATTTGAAACGTATTATAGTTTCATGCTATATTCCCCCGTGTTTCCCGCTCATCACCCTCGCCAATTTCGCAATTCTTTTTTGGGCCTAACCCTATTCGCTGCTCGCAATCGAGTAACTCCTTTGGTTGCCACACTTCCGAGAATTCGCCCGTAAATCCAGCCATTACCACAGATCCGAAAACGCGTGTTTCTAACCCCTGTATTTGCCACAGATCCGAGACTCCCCTGGGGGTCTCCGCACTCGCCGGGGAAACGGCCTAACTGTGGGCCATCGGCGTCGTCTAGAATGTGGCCGCGAGGAGAAACCACAATGCGCAAAGTTTTGTTTTTGCTGATGCTTTTTCCGGGAGCCTTGCTGGCACGGAGTCCGCAAGAACCGCGGCCGGCGAGTAGCGGCGTTTCGGGACGATGGGTGGTGAACACGGATTTCTATGGCGCGACGATTTACTTCCGCATGGAGCTGAAGCAGGAAGGTGAAAAGCTGACCGGGAACTTTGATGGTGACAAGCTAGAGGGAACGCTGAAAGGCAGCACGATTTATTTCCTGGCAAAGGACGAGCAGGGCGGGACGGACGAAGGCAAAGGCATGCTGCAAGGAGGCACGATCACCGGAACCGTAGTGTTCACCCACACGGACGATCCCTCGCGTCCGGAGACGCACAAGTTTGCGGCGGAACTCGTTCCGGCGCGGCGCGCTGGACCGCCGCTGCGCCATGAATTTGTGCCCACAACTTTCTATCGGCAATTTTCGGCAGCGAACAAGCCGGTACTGACGATCGCTCCAGGCGACAGCGTGCACACGACGACCGTCGATGCGGGTGGGCAGGATGAGAAGGGCGTGACGCGCGTGCTGGGCGGAAATCCGGAGACAGGCCCTTTTTACGTGGAGACGGCGGCGCCGGGAGACACGTTGGTAGTGCACTTCGCGCGCGTGCGGCTGAATCGCGACTGGGCGGATAGCGATGACTTTCTCGTAGGCCGCGCCGTGGACAGCGACCTGGCGGTCAAAATGAAGGACGCCGGCAAATCCGTGCGCTGGCATCTGGACAGGGAACGCGGCGTGGCGACGCCGGAGAAACCGGCCGAGCATTTGACACGCTACTCGGTACCGCTGCGCCCGATGCTGGGATGCGTGGCGGTGGCGCCAAACGTGGCGCAAGCGCCTCCGGGGTCGGGCGATTCCGGGCGCTACGGCGGGAACATGGACTTCAATGAAATCGTGGAAGGCGCGACCGTGTATCTGCCGGTGAGCGTGCCGGGTGCTTTGCTCTATGTCGGCGATGGACACGCGTTGCAGGGTGACGGAGAACTCAACGGCAACGCGCTAGAAACTTCGATGGACGTGGAGTTCGCCGTGGATGTGATTCCCAGCAAACGGATCGCCGGTCCGCGCGTGGAGTCCGCGACGCACCTCATGGCGATGGGACTGGCGGGGTCGCTGGATGATGCGTTCCGCGGCGCCACGTCGAACATGGCGCAATGGCTGACGGAGGAATACAAGTTGACGCCGTCCGAAGTCGCGCAGGTGCTGGGCACGTCGGCGGAATACAAAGTGAGCGAAGTAGCCGACCGCAACGCGGGAATGGTGCTCAAGATCAATAAGGAAAGGTTAAAGCCGCTGGCAATTGCCGAGAAGTAAGAGCGACTGCAGTCCGCTAGGTCAGGCTGCCGGTGGAGGCGAGTTTGGCGTACCAGTGGCCGGAATCCTTGATAATGCGCTTCTGCGTGCGGAAATCTACATAAGTGAGGCCGAATCGCCGGGCATAGCTTCGGCCCATTCGAAATTGTCGAGCAGGCTGCAGTGATGATAGGCGCGGACGTTGACGCTGTGGAGCATGGCGCGGCCGAGAGCACGGGAGATAACCGCGCATGAACTGGATTCGCCGGTCGTCAGGGACGCGGCCGTGCTCGTCGGGGCAATCGAGATAGGAGCGGTGATTTCGAGAGGCGTGGTCTTGTATTCGCGGGAGATGCGCAAAAGGAGATCATGAAAGCCGTCCGGCCAGATTTCCCACGCGAAATCTGTGAGCGGCCCTTCATGGGCGTCGAAATTGTGGACGCCGGTAGCGTCTTCGCCAGCGCCCGGAGGAATGGCCGAGACGAGCTGGCGGCAGTAGTAGTTGATGCCGAGAAAATCGAGCGGGGGCGCGGCAGAGTTCCATGTCGCCGGATTTGACGCCCATAAGATCGAGCGGATTGTCGCCAGGGAAAGCCTTCGGATATTCGCCGTGGAGAGCGGGGTGGATGAACCAGACGTTGCCGAGCACGTGGGCGCGATCGGCGGCCTGGCGATCGGCGTCGCTGGATGTGGCAGGCTGGCAGTGGGCCATGCTGAAGGCGGCGCCAACTTGAAGTTTAGAGTTGACGGCCTTGATGGCGCGGAAGGCCTGGCCCTGCGCGATGTCGACGACGTGGGTGGCGCGCATGCACTCGGCAAAATTCTTGCGTGAGGGAGCGTGGATGCCCCGAGCGTAACCTAAAAACGTGAAGACCCAAGGCTCATTGAAAATACACCAGTGCGAGATGCGGTCGCCGAGGGCGCGGACGGTGATGTCAACGTAATCGGTAAAGCGCGGGACGAGATCGCGATTGGGCCAGCCGCCGCGTTCTTCCAATTTTTGCGGGAGATCCCAGTGATAAAGCGTGCAGAGTGGGCGGTTTTTTGCTTCGAGAAGCGCGTCGGCGAGGCGCTTGTAGTAATCGAGGCCTTTGGAATTGGGAGCGCCCGAACCCTCGGGCTGGATGCGGGGCCAGGAGATGGAGAAACGATAGCTAGTCAGGTTTAAGGCTTTGAGGAGCGCGACGTCCTCCTGATAGCGATGGTAGGAATCGCAGGCGACGTCGCCAGTTGCGGCCCCCTTCACTTTGCCCGGAGTGTGCGAGAAGCGGTCCCAAATGGATTCCCCTTTGCTGTCGTCGGCCCAAGCGCCCTCGATCTGATAGGAGGCGGTGACGGCGCCCCAAATGAACTCCTCGGGAAATTGGAACGGTGCGAACTTCGATTGAGGATCAAACAATTCGCTGATTAGGCGATGGCCGGGAGGGCAGGATAGAAAAAGAAGCAGCGGCACCCGGCGCGGTGGAGAGAAATTCACGGCGATTGAGACTGTTCCATCGGCTCGCAGAGTTTCTCCTCGACTACGGGGTTTATGAACTTGAATGGGGTGATTCGGAGCGGCGGCGAAATAGTACGTCAAGAAGGATAAGAATGGCACCAATCGTGATAGCGGAATCCGCGACGTTGAAAGCGGGCCAAGGATTGAAACCTCGCCAGGGAAGGAAATGCAGATAGACCTCGATGAAATCGGTGACGGCGCCGTGGAGGATGCGGTCGGTCAAGTTGCCAGTGGCGCCGCCGAGGAGCAGGGCGAGGCCGGCCGCGTGAAGTGAGCTGATATCGCGGCCGGCGACGAGCAGCCAGGTGATGACCGCGATGATGATGAGGGAGCCGCAGATGAGAAACACGCGCAAGGCAGGAGAGGACAGACCGGCGAGAAAACTAAAGGCGATGCCGGGGTTGCGGGAGTCAACGAGATAGAAAAGGTTATGAATGACGGGGAGCGGAAAATGGTCGCTGGGGCGGGATTCGATCCAGGCCTTTGTGGCGCGGTCGAAGAAGACAACGGCGAGAGTGAGCCACAGGAAGCGAAGTCTTGCCGGGACTGTCAATCGTCGTTCTCCTACTTTTTCGTCTCGCACGCAATGACCATGTCGATCGCAAGAGCGCACAGCCTAAACGCTGTGCCACTGGTGGCTAGGCGCCAGTGGATGCCTGGCCGATGGAACCCTCGATTTCGGCGAGGGCTTCGGAGCAGCGCTCGCAGACCTTCGGGTAGCGCGAGTTTTCGCCGACGTGGGTTGAGTAGTTCCAGCAGCGCTCACACTTGGCGCCGTCGGCGCGGTCGATCTTGATCGTCAGGCCCGGCAATGATTCGGCCGGAACGAATGCGGGAATTGCCGACGAATGGACTGCCACTTGAGAGACGATGAAGAGAGCAGGGAGAAGATGCTTTTTTTCTTCGAGTAATTCTTGCAAGCCGGCTGCTTCAGGCCCGGCGTGGAGGTGGACTTTCGCTTCGAGGCCGCCGCCGATGATCTTCGCGGCGCGGGCCTGTTCGAGCGCCACCAGCACGGCGGAGCGAACCTGCGCGAGGCGTTCCCATTTTTCCGCAGCGTCTTTGGGGATTCCACAAGCAAGCGCTGCGGCCTCCGGGAAGAGCGCCATGTGCACGCTTTCCGGTTCGCTCTGGGATTTCGGGAAATACTTCCAGATTTCCTCGGAGGTAAAAACGAGAATCGGAGCGGCCATGCGGACCAAGGCGCTGGAGATTTTCCGGACAGCGGTTTGCGCGGAACGGCGCGATTTATTTTTGGGCGCTTTGGTGTAGAGGCGGTCTTTCAGCACGTCGAAATAAAAGGCACTGAGGTCCACGACGCAGTAATCGTGGATGGCGTGATAGACGCGGTGGAATTCATAGTCCGCGTACCACTCGCGGCATTTCTTGACGAGCTCGGCGGTGCGGTCGAGCATCCAGCGGTCGAATTCCTCGAGTTGATCGTTCGAAAGCGCATCACGCGAGGGATTGAAATCGCCAAGGTTGCCGAGGGCGAAGCGAAAGGTGTTGCGAATCTTGCGATAGGCTTCGCTGAGCTGGGTCATGACGCGCTCGCTCATTTTTACGTCGGCCTGGTATTCGACGGAACCGACCCAAAGGCGGAGCAAATCCGCGCCCCACTTTTCGCAAATCTCGATCGGGGAGACCGCGTTGCCGAGAGACTTGGACATCGGGCGGCCCTGTTCGTCGAGCGTCCATCCGTGGGTGACGACGCCACGATAGGGTGAAGCATCGCGCACGCCGGTGGCAACCAGCAGCGAACTATGGAACCAGCCGCGATATTGATCGGGGCCTTCGAGGTAAACGTCCGCGGGCCATTCAGGAGGCTTCAGCACGGATAGATTCGATGAACCTGAATCGAACCACACGTCGAGAATGTCGTTTTCTTTGCGCCACTTTGTTGCGCCGCAGGAGCACGTGGTGCCAGCAGGGAGCAATTCTTCAGGCGTGTGCTGGTACCAGGCGTCGGCGCCTTCCTTTTCGAACCATTTGACGACATTGCGGAGAGCCTTGAAATCTTCGAGACGCGTGCCGCAACCTTCGCAATAAAAAACAATAATCGGGACGCCCCAGAAGCGCTGGCGCGAGACGCACCAGTCCGGGCGTTTCTCAATCATTTCGTACATGCGGTCTTCGCCCCAGGCAGGAATCCATTTCACGTGGTGAATTTCTTCCAACGCTTCCTGGCGCAGGGATTTTTCTTTCCCGTGAGCGGCTTGGTCCATCTTGATGAACCACTGCTCCGTGGCGCGGAAAATCACCGGATTGTGGCAGCGCCAGCAGTGCGGATAGCTGTGCTTGTATTCGTGATTGCCCAAGAGAGCGCCGCGCTCAGCGAGCAATTTCACGATGATGGGATTCGCGGTGAAAACGTCCTTGCCTTTGTATTCGGGCAAGCCTTCAAGGTAGACGCCCTTGTCGTCGAGCGGCGCGTAGATCTCCAGCCCATATTTTTGGCCGGAATAGAAGTCGTCGGCGCCGTGGCCGGGAGCGGTGTGAACGATGCCGCTGCCCTGATCGAGCGTAACGTAATCGGCGAGAATGCCAGGCACGTGAATGGGAAGAAAGGGGTGTTGAAATCTCATGCCATCGAAATCGCGGCCTTTGAAAGTGGCGAGAACTTTGGCTTGCTTGATCCCGCATTCAGCTTGAAGCGCCGCAACGCGATCGGCGGCGAGAAGCAGCGCGCCTTTTTCGGTTTCAACGACGGCGTATTCGAAATCGGGATGAAAGGCGAGCGCGCGATTGTGGGGAATGGTCCAGGGCGTAGTCGTCCAGATAACGGCGCTGACATCGGCTCCGATTTTCGGGGCTTCGCCTCTGCCGCCAACGACGGCTGCGAACTTTACCCAGATTGAAGGGCTGGCGTGATCTTCGTACTCGACTTCGGCTTCGGCGAGCGCGGTGCTGTCGACAATGCACCAATAGACGGGCTTACGACCGCGATAGACGTATCCCTTTTCCATGAAATCGAGGAACGCGCCCGCGATGGTGGCTTCGTACTCATGGCTCATCGTCAGATACGGATCGTTCCAACGCCCGAAAATGCCGAGGCGCTTGAAATCTCTTCGGTGCTGCTCGATGTAACGGAGGGCGAATTGACGGCACCGTTTGCGGAATTCAGCGGGTGGTACTTTTCCCTTTCCACCCAGCTCTTTTTCCACCTGGGTCTCAATCGGCAGGCCGTGGCAGTCCCATCCGGGCACATAAGGCGCGTAGTGTCCCGCCATGCTTTTGGTCTTGACTACCAGATCCTTGAGGATTTTGTTCAGGCCGGTGCCGAGGTGAATTTCGCCGGTGGGATATGGCGGGCCGTCGTGCAGAACAAAGAGCGGCTTGCCTTTGCGCGCCTCCAGGATGCGTTCGTAAATGTTTCCGTTGTGCCAGGCCTCGAGCTGCTTTGGCTCGTTTTGCGGCAGGCCGGCCTTCATAGGGAAATCCGTTTTCGGCAGGTTCAGCGTTTTCTTGAGTTCGAGTGGTTCGGCCATAATTGGAGCGCTTGTAAATCCCTTCTATGCCGTCCGTTTGTACAGGTGTACGGCGGGAAACTTCGGGAAGCAGCCTAACCAGCTATGTTACAATGAATGGCAACCGGTGTCAGCCGCATGGGGCGCGCAACCTTTACCAGCCAGCGCGAATCATATGGTGCAGGTACACCGAAGATGGGAAACTTGCGTCTAAGCTAAAGAGGTAAACGGTGCCGGGCAAATTTATCAATCTGCTGCCGCCTGAAATTACAAAACCCAAGGTGTCTACCGCAGCCCGCGGACCCGCGGTTCCGGTCCCGTCCTCGGCGGTGCCGAAGTTCACGAAACCCGATCTTCTCATCCCGGACAATTTCTGGTCGAACCTGAAGCAGTTCCTTACGGAGCGCCCGGTCAAAGTGCGGGAGCGCAAGGATGCGCCCTTTACACAGACGAATTTCGGCTCCGGAATGGCGGGCAACCTGGCGGAGTTTTTGCGCCCTGGTCCAGCGTCCAGAGGGCGGGTCAACAGCAGGCTAGCGGTAGCCTGGGGCGCGAATTTCGGCGGATTCGGCGACCGACTCAGGGACTTCTTCTCGCCACCAAAGCAGGCGCCGCTGCCGCCAGGAATTCGGCCGATGAAAGTGAAAGACATCTGGTCGAAGGATGAAAACTTTGGCACAAGCCAGATGCTTGCGGTCGGCCTGCACATCGCGGTGATCGGGCTGCTGGTGATTCCGATTTTCACCAATGTACTGCCCGCTTCGACGGAGGCAAAGAACAAGGTCAGTGTCACGCCGATCGACATTTCGCCTTACCTAGCGAAGCTGCCCGCAGGCAATGACAAGGCCGGCGGCGGGGGCGGGGGAAACAACCACACGCTGACTCCGACGTCGAAGGGCAAGCTGCCCAAGTTTTCCTACACACAGTTCACGCCACCTCAGGCGAAGATTCAGAATTTGAATCCTAAGCTGGCGATGGATCCTTCCCTGCTTGGTCCACCGGACCTGAAGATCCAGAGCCCAAATATGGCGAACTTCGGTGATCCGTTGGCCAAGGGCGTGACGGATTCACTGGGGAATGGAAATGGTACGGGTATCGGCAGCGGATCCGGCGGAGGCCTTGGCCCCGGCGAAGGCGGCGGCACGGGCGGCGGAGTTTTTCGCGCTGGCCTTAACGGCGTCGGCTCGCCGATGTGCATCTACTGCCCGCAGCCGGAATATTCTGACGAAGCTAGAAAGGCCAAGTACCAGGGAACCGTATTGCTGGACGTGACGGTTACTGCCGATGGGCGCGTACTCAACCCACAGGTCCTCAAAGGGCCGGGTCTTGGGCTAGAAGAAAAAGCCATCGCGCAGGTAAAGAATTGGAAGATGCGGCCGGCGGTGGGCCCCAGCGGCAAGCCGGTGAATTGCCGCGTGCAGATTGAAGTTACTTTCCATCTCTACTAGCAAGTTGTTTCACAGATAACTTGAAGAATTGGCGCGGCCTTCAGGCTATTTCTGTACTCCGTGCTCTCTGTGGCAATCCTTTTTCACCGATTCATCACCAAACCAATCCTTTGCGGGCAACCAATCGGCGGCCCCAGGCCTCTCATCACGCGTTCGTAGCCCACCTCGTCGAGGAGTGCGTCCAAATTTGAGGCGGGCGCGGAGGCCTGCCCATGCGCGAATCCTTCGTGCGTTCCTTGCTTTCCTCGGTGAGTTCAAGAGATACCCTGATTCAACGCATCCGCGGAAACTTTCGCGATGCCCTGACTCCCGGGAAATGGAAGATGAGTTCCGCGAATGGCGCGCCGCTACATCTTTTGCGCTTTGGGAGGTCGGCACGCACGAGCCGTGCCCAGGCCGTTTCTCTCCTAACGCATGCGGCTATCATCTTGGCGCTGGCATTGCTTGCCACGCATCCGTTCAAACCCGGAAGACCGCAGGAAAATGGCGCTACGAAAGTTCTGAGAGGACTTACATTCCCGTCGCACTTGTTTGCGCCGAGCGCCGGCCGTGCTCCTGACCCGGGAAGCGGCAGCGGGGGGGCCCGTGTGCCGATTCCCACGACGGCTGGAGAATTTGCGCCGCTTGCTTCCATTCAAATCATCCGGCCATCGCTTCCTCCCAAACAGGAAGTACACATGCCCGTGCCGCCGACAATATTCGATCCGGCCTCGGCGGCAGTGCTGACTCCGGTCGGCAGAATCGGCCTTCCGTGGATGAGCGAAGAGACGAACTCGCCGGGACCAGGCGATTCCGACACGATCGGCAGGGGCCCTGGGAGCACCATGGGCGACGGTCCGCGAGATGGACCGGGCGGGCTGGGTGAATTGCAATCGAGATACCGGAGCGGCGTTACGCTACCAAGTTGCGCGTACTGCCCGGACCCACAATACACTGACGAAGCGCGCCAAGCCAAACTACAAGGCAGAGTGATCCTGCGCGTTCTGGTCGGCGCCGACGGACGCGCGTCGCAAATCCGAATCGTCCAGGGAATCGGGCTGGGGCTTGATGAGCGCGCCGAGCAAGCGATTCGCGGCTGGAAATTTGTTCCCGCGCATGATGGCGCGGGCCGGGCCGCGCCGGCTTGGATCACGGTCGAAGCGGTCTTCCGGCTCTCCTAGACAGTACTTCTGCAAGGGAGTAGCATTTTTTGGAGATGTCCTATGACTTCGCTGAAAACGAGTATGCACTTGACCCGCAGGCTTCCTCTTCCCGCGGTGGAGGCCCGCCGCGCAAATTAACAGGGGCCAGCGTTCTGGATCCGCCGTTTCCGCCAAAGAGGCCGCCTGGCCCGATTCCTACAGTTCCCTCTTCCCTGTTATTCCGCGTCGTAGCAGGATTGGTGCTCGCTGGCTTGGCCACAGCAGTTTTTTTCTTGCTCTTTGCTATGTGTTGATCGAGTGATAAAAATTACACATTTCGCGCTGCCCCTGTTGTTTCTGCTGGCAGTTCCCTCTTCTTCTCAGGAGCTGAAATCCTTTCGCGAACTTCAATGGAAATATCCGCGAGTCCGAACCGCGTCTAAAGAAAAAGATGAAGTCTTGAGGCAAAGATTTAGGGAAAAAGGCCTCGCTTACCCGCCAAACACCATTTTGCTGAGGGCCTTCAAGCAAGAAGGTGTTTTGGAGCTTTGGGCGGCGAGCGCGACAGACAAGCCTCACGTGCTCGTACACGAGTATCGAATTTGCACTTCGTCGGGAACGTTGGGGCCAAAACGCCGCTTCGGAGATGAGCAAGTACCCGAAGGCTTTTACGAATTGGATCGGTTCAATCCGCAGAGCAATTTCTTCCTGAGCCTACACATCAGTTATCCGAACGGTTCCGACCGCATCCTCGGCTCTCATAAGAATCCGGGCGGAGATATTTTCTTGCACGGGAACTGCGCATCGATCGGCTGCATCCCGATTACGGATGACGGGATCAAAGAAGTTTATTGGCTTGCTGTGCTGGCGCACACCCAAGGTCAGGAGCGATTGCCGATTCACATTTTCCCCGCACAGCTAACGGATGCGGGGCTGAAAACATTAACAGCGAGTCATTTCAATCAGCCGGCGTTGATCGCTTTTTGGAGCAATCTCAAAGAAGGCTACGATCTGTTTGAGAAAAACCGTCGGGTGCCGCGCGTCAAGACCCGCACTGATGGCGCTTACTCGTTCTCGCCGATCTAGCCTTAGTCCGTCAGCTCTTGGCCGTCAGGGGCCTGAGAATCACTAAGCGAGGAAGCAAGCTCCTGCAATCAACGCCCGAAACAGGAGGCCGAAATGCTTGAAACGAGGCGCGTGTTTGTCCTGGCGATGGCCGGAGCCGTCGGCTTTCTAGCGGCGGAGGAGGGCCGATTGTTCGCCCAATATCCACCAACTCCACCTCCGCCGCCGCAGCCTGCCGAGACTCCAAACCCGGCAGAAATACACTCGAACCCTCGCGCCACGGTCGCAGCAAGACGCGCTCGCATGCAACAAGACGAGAAGGAATTCCGGGAAGGGGTCGAGCGGCTTTACCAGTTGACAGGCGAGTTGCGCGAAGAAGTCCAGAAAACCACGACGACAGAAGTGCTCTCGGTCCATATGGTCAAGAAAGCCGAGGAAATAGAAAAGCTCGCCAAGATCCTTAAGAACAAGGCCAAAGGTGGATAGACAAGCTCAAGTCCGGGAGAAGACCCCCGACTTCGCGGTTTAGGATATGGACCCGGGAAGTTCCGCCTTTTGGTTTTGCAATTCTGTTACGATTTTGACATGAGAAAAGCAGCCGTTTTTACGATTGGCGTCGCGCTATCCGCGCTAACTTTTGTAAGTGGAGCGCGGGCGCAAAGCGACACCGGGGCGCTCGAATTCGTCGCGCGCATCACGCCGACGGCAGCGCGGCCGGAGCCGGTGCGCCAGTTCACGTTTTACATCCTCACCAGGAGCTATTCGGAGATCGTGAAGGAGGTGGAAGAGAAGGACCCGGCACCGCAGCGAGATCAGTTTATTGACGGCCTTAAGGTTTCTCCGGAGCTGCGAACGTGGCTCAAGGCGCATGACACCCTCGACCTCACAGAACCAGAGCTCGACAAAATGCTTACGCCTGACGACATCCTCAACACTCCGGAGTTCCTGCTGGCGTACCAGCGCACAAACAGCGGCGGCGTGACAATGGGTTTCCCCCAACCAAAATTTTCTGAGATCGACCAGACGGAGCACCCGGAAAAATACAAAAAATTGAGAGAAGACTACTTTACCACGCTCAGGAAATTCATTCGGAAGCGGCCCGAGACCATTTCGGGGGTGGAGATGGAGCTTGACGCGGTCAATCCCCAAAAAAAGTGGCAGGTGCTCCAGAATGACCGCCGAAAGCGCGTTCGGCGCCTCGCACCCGATGTGGCGCAAATCAAATTCCTTGCCTCCAAGGCGGATACGGATCTCGAAGGGCGCGCCACGGTCTCAGGGCTTGCGCCGGGAGACTACTGGGTCAGCACGCTCAACCTGGATGCTGACGCCGGCGACATGCGGGTGCGCTGGGATGTTCCCGTAAAAATAGAACGTGGCAAGACGGTCCGCGTCGAACTGTCAAACCTGAACTCCATCGACGCGCACGGTTCCACTCCCTAGCGCCGTCGAGCGCCACGATGGGGACTCCCCTTCAATGGATTGCGTTCAACCTCTTCATCGCCATTGCGATCGCGCTGGACCTGCGGGTATTCCACCGCCGCCCGCACAAGATCGACATTCGTGAAGCGGCGCTCGCCAGTTTCGGCTGGGTCGCGGTCTCGGTCCTCTTTGGATTCGGAGTGCTCTATTTTTATGGCGAGCAGCCGGCGCTGGAATTCTTTACCGGCTATCTGATCGAAAAGGCCCTTAGCGTCGACAACTTGTTCCTTTTCCTGGTGATCTTCCGCGCGTTTGCCGTGGATGAGCGCCTGCAGCACCGCCTTCTGGAATGGGGCGTGGTGGGGGCGCTAGTCATGCGCGGAGTGATGATCGCGCTGGGCACAGAGCTGATCGAACATTTTTCCTGGGTGCTGTATCTGCTGGGAGCGTTCCTCGTCTACGCAGGCGTGCGCATGCTCTTCTTTCACAAGGGAGATATTCATCCGGAGCAAAGCTGGATGGTCCGGTTCGCCAGCCGGCATCTTCGGGTAAGCCACGAATATCACGGCGAGCATTTTTTCGTTCGCGATGCCGGGCGGTTATTCGCAACGCCCCTGTTTCTCGTCCTGATTGTGGTGGAAATTACGGACGTCACCCTGGCCGTGGACTCCATCCCAGCGGTCTTTGGCATTACGCGCGATCCGTTTATTGTGTACACGTCGAACGTACTCGCGATTCTGGGACTCCGGGCGCTGTACTTTCTGTTGGCAGGAATCATCGACCGTTTACGCTTCCTGGATGAAGGATTGGCGATCGTTTTGATACTTATCGGTGGAAAAATGATTGCTGAGCGGTGGGTACATATCCCAGTGACTGTTTCTCTCGGCGTTGTAGGAGGCGTGCTGCTGATTGCCCTGCTGGCGTCGCTCCTTATCCCAGCGAAGAAGCAAACGTAGAGTTCATCCTTCTTCAAACATCAGCTCATCGACGTAACACCACATCCAGTTTTCTCCCGGCTCCTGCGAGCGGACAATGGGATGCTTTGTGGCATGAAAATGCTTCGTGGCGTGTTTGTTCTTGGAGGAGTCGCAGCAACCGACATGTCCACAGCTCAAGCACAGGCGCAAATGCACCCAACTATCGCCCATCTTCAGACACTCTTCGCAGCCCCTGGTCTTTGGCTTAACGCGCTTGATCTGATCGAGATGTGTGCAATTTTCGGCCATACTTATCTCCCGCAGAGTCACATCACGGCTTGAATGGGAATTCGCACCTGGAACCGTGTATCGCCCGGAACGGACTTTACGCTGATGAGCCCGCGCATTTTCTTCACGATACGATGGACTACGTCCAGGCCGAGTCCGCTTCCCTCGCCCACGCCTTTAGTCGTAAAAAACGGTTCAAAGATGCGCGATTGCACTTCGGGCGGGATGCCCGGCCCGTCGTCAACGATCTCCACGAGCACGTATTCATTTTCACGCACGGCACGCACCAGGAGTTTACCCTTTTCTTTCATGGCATCGGCGGCGTTGTCGATAAGGTTGGTCCACACTTGATTGAGCTCGCTGCCGTAAGCCATCACCTTCGGCAGCTCAGGAGCAAATTCGCGCGTGACCACAATGCCGCGCTTCAGCTTGTGATGCATGATGGTGAGAGTCGTTTCCAGGCTGTTCTTGATATCTACTTCCTGAAGCGGCGCCTGGTCCATATACGAGTATTCCTTGATGGCCTTAATGAGATCCGAGATGCGCGTGGTACTGTGCTCGAGTTCGGCGGCGATGCGCTCCATTTCGAGGAGAGTAGCGAAGCGCGTCAACTCGGGGCCAAGCGAAGTTCCAGCGGCGCCCGCAAAACTCCCCAGTTGCGCGTCGCTTAGGTTTGCATCGGCAAGAAGAGGCGCGAGCTTCCAGGCATCGGCTACGCCGCGCCCTTCCAACCAGGATTGAATAGCTTCTTCACGCTCGACGCGGGCAAATTCATCTTTATGTTCGACGGGCTTCAACGCAGCGCGGATTTCTTCTTCTCGCTGGGCGAGCAAGCCGCAATCTTCCGGGCCCAAACGCGAACTGCGGCCGGCGACGCGCAAGCGTTCCAGGCAATCACGAAGCGCGGCCGCCGAACGGCGCGCTGCAGCGGAAGGATTGTTGAGCTCGTGCGCGAGACCGGCGGAGAGCTTGCCGAGCGCAGCCAGCTTTTCTCTCTGCTGCTCTTCCCTGGTGACGTTTCGAACGCGGTCGGTCAGAAGGCCAACGAGGCGCTGTGAAAGTTCGGGCATGCGCTGAAAGAGCTCGGGAAACTTAGCGGCCGGAAACGTCAGGGCGCGAACAGGGAGCACGGCACGCCCGGTCACGCTAACAGTTTTCATTCTGGAAAAAGGCAGGACGCCTGTGACATCCCCGGCACGGGCAGTAAAGACTGGACCGTCCTGAGGGCCATTCTCGCGCCGGGCCCGGAATTCACCCTCCAGGATCACCAGCATGGTGTCCGCCGGGGAGCCTTCCTTAACTATGACTCCACCCACTTCGACCCGGCGCTCTTCTGTTTGCGCGACAAACCATTCGAGATCCGTTTGCGGTTGGTCCGCGAACGCCGCCACTTTCCGCAATTCTCCAACCAGGGCTTCCACTCGTGCTTGATCCAGCGTTTCGCTCATTGGACCTTTGCCAAATACTGGTGCATGAACTGCACGACTACTGCGCCCTCTCCGACACCAGAGGCCACGCGCTTGACGGAACCGTGGCGCACATCGCCGACGACAAAAATTCCGGCCACATTGGTTTCGAGCAAACCCGGGTCACGATCCAGCGTCCAGGACGCCGGTCTCTTTCCGTTGCGAAGGAGGTCTGCGCCAGAAAGAACAAAACCGCGCTCATCGCGATCAATCGAAGCGCCAAGCCATTCTGTCCGCGGCTGCGCGCCGATGAAAATGAACAAGCTTGAGGCAGGCAGCTTCTTTCTTTCTCCCGAAGGAGAGCACTCCACGGTGATTCCTGTGAGCCGTAATTCTCCTTCCACCTCAACAACGCTTGCCCGCGACCAGACCTCAATATTGGGAGTCTTTTCGATTTGCTCGATCAGGTAGTGGGACATCGTGGCGGCCAACGACACTCCTCGCACCAGCATCACCACTTTCTCGGCGAACTTCGAAAAGTGCATGGCGGCCTGTCCGGCGGAATTGGCACCGCCAATGATGTACACCGTTTCGCCCTTGCAAGCCATTGCTTCGGACGTTCCTCCGCCGTAATACACGCCCGCGCCCTGCAAATGATCAATGCCCGGTACGTCCAAAGTTCTCCATTGAACCCCCATCGCCAGGAGGAGCGCGTGACAAGAGAGCTCCGAACCATCGGCGAGTTTCAAATATCGGTAGGGACCCTCGACACGGATGCCGACCGCTTCCTGCGGGGCGATAATCTCCACGCCGAAACGCCGGGCCTGCGCTACGGCACGGCGGGCCAGGTCAAGGCCAGTGAGTCCGGAAGGAAAGCCGAGATAGTTCTCGATGCGAGAACTCAGACCGGCTTGGCCTCCAGGGGCTTCGCGCTCGACGATAACGGTGCGCAAGCCTTCGCTCGCGCCATACACCGCGGCGGCAAGCCCCGCAGGGCCCCCGCCGACGATAGCCAGGTCGTAGAAGTTGGTCTGCGCATGCGTGCGCAGCCCGATTTTGTCCGCGACCGTGGGCAGCGGGGGCTCGGGAAGGCGAGTGCCATCTGGAAAAAGGATTAAGGGAAGTTTTTCGGCCTCCGACCCCAAGGAATCAATCAGGCCGCGCACTTCGGGGTCGGACTGGGCCAACTCCACGTCAATCCATTGATAAGGGACCTGGTTGCGCGCAAGGAATTCGCGCAGCTCGTAGGAGCGATTGGACCAGCGTGTGCCAAGGACGCGAATGCCTTCGTAAGGCGGACGGAACGTCGCGGTCCAGTCATGCAGCAGATCGTCGAGAGCGGGAAAAAGTTTTTCCTCGGGTGGATCCCACGGCTTCATCAGGTAGTAGTGCACGCGGGCTTCGTTGATGGCATCGATCGCGGCGTTGGTGTCCGCGTAGGCGGTCAGCAGGGCGCGCTTGGCAAGCGGGTGCATCTCCATGGCTTCGGCAAGGAAATTGACGCCGTCCATCTGGGGCATACGCTGGTCCGCGAGCAGCAGGGCCACGGGGTTGTTGCGCGTTTTCAGCTCTCGCAGAGTAGCAAGGCCGGCGCTTCCGGAATTCGCACGCATGACGCGGTAGCGATCCGCGTAACGGCTGCGCAGATCGCGCTCGATGGCTCGCAGGACTTCCGGGTCGTCATCCACTGTCAATAAAACTGGTTTTGGCATATTCCTCAGATGCGGCGCACCTGGCTTTCGATGCGTCTTAAGAGGAAGGCTGCATGGCTTGGGCTTCTTTTCGCGCCGCCCTCAAGCTACAATTCCTGCGGTTCCATGTCCAGTCCTCTCGCCCAATCCATCGCGGACCTCTCGTCCGCAAATGAATCCAAACGGCTTGCGGCCGCAGGTGATATCTATCGCCTTGGGCGCGCGATCGCAGGCTCCGCCGTTTCTGAATGGTGGGCCGAGAGCGAACTCTCAACGCTGCTGCAGGGGCCCAATCCTGCCATAACGGTCGGACTCGCGGTGCAGCGCGATACTTTTGGGCATATTCGAGTTGCCAATGGCACGCCGAGACTGGCCGACGTGCCACCCGATCAAGATGCCGAAGAATTCGAGCTTGATTTCGTTGGAGGGATTTCGCTGGACATCCTGACAACACGGGAGCCGGGAGGTTCGGGGGCCCTTGCGAAGTACTTGGCCAAATTTGGAGAAGGGATTCAACAGGTGGAGTATCGCTGCGTGAATGTGGAACGCGCTACGCAAATCCTGAAAGAAAAATTCAGAGTCGCGCCCATCTATCCTGAAACCCGAGCTGGGGCAGATGGCACGCGGGTCAATTTTTTCCTTGTCCCCTCTCCGGATGGGGGCAAGGTGCTCATCGAACTTTACGAATTGCACTCTCGCGGATAGGCGTTCGAGTTCAGCAATATCCTGCACTTCTACCTGATTGCAAGTTTTTTTCCGCTCGCGATTTCGTGCCAAACCCGCAAGACTTCGGCGACCGTCCACGCCTGCGCTATGCAGCCGCGCGGAGTGAAGCGAGGATCGCCATCGAAGATCTCGCTTAACGTACCGAGGCCGCTGGCATAAATCTGGCGGCCGAGTGGCTCGAGAAAACGCAGCGCTGCCTTGCGATCGTGGTAGACGCGGTAGTGCGCAAGCGCGAAGGGTCCGAGAAGCCAACCCCAGACCGTACCTTGATGATACGCGGCATCGCGGTCGCTTGGGCTGCCGCCGTAATGACCGGAATATCCGGGTTCGCCGGGGGCGAGACTGCGCAACCCGTGCGAGGTCAAGAGGTGGCGTGCGCAAACATCGACAACCGCCTTCCGCTGCTCTGGGGTGAGCGGGCTGACTGGCAAGGAAACGGCGAAAATCTGATTGGGCCGAAGCGAGGCGTCATTTCCGATGCCCGGTGAATCGATGACGTCGAAGCAGCAATTGCGGTCTGCGTTCCAGAACGTCTGAAAACTGTTCTTTGTTTTGGCCGCGCGTTGCTCGTAAGCATCGCCTGGTTTCGCAAGGAGCCGGGCAAAGCCGGCCATCGTTTCAAGCGCGTTGATCCACAGGGCGTTAATCTCAACGGCTTTTCCGGTGCGTGGCGTCACGACCCAGTCGCTGATTTTTGCGTCCATCCACGTGAGTTGAACGCCAGGAACGCCGGCGTAGAGAAGACCATCGGCAGGGTCGACATGGATGTTGTAGCGGGTGCCCGCGATATGCGCATCGATCATGCCAGCGAGAACCGGGAAGAGACTTTGCAGCGTCGCGGTGTCTTGCGTTGCCACAACGTATTGCCTGATGGCTTCGAAAAACCAGAGCGCAGCGTCGACGGTGTTGTATTCCGGATTGCCTCCGGCGTCTGGGAAATTGTTGGGGAGCATCCCGCCGTCCACATACCGCGAAAAGGCGAGAAGGATTTGGAGGGCCACGCCTGGGCGGCCGGTCGTGAGCGTCAGTCCCGGAAGCGCGATCATCGTGTCGCGGCCCCAGTCGCCGAACCAGTGATAGCCGGCAATGATGCTGCGCCCTTCCGGCTCTTCCGGAAGGCTGCGCTTTACGATGAATTGATCGGCAGCGAGAATGAGCTGCCAGAGCCATGAAGGGGCTTCTTCCCCAAGGTCTTCGTTTTTCGCTTGCCACCCCTGGAACAATTTCACATCGTGATTGGCCCGCTCGGCGCGCGAGGTCTCGCCATCGAGCGAAGCTGTTGACTCCGTGGTCGCGATGAGTGTGACGCTGGAACCCACTTCCAGTTTTGCGCGAAACAGCCCGGCAAAAAGGCGATCTTCGCGGTCGCTCAGTCCGCGCGCGGTTTCTTCGGCGAAATAGCAGTCGAGGTACCACTCGTGGCGGGGCTCGCAGCTTGCACCGCTGCTTTTCAGGAAAAAGGGAGTTGCGCCGTCAAATGCCTGAACCTTTATGCCGTGTTCTGCCGGCGATATATTCATATGCCAATCGCCGGCATGAGTGAGCGAATGGAAGTCGCGATAATTCACGAGTGCTTTGATTTCCAATTCGAGCGGGCCGCCTCCCCGCAGAAACGTGTACTGAATGTACGTAGTGTTTTTGCCCTGACGCATCCAGACGCGCTTTTCCAGAAGTGCGTCGGCCAACGCATAGGTCCACACCGGTGTTGACCCTTCCAGGTGAAAATCCTCTAGGAATAGGAAGCCTTTCGGATCGACGGTGCCGCTGGCCCAGCGATGCGCGGCGAGGGAGAAATCCGCTTCGGCATAGTGGGCGATTTCATCGATGGTTGAGACGAGTTGAGTGCGCCCCAAAGGCGGCTGCAGTGCAGCAACGAGCAACCCGTGATAACGGCGAGTCTGGCTTCCGGCGATGGTGCCGGACGCGTATCCGCCGATGCCGTTGGTGACCAGCCACTCGCGTGATTCGGCAACCTCAAGATCGCCGCAAATCTCACGGCCAAACTGAATTTCCGCTTGCTCTGACAATGCCTGCTCCTGGTCTGTGAGATTGCCCGGCCCGGCGATGCACGCCGGCTCACGGGGGATTCCGTACTTGAGCGAAAGTTTTAGCTATCTCCGTAGACCGGGATGGCGGCGCCGTGAATTACTCTGGCATCGTCGCTGCATAGGAACAGAATCACGCGCGCGATGTCTTCGGGCTTCGGCCACTTGGTAAAATCCGCTTTCGGCATGGCCTTACGGTTCGCCGCCGTATCGATGATGCTCGGGAGAATTGTGTTTACGCGAACGCCGCAGCCTTTTGTATCTGCCGCCAAAGAATCCAGCAAGGCCACCGCCGCGGCCTTGGAAGCGGCGTAGGCGGCTGCGCCAGCGGCGTGGTCAACTGCTGATTTTGCAGCGACGTTTACGATAGCCCCGTGGCCCTCTTTTAACATCGGTCTCACCGCAGCGCGCGATAGCGCATACCCTGCGCGGAGGTTCAGAGCCAGCATCTGGTCGAATACTTTCGTCTCCAACTCCCACAACTTCGTGCCGCCGGCGTAACCGCCGACGGTATTCACAAGAGCGTCCAGACGGCGGTGCTTGGCGAGGATTTTCTCTACTAGCTGGTGCACAGCTGTTTCTTCCGTTACATCGACTGCGTACGCTTCCAGTCTCGATTCGTTTGTTGCTGCCGCGATTTTCAGGGCATCCATCTCTTCCTGTTTTCGATAGGTGACGACGACCGTGGCGTTTTCTTTGAGGAATGCCAGAGACACGGCGCGCCCCAATCCACCTGTGCCGCCTGCCACCAAAACCACTTTCCCTTCGAACCTCGCACCCATCAGCATGCCTCCCTACCACCGAGCCTCGCGACTCAAGCCATTTGGTCGTCAAGAATCGATCGTGACGTTGAAATCCCGTGCGCCGACAAAGCTCGCGTGCCGGTCGCGAGCGCGACATTTTACTCGCCGCTCTGTTCGATCAGTTTTGCGACGATACCAGTCCAGCCGGTTTGATGGCTTGCGCCGATTCCTGCACCGTTGTCGCCGTGAAAATATTCGTAGAAAAGGATGAGGTCGCGCCAGTGCGGATCGCTCTGAAAAAGTTCAATTCCGCCGGCCACGGGCCGGCGTCCGGTTGAATCGCGGAGAAAAATGTGAATGAGCCGCCGGGAAATTTCGGCGGCTACCTGCCAGAGATCGGATTCGGTATGGGAATTCGTGGGGCACTCCACTTTGAAATCTTCGCCGTAGTAGTGGTGGTACTTCTGGAGTGATTCAACGAGCAGATAGTTGACCGGAAACCAGATAGGTCCGCGCCAGTTCGAATTTCCGCCGAAGAGGCCGGTAGTAGACTCGGCTGGCTCGTACTCAACACGGTTTATCATTCCGTTTACTTGTACTTCGTATGGCTGTTCCTTGTGGTAGCGCGAAAGGGCGCGCACGCCGTAAGGCGAAAGAAATTCCGTCTCGTCAAGCATGCGGCTGAGCACGCGCTTGAGCCGCTTGCGGTTCACGAGGGAGAGGAGCCGCCGCACGCCATGCGCAGAGCGCTGCGTCATGTCGATATGTTCGGGCACTTCAGGATGATTGTCGATGAACCATTGCATGCGGCGCTTGAATCCAGGAAGGCGATCGACGATCTCCGGCTCGAGGGTCTCGACTGCAAATAGCGGGATCAATCCGACCATGGAACGGATTTTCAAAAAATGCTCTTCTCCATTGGGCAACTTCAGTACGTCATAGTAAAAGCCGTCGGCGTCGTCCCAAAGGGACATTCCGCCAGATCCGAAATCGTTCAGGGCGCGGGCGATGTAAACGAAATGCTCGAAGAACTTGCTGGCGACGTCTTCATAAGCAGGATCTTCTTTGGCCAACTCCAGAGCGATTGCCAGCATGTTCAGGCAGTACATGCCCATCCAGCTGGTCCCGTCAGACTGTTCCAGGTGGCCTCCGGTAGGGAGAGGCGCCGAGCGGTCAAATACTCCGATGTTGTCGAGGCCCAGAAAACCGCCCTGAAAGATATTCGCGCCGTCGGGATCCTTGCGGTTCACCCACCACGTAAAATTCAGGAGCAATTTGTGAAATACCCTTTCGAGGAATCCACGATCGGCTACGCCGCGCATGCGCCGTTCGATTTTGTAGACACGCCATGCGGCCCATGCATGAACCGGAGGGTTGACATCGCTGAAGGACCATTCATAGGCGGGCAGTTGGCCGTTGGGGTGCATGTACCATTCGCGTAAGAGAAGGATGAGCTGATCTTTCGCGAAATCGGGATCGACGAGTGCCAAAGTAATGCAGTGAAACGCCAGGTCCCACGCGGCGTACCACGGATACTCCCACTTATCCGGCATGGATATAATGTCGTCGTTGTAGAGGTGCGTCCAATCCTTGTTGCGGCCGTTCCAGCGCTCTGGGCGTGGCGGAGGGCCCGCGGGATCGCCTTCAAGCCAAGTGCGCACGTCATAGTGATAAAACTGCTTCGACCAGAGCATTCCTGAGAACGATTGCCGCATGACGGCCTTCGCATCGTCGGAAAGCTCTTTGGGAATTCTTGCAGCGTAAAACTCTTCAGCTTCTTTTTGGCGCGTCGCAAAAAGTCCATCGAATCCGGCTTCAAAATCGTTGGTGGCGGGAACGCCTTCGGCGCGTTCGGCGTGTCCAGGCGACGTGATGATCCCGACTAATCCGGAGTAGCGATCCATCCCGCTAAGCGGCTCGATATCGGTGAGTCGCAGCTTGAGCGTGAAAGACTGGCCGCGGTCAAGCTGCACAGTGTGGTACGCGGCCATCTTCGTTCCCGTCTGCTCAGGATTGACTGCGGCCTTGTTGCCATGAATCACATATTCGTGGAAAGCGTCTTTCACATAGGGTGAGCGATTTCTTATATTGAAGAGACGCGCATGATTCGTTTCATTTTCCGTGAAAAGCAACTCAGGCTGACCGCCATACAGCAGCCAGCGCTTGCCGTACTGCCAATGTTGCAATTCCACGCACCCATTTCCAGGTATGAAAGTCGCTTTTCGTGCCGCCGGGCGGCGAAGGTCCCCGCCCCAGGACCACGTGTTTCGAAACCAGAATTGCGGCAAAAGGTGCAATGTGGCGGATTCCGGGCCGCGATTCACCGCTGTGATTCGGATTAGAATGTCTTCAGCATCGGCTTTGGCATATTCAACGAAAAGGTCGAAGTAACGGTTCTCGCGAAAAACACCGGTATCTAGCAATTCGAATTCCGGCTGGGTCCGCCCGCGCCGCTGATTCTCTTGAAGCAGAGTCTCATACGGAAACTCAGCTTGTGGATATTTGTAGAGCATGCGCATGTAGCTGTGCGTGGGCGTTGAATCGAGGTAGAAGTAATACTCCTTTACGTCCTCGCCGTGATTGCCCTGATTTCCAGTGAGGCCGAAGAGCCGCTCTTTCAAGATGGAGTCCCGCCCGTTCCATAACGTCAGCCCGAAACACATCATCTGGTGACGGTCGCTGATCCCGCCGATGCCGTCTTCTCCCCAGCGGTAGGCGCGAGCGCGCGCGTGGTCATGCGGAAAATACTCCCAGGCTGTGCCGCCGGGGCTGTAATCTTCCCGGACCGTTCCCCACTGCCGCTCGGAAAGATAGGGCCCCCAGCGCTTCCAATGCTTCTTGCGGATGCGCGCTTCTTCGAGCCGGCGGTCTTCAGTAGTCTGGATTCGTGGCATCGTCGGATGGGCCTCGGCAAATAGTTTCAGGCTATGGCCGCACTTTCTCTCGGAGAAGAGCAGCGTTGGTTCCGGAACGCATACTTGTTCATGCAAGCCTCGCATGTGCAAATTGCTACTCTGCATGGGATGCTGGAAATTTCATTTTGGCTCAATATCATTACAAGAAGACTTCTATCGACAAGTCTTTTACTTTTGTCAATTTCGGTGCGAGAGCGCGAGATCAAGTTATGCACGGATACAAACCGAATCGCCAGCGAACAGGCCTTCGGACCGGCACTGGGCCTGGAGGTCATAAATACAAGGAAGCGGTGTCGGCGGAGGATCGTGCCAATTCCGCGATGCAATCAGCTGGTCCTTGCACTACGAATCGGCGATGGTAGAGCAACAAGGCGCGCAGTCCGGCGAGTTCTTCCCCTCCTCCGGCCCTTCCCGGGCCGCCGTGCAAGCAACTCGGCACGACATTGCCGTGACCAGTGTGCTGGGCCCCGACGGCTGAATTGACAGCCAGGATTCTCCCATGCAGATCGCCAATTCCAAGAATTGTTTGGTGGGTGAAGTTCGCATCGTTGGAAAAAGCCGAGGCGACGAGCGAACCCAAGCCGTGGCGCGTGATGGCGATGAGATCCTCCAGACTGTCGTAAGCTACCAGCGTCGCTACTGGCCCGAAAACCTCCACATCGTGAACATATTTTGCATCGAGCCCACTCTTGCAAGACAAAAGAGCCGGTTGCACAAATGTGGATTTATTGACATCGGCGTCCAGCGGTTGAAAGTCCTTGTCACCGCCGAAAAGGACTTCACATTCTTCTTTCAGCTTCGCTAGTCCATCCATGCAGGAAGACTGCTGCGTTTTGTTCACGACTGGCCCCACCTTTGTCTCAGGATTGCGTGGATTACCCACTTTCATGGAGCTCAAGCGTGTCGTGACGGCATCGCCAAAAGCTTTGAGCTGCTGGCGCGGAACCATGACGCGCCGGATGGCCGTGCATTTCTGGCCGGCCTTTAGCGTCATCTCGCGGACAACTTCTTTCACAAGGAGGTCGAACAGATCCGTGCCGGGAGCGCAATCGGGCCCCAGAATGGCAGAGTTGATGCTATCCGCCTCAATGTTCACGCGAATGGAACGGCGCAGGACGTTTGCATGGGATCGAATGCGCGCCGCGGTATCAGCTGAGCCGGTAAAGGAAACGATGTCCTCTTCGCGAGCGTGGCCCAACAAGTCACGGGCGGAGCCACAGACGATAGAGATTGCTCCAGGCGGCAAGATACCAGCCTTCAAGATGTCTTCCACCATCCTGTGCGTCAACCATGCAGTGGGCGAAGCCGGCTTCACTAGGACGGGAACGCCGGACAGCAGCGCAGGCGCGGCCTTTTCGCAGAGCCCCCAAGCGGGAAAGTTGAACGCGTTGATGAAAACGGCCGCGCCCTTCGCCGGCATCAGAAAATGCTGCCCGGCAAACACGCTGGTCTTCGACAGCGGGACCACGGCGCCTTCCTTTAACATTTTTCCTTCTTCCAGGGCCCGTCCGATCTTCGCGTAATACCTCATCGTGTAAATCGCACCGTCCACATCGAATGAGGCATCCGTCTGGTTTGCTCCCAAGTTCAAAAGAGAGACCCGAAAATATTCGTCGCGATTTGCCGCCAAGGTGTCGGCGATTTTGCCCAGCATTTCGGCGCGCTGAGCGTAGGTGAGCTGACGAAGCGCGGGTCCGCCGTGAGCGCGTGCAAACGCGAGGGCGGCTTCGAGATCGATATCCTCCGAAGAAATTCTCGCCAGCTCGTCTCCGGTGACTGGATCAATGAGGGGCTCCCCGGGTCCAGTGCCTTCGCTCCATTCACCACTCACGTAGTTAGGCAGCTTCATCGGATGGCCTCCATTGAATTCATGACCCTAGCCTGAAACGAGCAATCAAGCGCGAAAAGCCAAGATACAGTGTCCAAAAGGACTCGGAATAATACTGCATATCCAAAGCCAAGTAGAACCATGCTCTTCCGTCGATTTGCATCCCACGAATATGCTATGTAACGCTATGAGCATACGCATGTTATTGAAAACATTGTGCCCGCCACTGTGAAAGACCTTTTGGCGAAAAGCATCAACTATCTTGACGCTGCTGCGGTTGCATGTATTATACTGCATGTCGGTTCGTGACTCATGAGCACACCTGCAAGCCCGGATTCCAAGGTTGTGAGTCTACACCGGACGACGCCGATTCCCGATGAAGATTTCCTTCTCTTCCTTGGCAAGCGAGTTCGACGGCTCCGCAATCTCCGCGGCATGACGCGCAAGACCGTGGCGCGAGAATCGGACGTCTCCGAGCGTCATCTCGCCCAGCTCGAAGCAGGAGAAGGAAACGTCTCGATCGTGTTACTGCGCAGGATTGCCGCGGCTCTCAACGTTTCGCTTGTCGAGTTATTCGCCCCCAAAGTGGAACAGCCCGGCGAGAAACAGATGATCCAGCGATTCCTCGAACGCCTCCCCAATCATCGCCTTGAGGATGTGGTCTTTCGCCTGACGCGCGATTTCAGTCCTGGGGAAATAGTGCGCCGCAAGCGCATCGCCCTAATTGGCCTGCGCGGAGCCGGCAAATCTACTTTGGGATCGAGACTGGCGCTGGAGTTGCGCGTCCCTTTCATCGAGCTGGATGGCGAAATCGAGAAGCAAACGGGAATGCCGCTCGGCGAAATATTTTCGCTCTATGGGCAATCCGGTTATCGAGCGATCGAGCAGCGCACGCTCGCGAAAGTGCTCAGTGAACATGAGTGCGCAGTGGTATCGGTCGGCGGAGGAATGGTTTCTGAAAAAGAAACCTTTGACTACCTCCTCACGCATTGCTACACGATTTGGATCAAAGCCCAGCCGGAGGAACACATGTCGCGCGTGCTTGAGCAAGGAGATCTCCGTGCGATGACCGGGAATGACCAGGCAATGGAAGACTTGCGGCGGATACTTGAAGCCCGGGAACCGCTCTACCGGCAGGCGGACATGGAGCTCGACACTTCGCGCAGTTCCGTGGAGGCGAGTTTCTCTACATTGAAAACAACACTGCAGGCGAATTTGCAGTAGGAGGATCTCGTGGACGTGGTCGCGACCCAAGAATCACAGGCGAAGCATGAGACAGTCGATTTTCAAACCGATCCTTCGCGATACAAACATTGGCGTCTCGCGTTTGACGGCCCGGTGGCAACCTTGACGATGGATGTCGCTGAAGACGGTGGAATCCGCCCGGGTTACAAATTGAAACTGAATTCCTACGATCTCGGCGTGGACATCGAGCTGCACGACGCGTTGCAGCGCATTCGATTTGAACATCCGGAAATTCGTTCCGTCATCATCAGCAGTGCGAAGAACCGTATTTTTTGCTCCGGAGCCAATATTTACATGCTCGGGCTGTCCTCGCACGCGTGGAAAGTTAATTTTTGCAAGTTCACGAATGAAACGCGGAACGGCATCGAAGACGCCAGCACGCATTCCGGACTGAAGTTTATAGCCGCCTGCAATGGAACGACGGCCGGAGGCGGTTACGAACTAGCGTTGGCTTGCGATGAGATCATTCTTGTGGACGACCGCTCTTCGGCGGTCAGTTTGCCGGAACTACCGTTGCTCGGCGTTCTTCCCGGAACGGGCGGATTGACACGGGTGACGGACAAGCGCAAAGTGCGCCGCGACCATGCCGACATGTTTTGCACCAATCCGGATGGTGTTCGTGGTCAAAGAGCAAAGGAATGGCGGCTGGTCGATGACGCCGTCAAGCCGCAGCAGTTTGCGGAACACGTCAAACAGCGCGCACTGAGCCTGGCTGCGCAAAGCGATCGCCCTGCCAGAGCAAACGGTGTGGCTCTGACGCCGCTGAAGCGCACGATTGACGAAGCCGGGCTGCACTACGGTTACGTCGATGTGCAGTGCAATCGGGAAGCACGCACGGCGACCATTACGGTGCGCGCAACAGAGTCCATGACCGAAGATACTCTGGAAAAGGTCATTGCGGCGGGCGCGAATTGGTGGCCGCTGCAAATGGCACGTGAGCTGGATGATGCCATTCTGACTCTGCGTGCCGGCGAACTGAATTTGGGGCTTTGGATTTTCAAGACGACCGGAAATGCGGACGCCGTTCTCGCCATCGACGAATTCATCCTGAATCACCAGGAAAATTGGTTTGTTCGCGAGGTGCTGGGAATGATGCGCCGCACGTTTGCGCGCATCGATCTCACCTCGCGTTCCATCTACGCAATCGTTGAGCCAAGGTCTTGCTTTGCCGGCACATTGCTGGAGTTGGCGCTCGCAGCCGACCGGGTCTATATGCATGATGCGCAGGAAGGCGGAAACGCCCCAAACATGACTCTTTCGAACATGAATTTCGGGCCACTGCCAATGGTGAACAAGCTCTCTCGGCTGGCAGCACGATTCTACAGCGATGAAGCGCAGATGGAGGAATTGCGCGGCGCAATTGGAAAGAAGCTTTCCGCGCGCGCGGCGCTCGACGCCGGCATGGTTACGGCCGCGCCCGATGATCTCGATTGGGAAGACGAAATCCGCCAAGCCATCGAATCGCGCGCGGCGCAATCGCCGGATGCTCTAACGGGACTCGAAGCAAATCTGCGCTTCGGACCGGTGGAAACCCTTGAGACACGGATTTTCGGCCGGCTGTCCGCCTGGCAAAACTGGATATTCAACCGCCCGAACGCCGTCGGCACGAACGGAGCGCTGAAGGTATATGGGACGGGAGCACCGGTGAAGTTCAATTGGGAAAGAGTGTGATGAACGGTTTTGCGTCTGGAGTCTTGGGGAATCGCGATGATTAACTACACGGAAAAAATCCCAAACAACGTCGATTTGGGAAGAGACCGCGTGCTGCAGCGCGCTCTCGAGCATTGGCAGCCCGCCTACATGGGCTGGTGGTACGACATGGGCCCGAACGAGAGCCACAACTATGAGGTGTACCTCCGAACGGCTATCAGTGTGGAGCCCGACGGCTGGGCCCAATTCGGCTACGTGAAAATGCCCGAATACCGCTGGGGCATTTTCCTGCAGCCACGCGACGAGAAGCGCGAAGTGAATTTCGGAATTCACAAAGGACAAGCGGCCTGGCAGGAAGTGCCGGGTGAATATCGCTCGACCTTGCGCCGCGTCATCGTTACGCAGGGCGACACGGAACCGGCTTCCGTGGAACAGCAACGCATGTTGGGGGCAAGTTGCCCCTCCATGTACGACTTGCGAAATATTTTTCAGGTAAACGTCGAAGAGGGGCGCCACCTGTGGGCCATGGTGTACTTGCTACACCGCTACTTCGGACGGGATGGCCGCGAGGAAGCCGAATCTTTGCTCGCACGGCGATCTGGTGACACGGATAATCCGCGCATCCTCGGCGCATTCAACGAGCCTACGCCGGACTGGCTGGCCTTCTATATGTTTACGTTTTTCACCGATCGCGATGGCAAGTTCCAACTTTGCGCCCTGGCGGAGTCCGGTTTTGATCCGCTTGCCCGTACTTGCCGGTTTATGCTCACCGAGGAAGCCCACCACATGTTTGTTGGTGAAACCGGAGTCGGCCGCATCATTCAGCGAACCTGTGAAGCGATGAAGGAACACAAGGTCGAGGATCCGTCGGACGTGCGCGCGTTGGGAGTCATCGATCTGCCTACGATTCAGAGATACCTGAATTTTCACTACAGCGTGACTCTTGATCTTTACGGGTCCGATGTCTCTTCAAATGCCGCGAACTATTTCACCAGCGGCCTGAAAGGACGCTTCCGGGAAACCAAACTGGATGACGATCACGTGCTGGCGGACGCGGAATACCCTGTCTCTGAAGTTGTGGGCGGACAAATCATCACGAAAAACGTGCCGGCCCTGACGGCATTGAACGAACGCTTGCGCGATGACTACATCGACGAGATTGCCGACGGAGTTGGCCGCTGGCAGCGAATTATCGATGCCGTTGGCATTCCCTTCCGATTGACCCTGCCTCACAAAGGCTTCCACCGGGCAATTGGTAATTTTGCGGGACACTTTATAAGCCCTGATGGAGAAGTCTTGAGCCAAGAGGCTTGGAAGAACCACGAATCCGAATGGCTCCCGAATTCCAAGGATTATGCGTACGTCCAGTCGCTAATGAGTGGGCGGGTCGTGGAACCGGGCCAGTTCGCGAATTGGATTGCACCGCCGGCCCGCGGAATTAACAATCAACCTTTGAATTTTGAGTACGTTCGATTCAACTAGTCCAATCGAGACTAGACACAAGCTTCGGAAAAGGGCGGTGATCTCTGCAACCGATCATAGACATTCACGTCCACATCATGCCTTACCACATGATGAAACCGTCCGCCCATGAGTTGATGAAACACGGCCGCAAGGACTACGCCGATGTTGAACGCTATTGCGCCGATCCAAAAGCATTTCTCGCTTTTTTGGACACTCTCGGAGTGGAGCGCGCGGGACTGATCAACTATGTTGCGCCAAAGATTATCGGGTTCACGCCGGAAGTGAACGATTGGAGCGCGAAATACTGCGGCGCTGCTCCCGATCGTCTGATCGCGTTTGGTGGAGTGCTGCCAGGAACGGTTCCAGATCCGGGCGCGGAAGTGGACCGTCTCGCCAAACTTGGAATTCGCGCGATTAAGATGCATCCCTCACATCAAGTGCTTTCGCCCAACGATTACATCGATGGCAATCGCGGCTTGGGGGCGATTTACGAACGGGCCCAAGCAAACGGCATGCCGATCATGATTCATACCGGGACTTCCATTTTCCCGGGCGCGAGAAATCTGCATGCACAACCAATGCTCTGCGACGACGTGTGCATCGACTATCCGAATCTCGTGGTCATTCTTGCCCATGGGGGGAGACCGCTGTGGATGAACGAGGCATTTTTCCTCGTGCGGCGACACAAGAACATGTACATGGATATTTCCGGCATCCCGCCTCAGAAACTGATGGAATATTTTCCGCGGATTGAAGACGTGGCAGATAAGGTGCTGTGGGGCACGGATTGGCCCGGGCCTGGCGTTCCCGCGATCATGGGGAACATTGAGAAGTTCCATGCTCTGCCGATCGGGTCCGCGGCAAAGCGCAAGATTTTGTACGACAATGCGGCTAGGCTGTTTCCGCGATGAGCAGCCGTTCGAGCACTCGTTTGACAAAGTGACCAAATCTTTGGCCTGACCTTGCTGAACGGCTGTTCCTTTTCTGAACAATGGTTCAGAGTCCTTTGACATACACGCCCAAAACGGTGAGAATTGATTGCTGCCTTGTGCTTGCGGCCTTATTGGTGCGGACTCGGACGATGAAGTCGGTTTATAGCCAGGCGAGTAAGAGAAATGGCCATCTCAAGCGACGCTATCTTGCGCGGCGCCTGGAGATTTTGTGCGCGGCGGGGAGAGAGTTCCGCGTACGCGGGTTTGCCGAAACCGGCATGCGCGATATTGCGGAAGCCGCGGCCCTTTCTCCGGCCAATCTTTACAACTACTTCCACGGCAAACACGACATCCTCTTTTTTTGCCAGGACAATTCGCTAGACCGCATGATCGCTGCACTCGATAAGGTCCGTCGCATGAGAACCAGCGCGGCTAGTAAATTGCGTATGGTGATCGTTTCGCATTTGCGATGCGTACTCGACGAAGTCGAGGGGTCCGCCGCGCATCTTTTGACCACCGCGCTGCCGTCCCGCCAACAACGCTATCTCGTAGCAAAACGCGACAACTATGAAGCGGGCGTGCGGAATCTGATCGTCGCTGGCATGCGTTCGGGTGAATTCGCACCCTGCGACCCGGCACTTGCGGTGCGCGCGATCCTTGGAAGTCTGAACTGGAGCGTGCAATGGTTCAACCCCGACGGGCCGCTAACTTCGGCAGAAATTGCGGAGAGGTTTGCGGACTATCTGATCCGAGGTCTGCTTGCCAACCCCCATGCGTTTCAGCGGCTTCCTGCCGAGGGGAAACCGAATCGCTCCCTCAACGCCCCAGCTGCTCGGGAAGCGAGAGCGCAGAACAATCGACAGTTTCTTTCGCGAGGTGATTGAATATGGCCGCCCTACCCATCGAATCGCAAAAGACCTCGCAGATACGGTTCATTCTGAACAGCGAAGAAACCGATGTGTCCTTCGCGCCTTACAAAACCCTGCTGGAAATCCTGCGCGAGGATCTCGGTCACACGGGCACTAAGCATGGCTGTGAACTCGGAGAATGTGGCGCCTGTGCCGTTCTTCTCGATGGCAAGCCTGTTCTTTCCTGTCTCATGCTGGCGCTCGAGTGCAGTGGAAAGCAAGTCCTGACCGTGGAAGGCCTCGGCGAAGACGGACGTCTTCATCCTTTGCAAGATGCCTTTGCCGATCTTGGAGCCGCGCAGTGCGGATACTGCACGCCGGCAATTTTGGTGACCGCGAAAGCGTTGCTGGATCGGAATCCTCATCCTACTCGCGATCAAATCCGCGAAGCGATCTCCGGCAACCTGTGCCGCTGCACTGGTTATCTTCAGATTTTCGAAGCCGTCGAAGCCGCGGTGCTGAAGATCGCCGATCAGAAGAGTTCTGCAACCTGATTTGCGCTGCGCCGGCGTGGGTAAGCGACCAGGAGGGTGCATGCCGAATGAAAAGGATCCGCGAATCACTCCCGTTGACGCTCCAAAGGCCAACGGGGAGCACCTTCAGGTGATCGGTGTCCCTCGACGCAGGGTTGATGCTCGCGCAAAAGTGACGGGCCAAACGCGCTTCGCCGACGACATTTTTCTGCCGCGCATGGCGTTCTGCAAGTTGCTGCGTTCTCCTCATCCACACGCGCGCATCCGGAAAATCGACACCTCGCGCGCCGCCGCTCACCCGGGAGTATATCTGGTGCTGACGGGTAAAGACGTTCCCATGCAATACGGAATTCTTCCCGTTAGCCAAGACGAGCAGGCCCTTTGCGTCGACCACGTGCGGCACGTCGGAGATCCCGTCGCCGCCGTCATCGCGCGCGAGGAGCTGACAGCCTTCGAGGCGCTGGACTTGATCGATGTCGACTATCAAATCCTGACGACCATCTCCAATCCCGAAGAAGCTCTAGCGACTCCCGAGCCGCGCATTCACGAATACGGCGAAGAGGGGAACATTCACAAGCTGGTTGCGCTGGAGTTTGGGAACGTGGAAGAGGGCTTTGCCGAAGCCGATGAAATCTTTGAGGATACTTTTTTCTTTCAAGGGAACACCCATCTTCCCATCGAGCAGCACGCTTCGGTCGCCATCAAGGATCCGGATGGAAAGCTGACCATCTGGTCCAGCACGCAGACTCCGCATTATCTTCACCGCGCACTTGCCAAAGTGCTGGAAATGCCGGCCGCGCATATTCGCGTTATTGCTACACCCAACGGAGGCGGTTTCGGCGGAAAAAGCGATCCCTTCAATCACGAAATCGTCGTGGCCAAAGCTGCGCTTATGATTGATCGGCCCGTCAAAATTTGCTTGACGCGCGAAGAGGTCTTCTACTGTCATCGCGGGCGGCATCCCGTCCTGATGAAATTCAAAACGGGCGTCAAGAAGGACGGCACGATTACTGGAATGCATCTCCAGACATTGATTGATGGCGGCGCCTACGGCTCGTACGGAGTTGCCAGCACGTTTTACGCCGGCGCGCTGCAGACCACTACCTATCACGTCCCGCGATACCGCTACCAAGGCTGCCGCACGTTTACGAACAAACCACCCTGCGGACCCAAGCGCGGACATGGCACGCCTCAACCGCGCTTCGGACAGGAGGTGCAGCTAGATAAAATCGCCGAGAAACTCAAGATTGATCCTGCGGATTTGCGTCTCCGTATTGTGGAATCACCAAACGCCGTGACGGCGAACTTCTTCCGCCTTGGAACCGTCAATCTTGCCGAGTGCATTCGCCGCATTGTTAAGCTGTCCGGCTGGAAGGACAAATTCCGAAAACTTCCTGAGGGCCGCGGCGTAGGTTTGGCTTGCTCTGCCTATCTGACCGGTGCGGGACTGCCCATTTACTGGAACAAGATGCCGCACTCCGGGGTTCAGCTGAAATTTGATCGCAGCGGCGGCGTCAGCATTTTCTGCGGCGCGACGGAGATCGGACAGGGATCGGATGATGTCCTCGCCGGAATCGTCGCCGAGGTTCTGGGCATCGATCCATTCGACATTCGACTATTCACGGGTGACACCGACCTCGGACCTGTGGATCTTGGCTCCTATTCAAGCCGCGTGACACTGATGGCGGGAAATGCAGCGTTGCAGGCAGCGGAGCGCGGAAAAGCAATCATTGCAGACGCGGTCGCAGAAAAACTAGAAGCACCGAAAGAACGGCTGCGCTTTGCTGACAAGCGCGTATTCGATTCGGTTGCGCCGGAAAAGGGCGTCTCCTTTGAAGAGGCTGTTTGTATCGCGGAAGCCCGCTTTGGCACGATTGGCACGGTAGGCTCTTATACACCGCCGAAATCTCCCGCGCTTTACAAAGGCGGCGGCGTTGGACCGTCTCCCACATATTCTTATTCGGCCGCGGTCGCCGAAGTCGAAGTGAATCCCGTGACGGGTTGGGTCACTGTCCCAAGAATTTGGATCGCGCATGATATAGGCCGGGCGCTGAATCCTACGCTTGCACGCGGCCAGGTCGAAGGCAGCGTCTACATGGGACTCGGCGAGGCGTTGATGGAAGAGCAGGAGTTCCGCCGTCTTCCTAAGAAACTTTCTCATGCGCTGGTACACAAGTTTCCTTCGATCCTTGAATACAAGAGCCCTACGTCCCTTGACATGCCAGAGGTGATCACTGAGCTGATCGAGGAGCCTGATCCTCGCGGCCCATTCGGCGCAAAGGAAGTGGGTCAGGGCCCGCTTCTGCCAATCATTCCTGCGGTTGCCAACGCCGTGTATGATGCCGTCGGAGTGCGCATCGACGAAATCCCCATTACTCCTGAAAAAATTATGAAAGCCCTTGCCGAGAAGAAAGCGGGGCGCGAGCCGCGTTTCGGCCCAAGTCATTTTCCACACGTCAATTGGCCGGAGGCGCTGCGCGTCCCTCCGCCTTGGGAAGGCGGCGACGGCAACGCGGTTAATGACGTTCCGCGACGGACAAGGACGGTGTCAAAGAAAGAAAAGGTACTCGCGCCATGATGCGCTTGCCTCTTTTTGAATTCCGCGCGCCGCGGACGCTAGAAGAAGCCGCGCGCATTCTTGACGGCGAACGAACAAACGCGACGCCACTCGCTGGCGGCACGGACCTGCTCCCCAACATGAAACGGCGGCAACAGGTTCCGCGCATGCTGATGAGCCTGCGTCACATTGAAAGTCTGAACCGCGTGGCGTTGAACGATTCTGGGTCACGGCTTGGCGCTTGCGTCACACTTTCCGAAATCGCGGCAGACGTGCGCTTTCGAAATGGATTGACGGCGCTGGCGCAAGCCGCTTCTCTTGTGGCCACTCCGCAGATTCGCAACATGGCAACGCTCGGCGGGAACATTTGCCTCGATACGCGCTGCAACTACTACGATCAAAGCTACGAGTGGAGAAAGTCGATCAATTTCTGTCTGAAAAAAGACGGCACGACCTGCTGGGTCGCTCCCGGAAGTTCGAAATGCATGGCAGTTTCATCCACAGATACCGGCCCGGCGTTGATGGCGCTCGGCGCACGAGTCCGGCTAGTGTCGCGCTCGGGAGAGCGCGAGGTACTTCTCTCCGATCTGTACAACAATGACGGGATCGACTATATCAAGCGCAGGCCCGATGAAATTCTGGCAGAAGTTTTATTCGATCCTTTGCACGGATGGAAGAGCACCTATTGGAAATTGCGCCGCCGAGGTTCCTTCGACTTTCCCGTGCTATCTGTTGCGGTAGCCGTGCGTCTCTCCAGAAATAACACGGTGGAGGACGCTCGCATCGTTGTCGGCTCGGCAGCTTGCCGTCCCCTGACCGCCATGGAAGCGGCAAAATCACTGTTAGACCGGGCCTTGAATCAGCAGGCCATCGAAGAAGCCGCCGCGCTTGCGGCTCGAATCGCCAAGCCGCTCGACAACACCGATTTCGACATGACCTGGCGCAAGAGAGTCACCGCTGAATTTGTGACGTACGCACTGCGCGAGCTGCGCGGCGATGATGTGCGGTCCGAGCGCGAGAGTCTCACGCGCTGCGCCTTCGAATAGTTAATTCGCATTCTCGATCAGCATGGCAATTCGCTGTCTGCCTACGGGCGATGTCGGCCTGTGCTCATGATTCCTAGATGCAGACCCACAGTGGTTCCGTATTTCTCTGATTCCTCAGGAACCTGATATCCTCCAAGGTCTTTATTGTTTGCAAATTAGACGAGAGCAGTATGCCCCCACCGGGCCACGGACAAGCACAGATATGACCTCGCAACGAGGGTTTTATGGCTGGAGGCTGGTTTTCATTCTTTGGCTTCTGGACTTCCTCAACATGGGATTTCCGCTTTACGGCGGAGCAGTCATCAACACCTATATGCTTAAGGAAATCCCCATGAGCCGCAGCGCCTTCGGGCTGGGATTTACGGTCCTGAATATCTTCGTAGGCATTCCGTCCATTCTTGTGGGAGCGTCCATTGTTCGATGGGGCATTCGCAAGACTTTCGGCATTGGCTCTGCACTGATTTTTGCCGGGGCTTTGTGGCTTTCCTTTCTTACTTCCAAGCCTTGGCACTATTGGGTGGGATTTGGGGTGCTGGCGGCAACGGGAATCAGTTTCGGGACTATCATTCCGGCGGCGACAGCGATCACCAGATGGTTCAGCCGCTATCGAGGAAGGACCATGGCGGTGACGCTGTCGGCTTCGGGGTTTGCGGGTTTTTTCGTTGCACCGGCGATCAATCGAATCCTCACCGGAAATGGAGGGAATTGGCGGCAAGCATGGGCGATTGTGGCAGTCGTTTCCGTCTTGTCTGCGATGGTCGCGTTTCTCTTTGTGAGGGAACATCCCGAAGACCTTGGTCAAATGGTGGACGGCGGAGCGGCCGCAGCGCCATCGCCGAAGTCAGCCGCGGTATCTGCCCGCGTTACAAAATTTTCATGGAAACCACACCAGGCTTATCGAACGCGAGCCTATTGGATGATTCTCATTGGCGCGATATCTTGCCAATTTCCGTTTTTTTCCTTTACCGCCCATTGGCTGCTGCACTTGAAAGGAGCGGGCGTTCGCCCGGCAGACGCGGCGTTTGCCATGGGTCTTTTCACATTGGGGGCCGTGTTCGGCCGATTGATTGGCGGCTGGCTAATGGACTTAATGGAAGGACGCTACGCGTTCATGCTGGGTTTCTGCTGCTATTTTTTGGGATCCTTCCTGGCAATTCGAGTTTCGTCGGATGCGCTTTGGGTCGCCTACAGCGCCGCGATTCTCTATGGAATGGGATTTGGATGGACGTTTATTTCCCTGACTACGGTCACGGGGCATTACTACGGACCTGTGGCTTTTCCAAAAGTGAGCGGAATGATGCTGTTGCTCGCGGCTCTCTTTTGCTCGCCCGCTGGTTACTTGGGCGGGAAACTCTTTGACGTGTTCCACAGCTATAAGATTGCGTTCGAGATTAACTCAGGCTTGGCGGCGACCGGAATCATGGCTCTCTTTTTTGCACAAAAACCAGAACCACCCGAGGCGGAAATTCCATGCGATGAGCGAGTGAGAAGTGGAGGGGAAAGAGCAAAAAAAAATGGCTGGGAGACTAGGATTCGAACCTAGATAGCCAGATCCAGAATCTGGAGTCCTACCGTTGGACGATCTCCCACCCGTCACTGGAAAAAAACGAACCGTAGCGCGTTCCCGATGATCGGGACACCCACGATTCTAGTTACTAATTTAATCGGGTTTTCGGCGGTCGTCAACCGCACGTCATCCACAACGGGCTGTCAATTTACGATCGTCGAACATCTTGCGCGGGCTTTGCCGTCGCACTCCTGCTGCCGGTGATGGGCACCATTCGGCCTTGCCGAATCATGTATTCGACGTTGCCCCAGCGAATGCGATTCGAACCGAAACTCCCCAGCCAGATCAAGAAGTGAATTGCATCGCGCGGCGGCACCAGCCAAAACTTGCGGCGCAGGACTTCATCCCCGACACCCCAAACTCCGACTGTCCACGCCATCGCAAGACGCAGTACTAAATATGCGAGCGCATAAACGCCCGCGATCCACCTCACCGGCGCGACGAGAGCCGCAAGCAGCGCCCAAGGCAGCCCCTGCGTAAAAAGCAGCCCCACATAAGACAGTGGTCTGCACAATCGCACTGTGCGCGCCCACCGTACTTGATGATCCCAGAAGCCGCGAAATGTCTGCGCGGGATACATCGTCCAGACCGCTTCGCGAGAGAGAACAACCGCGCCGCCCGCTTTGGCAATGCGGTTGCCTAGCTCATAGTCGTCCGCAAGCGTATCGGTTATGGCCTCAAACCCGCCTATCTTCCGGAGCCATTCCTTGGTCGTTGCGATGGAGGCTCCCAGCGCGAAAGTGATTCCTTCCGTCCAGCTCGCCATCAGCACTCCGGCGAAAAAATCGCTTGAAGCGCCGACAGCTTCGATTTCTGCGCCGAGATTTCTCTCGGCGATGCCGCGGTAGAAGCAAGTCACCGCGCCAGTCTCGCAGTTGGCAAGCGGCGCTACAACTTCATGCAAAAAGTATGGTCCCACGCGCACGTCGCCATCGGTCAACACCAGCACTTCGTTTTGCGCTTCTCGCGCGAGCCGCGCCAGTTTGTTTACCTTACGGTTCGCACCGAGATGCTCCGCGCCAACAAGCAAGCGGATTCTCCGCTCGGGAAATTCCGCGATGATTCGCCGGATTACCGGCACGGCGGGGTCGCCATCGTCGTTCACCGCAAACAAAACCTCGTACTCCGGGTATTCTTGGCGGCAAAAGCTCACGAAATTCTCGTAGGAGCCGAAGTCCACGCCGCGCACCGGTTTGAGCAGGCTGACGGAAGGAGAGTAGTTCGGCAGAACTCGAGCACGCTCGCGCCTGAAGAAGTGTAAAGCGGCAAGCGTTGCCAGCGCGTAGTAAACCAGCGGAGCCACCGCTAACAGGAGAAGCACATCACGCCACAGCGTGGAGTGGGACATCATGCGAGTCTACTCGTCATCGGCAAAAGTCTCGCAGCCTGTTCGTTGCTCGCGCCACTCTAACAGGCTATCGCACAATGGGAAATTCGAGGAATTTGGATCGAGTTCTCTTGATCTGGCAATCGTGAACTTCAGAACTCATCCCGAATGAATCGCCTTTCCGCCAAGGCGAACTGCAGGTCTCGCTTCCTCCCGCAAACAAGCGATCTTAAGTAATATTCTCTGAATTTGTAATGGCGCCCAATCCTTGCGCTGCGCCTTCGTTCGCCATGCTTGTACTCGTCATCGGAAACAGCTGACCATTCTTGACGCGGTAGGCAATTCCCCGCCACAGGATGCGTTCCGAAAAGAATCCGCCCACCCATGCGGCAAAATTGATGGCATCGCGCAGGGGGACTAGCCACAGTTTCTTCCATGCTCCTGCATCGCCCAGGCCCCAAGTACCAGTTGTCCATGCCAGCCCGAGACGCAACACCAGGTATGCGATCAGATGCGCCGGCGCAATTCCTTCCCATCCGGCCCGGGCCGCACACGCCGCTGCCAGCAGTGCCCATGGCAGGCCGTGGGTTAACATTAGCCAGCGGTATCCAGTGGGGCGCACATTTTTCAGCCCGATGGACCAGCGGAGTTCATGTCGAAAATACTGTGCGATCGTCTCTTGTGGAAACACCATCCACACCGGCTTGCGCATCAATTCCACGTGATAGCCGCGGCGCGCGATTCGATTTCCCAGCTCAAAATCGTCAGAATGATAATTCGCCATGGCTTCCCAGCCGCCGATCTCCGACAGGTGTTTCTTGGTCGTGGCCATCGTCCAGCCGAAGGCAAACTGCATTTTGCCCTCGAGCCTTCGCGCCACAAGCGCACCTGGAGCAGAGTCCAGGTACATCCCCAACGCATCCAGGTCTGCTGCGACGCCGCCTGCGGTAATGCAGCGGTAAAAACCGGTGACCGCACCAACTTGTGGATCGGCAAATGGCGGTGCAACTACCTTCAGGTAATCAGCATCCACACGCACATCGCTGTCGCTCATCACCATTAGCTCGTATTTCGCCTCTTGCACCAGACGGCACAGGCTGTTCACTTTGCTGTTCGTGCCAACTCGTTCCGCACCCTTAATTAGCCGGATGGAGCATGCAGGAAAATTAGTCTGCAGTCTTTCCACCACAGGCACGGCGGCGTCGTCTGGATCCGCCACTGCAAAAATGATTTCGTATTCCGTGTAGTCGAGCCGGCAATAACTCGCAAAATTTTCATAGGCTTCGCGGTCCACGCCGCGCACAGGCTTAAGGATGCTCACGGGAGGCGAGTACGTGGAATTCAAGGAAGGCGATTTCCGCAGTTCGCGAAAATAGCCAATAACGCAGTACAACGACAGAAGATAATAAGCCAGAGGCGCGGCCGCCAGGACAAGCGCGATCCGATAGACAGTATGTAACAACATTCGGCCGCCCCAAATCCCCTTTGCATGACGAAAACCAAACCGGCGAAATCCCGTTCGTCACGCAGGAGTCTTAATATTCAAGTTGTCTTTTCGGCTCAGATGCCACACTTTTTTGATTGGTTGCCGCAACCGAAACCTGGAATCCCGCGGAGGCACCAAACCATTGCCTACACGCTATCACTAGTTGCCCATCCATTGAACAATATTTAATTCGAACTCCTGGCGGTCAGCCCGCCGCGACCAGGGCAACTCCAGCGCAAACCAGCACGACGCCCGCCCAACGCGCCGCACTCACCTGCTCGCCGAGGATGTACTTGGCGCCGAGCGTGCCGACAACATAGCTGAGCGCCGATGCGGGAATCACAAAACTGATGGGCTCCCAGGAAAGCAAAACAAGCAAGGAGTAAAACGACAGAGCCATCAGCGGTACGCCCGCCAGGAACCATCCATTGCGCACCGCCCGCCCCAGGAACTGCAGTAACGCCACCGGCCGCAATCGGGTTGGCTCGCCAGTCGCTTTCATTCCGTGCGTGATCGCGATCTCGCCTCCGGTGCTGCCAAGAATCAGAACCGCAAGTGCCAGAATAACGCGCATCAAGCTACCGCCTCACTGGCTACTGCAGTCGTCCGTGGCTTCGTTTGCCCCACTAGCAGGACACCCACGCAAATTAAAACAATACCGACCCAGCGGCGCGGCGAAACCGACTCGTGCAAAAACACAACCGCCAGCAATGTGAGTAACGCATACCCAAACGCGCCCGCCGGCATTACGTAACTGTAGTCCGCCCAACTCAGCACCGTCATGTAACTCAGCATGAAGCCGGTCAGAAACAGGATTCCTACCCAGATCGTTCCGTTCGTCACCGTCAGCCGGAACGCTTGCGCAAGGCCCGAAACGGTCAGTTGGACGGCCCCGATCTGCGACATCCCGCGCTTCAGCGTCAAATCTCCGGCATTGGCGCACACCACCATCGCCAAGACCATGACCAGCGTCTTTATTCGCAGTCTTCTCTCACTTCCCATTTTGTGTGTTAATCGTTCCCGGAAGCCGAAGATGTCCCCGGCACGGAGACCATGGGCTTGTCGTAATCGCCGCCCTTACGCACCCACTTCAGACGCTCCGCGCGCAGTTTCAGGAATTCCGTTGCTTCGTGGTACAGGCGTTTCCGCTCGTGGCTGTCCCAGAGCGCTTCCTTCACGATGCGCCAAACAACTCTCGGCCGAAAGTAATATTCATCGTAGAACTGGTTGACGCCCGCCATCATTTCCGCCTTGGACAAGTGTGGGTATTCGATGTGCGGCAATTGATGGCCGCCGGAATCGGCGAGAGCCTCGACTTTCAGGAAACCCTGCTGCGCCATGGTGTCGTGCAATTCCGTACCTGGCATGGCATGAGCCAGCGAAACCTGGATTGTCTCGCAATCCAATTCCTTCGCGAAGTCGATGGTCTTCTGAATCGATTCTTTGGTTTCGCCCGGCAGGCCGATGATGAAATCGCCGTGTACCTTGATGCCGACTTTGCGGCAGTTCTTCATGAAAGCGCGTCCCATCTCAACGGTTGCGCCCTTCTTGATGTTCTTCAGGATTTGCGGCTCGCCGGATTCAAAGCCCACGATAAAAAGCCGTGCTCCGCCATCCGCCATCGCCTTCACGGTTTCGTAATCGCTGTGCACGCGCGCCGTCGATGACCACTGGAACTTCAGCGGCTTGAACTTGGCGCAAAGATCCAGCACGCGGTCCTTGCGGATGTTGAAGGTGTCGTCGTCGAAGAAAATCTCTTTCATCAGCGGAAAATAGCCGAGCGCCTGCTTCACTTCCCGCGCTACGTTCTCCGTTGAGCGCGTGCGCCACGCGTGCCCAGAAATCGTCTGCGGCCACATGCAGAACGTGCAAAGCGCCGGGCATCCGCGCGTCGTGTAGAACGACACATACGGGTGCAGCAGGAACGGCACGTTATAGCGCTCGATTTCCAAATCGCGCTTGTAAATGTCCGTGGCAAACGGCAGCGCGTCCAGTTCTTCTGTGTGCAGTTGCGGACGTTCGGCGTTGTGAACGATCTTGCCGTCTTTGCGGTAGCTGACGCCCTGAATTTCGCTCAGCGGCTTTCCGTGCGCGTAATCCACGACCGAGTGATCGAACTCTCCGCGCGTTACGAAATCGATGTCCTCACTGGCGTTCAGCGTCTCCTCGGGTTTGATGTGTCCGTGCGGCCCGACGAAAGCAATCTTCATGCTCGGGTTGGTTTCCTTGATTTTCCGGATCAGCTTGACGTCGCTCTCAAAGCCCACAGTGGATGTGAACAGGACCAGAAATTCGTAGTCTTTGCAGATCTCGATGGTCTGCCGCCAATTTACTTTGTGCGGAGATGCGTCCAGCAACCTGCTCCCGGGGATCATACCCGCGGGGTACGTCAGCCAAACCGGGTACCAATAGGATTCAATCTCGCGCGTGGCAGGCCACCGCGAGCTCGCGCCGCCGTCAAAGTTTTCAAAACTCGGCGGATTCAACAGCAATGTCTTCATTACATCCGGCATTCTTCACCCTCAGCCTTCACGTGCTAAACTTGGCCGTCTCGAATATTTGGCACTTGCTTCTATGTTGCTTGCAAAAGGGAAGGGCCGCGCATTCACGCGGGGCTTGGGCTCCCCATCTATAGATAATAGTTTACCTGACTTCGTTGTATTGCCTCAAACCTTTCTGTAAAAGGCTGTTATTTGACACTGAACAGCTATTAGCCTCATTAAATGGGGTTTGCAGGCCCACTCTTGGCGGATCGTCCGCGAGCGCCAAGGGCTTCCTCCGCGGACAATGAGAGCAAATCCCAGATTCGTTCTACCCAATCGAGATGCTCCGGCTTCATGAGCACGGAGCGCAAGCAAGTAATGGTCTCGCGGTCGCGCTTCATCGTTCCGAGATTCGCTTGCCAAAACAGAATCGGCAATTCTGCCACTGCCAGATGCAGATCGCGCTTCGCCGCAGCTTCGAATATCTTGCGGCTCAAGATGGAAGCCTCGCTGACGCTCGGCGCTCTCGGCGCAAAAACGACAATGTCCAGTTCCGGTGGGAAGGCCGTCACAAATCGCGGATCCATATTCAGTTTCTCGAAAAGCGCCAGTGCCGCCTTTCTTCCACGCTCCAACCCGCCCGCAAATTCGCCTCCTTTTTTCAGCGGTAGCAGTTTCTGCGTCGCCCACAAGGCCGCTGCAGCCGCCCCCGGCCGCGAGCATTCCAGGCTGATCTCACCCAGGTGCAACTCGGCTGAGCTGAAATAGGTGTACGGCGAATCGTGCTTGTACAATCGGCCAACTTCAGGGTCGCGAAATAGCACGCAGCCGCATCCGTAAGGTTGCAAGCCGTGCTTGTGCGGATCGATCACAATGGAGTCCGCATCTCCAATCCGCGCGAAGGCACGTTCGGCATTTTCCGCAAGATTCTCCGTCAGCGCAAAATAGCCGCCGTATGCCGCGTCCGCGTGGATTCGGAATCCATGTTTTTCTCGGAGCTTGAGGATCTCCGACAGCGGATCCACGGAGCCCGTCGCCGTCGTACCCATCGTCGCTACAACGGTCCCAACGTCGCCGCGTTCCAGCCGCTTCGCCAGCGCGTTCGCGTCCATGCGGCCGTGCGTGTCACACGGCACGGTTTCGAATGGCAACTGCAGAACGCCACTAATCCGTCCGTGCGTATAGTGGGCCTGTTCGCTGGCGAGAATTTTCTTGCCCGGATGCAATTGTCCTGCGACCCACAGGGCTTCGAGATTCGCCATCGTTCCGCCACCGCATAAGTGGCCAAGAAACTTCTTCCACCCAGACATGTCGGCAATCTCTGCAACCGCTTCTTTTTCCATCGCGGACGTGGCCCGCCCGCCATCTAGCGCATGATTGTTCGGATTGATCCACATGGCCAGCGCATACGCCAGCCGCGCCACGGGGTGCGGCGGTTTCAGCATCTGTCCCGCATATAAAGGATGAAAATAAGGGTAGTTGTCTCTTAACCGTTCGACCGTCGCGTTAAGCGTCTCCGCAAGTCGCTCGACCCCCGTCACCGTGCTCCGGTGCGCTGGCAACCCAGAAAATCCAGCTTCCATCCTCTGCACTGCCTCTAAAAACGCCGGCAATCCTTCTTGATCGATCATCACCGTCACTTCTTCACTGCCACACCTTATCCAATTGTCCTGCCGTCTTCAGCAATTCCAGTTGCGCTTGCTGCTTCTGGAAATTCGCATCCAGATACGCCATCCACTTTTCGTTCTCTTCCAGCCTGGCTCTCTCGACTTCGCGTAGATTCCGCTTCCCTTCCGCAAACTGCGCCTGTTCCACCGCCACGTTTTTCTGCGCGAGCTGCAATTCCAGCCGTGCCACCTCTTTCGCGGCATCTTTCTCGCGCACTCGGCGCGTCTTTTGCCTGACGTCCGCGGTCAATTCTGTTTTCTTGTTCGTTAGGTTGACCTTGGCCGCTTCCAGGTTGATCTCCGCCATCCCCACTGCAGCCTTTGTCTGCGCGCTGAAAATCGGCACATGGGCGTCGATTCCTGCATTGAAATTGTTTCGCTGAAATGTCGTGAAAAACTGCGAGTAATTGTTGAACTTCGCCAGCACGCTGTACACGCTCACGAGCTCCAGCGTCGGCCAATAGCCTCGCTTCTCGCCCTTCAATCGGAACTCTTTCGCGCGAAGGTCGGACTCCGCAAGTTGCAATCCAGGGTTGTGCGTTGTGGCCACCGCCACGAGGCTGTCTCCCGCTTGTTCGGCTTCCCCCGGAAGCTCCTCTGGAGTGACCTCGATGGATTGGGCCTCGGATAATCCCAGCTGATACCTCAGAAAAACTTCCAGCTCATCTTCCCGGCCCTCGAGTTGCAGTATCCTCTGGACCACCTGAGCCTTTGTCAGTTGCGCTTTCGTCACTTCCACCGGCAGTTCGTATCCTTCCCCCTGCCGCTCCTGCGTCACCTGCAAAATCTTCTCCGCACTCTCCTGTTCCTTGCGCAACAGCTCAAGGGAATGCCGCACCTTCCCCAGTTCCAGATACGCCATCGCCGTTCGCGTGATCACGCTGTTCTTCGCGTCCTCCAGCACAATCCTTTGTGCCTTGGCCTGTTCCTGCGATTCCTTCGCCTGGCCACGCAGAGGTTCGTTGAGAACTCGTTCCGTATACGAAACGTTGAAGATCGATGGCGCGCGTCCGCCCGGCGTTTCCGGTATGCCGTACGTATATCCGGCGCCGGAACCCGCATAAAGATTCGGCATGAACTGGGCCGTGGTGATCTTCGCGGCACGATCCGCCACACTCGCTTGAATTTTTGCCACTTGAATCTCTTTGCTGTTCTGCAACGCCAGCTCAATCGCGTGCTTCAGGGTCAGCGCCACTGGCATCCCATCCTTGGGCACTTCCTGTGCCGCAGGCTGGCTGGCATTCGATACGGGCGGCTCCTGCGCACCCGCAGCGCCGCAGCATAGCATCAGCAGCACAGTAATCCCCACGACGCGTCCCGGTAATTGCATTTTCATGCTCCTTCTTCGCCGAAACTCATTACTGTCAAAAAATAAAAAGGGCCGCCAATCGCCGCCCAGATTCACTTCCCCCGCCATCCCCTACTCCCCTTAGCGCTCTCCACTCATTCATATCTCAGAGACTCAACCGGTTGCAGGCTTGCTGCCTGATTCGCAGGCAAGTAACCGAAGAACAGTCCCGTTGAACACGACACCACGAATGCGATGATCACGCTCAGGGGTGATACTGGAACCCGCAGATTTCCCGGCAAAAAAGACTGGATTGCGACCGGCACCGCGATTCCAATCAAGATTCCGAGAACCGCCCCTCCTCCGCTGATCAGGAATGATTCGATCAAAAACTGGTATAGAATTTCCCGCCGCGCCGCCCCTATCGCCTTGCGAATCCCGATCTCCCTTGTCCGCTCGGTCACTGTCACGAGCATGATGTTCATGATGCCCACTCCGCTGATCACCAGTGCGATGAATGCAATGATGATCAGCACGATCGTTAGCGCGAGCGAGATATTCCTCGCTGCGTTGAGTATCGCGGTCAGCGTTAGCACCTTGTATTCCGCTCCCGAGGGATGCCGGGCTCGCAGCAATTGGCCCGCTTGCCGCTCGACGGACGGCACGTCCTCGGCCCGCGCTGCCTGCGCGTCCAGCAAACGCACCACTTCTATGCCGGCGTAGTACTTCATGAGCGTGAAGGGAAGGATGACTGAGTTTTCCTGGATGTCGGAAAGGCCGAACGTCTCAACCCGTTCACGGAAAACCCCGATCACCGTAAACGTCAACTCTCCCACGCGTATCGCTCTGCCGATGGGATTCTCTTGTCCAAATATCCGATCGGCAAGCTGTGTGGTAATCAGGCAGACTTTGCTGCGCATCTCCATGTCCCCGGCATCGAGATAGCGTCCTCGTAAAACAAGCAGCCGCCGGATTGCCTGGTATCCCTCTGTCACTCCGACTAGATTCACCGGGCGCTCCACGCCGTTGACAACCACGGTCATTGGCAGTTCTCGCGTTCCAGCCACTTCAATGACATTGGGGATGGCTCTTACCGCTTCAAGGTCCTCCAGCGTCATTTCATAACTGAGCGGCTGCGGCTTGTCCGGTCGTTGCACCAGTTCCACCTGGATCAGGTTGGAGCCGACCGCCTCGATCTGTGAAAGCACGAATTTCCTGCTGGTCAGCGCCACGGTAACCACCAGAACGATAGAGGCGCTCCCGATAATCACGCCCAGCGATGTCAGGATGGCGCGCAGCTTATTCGCGCGCAGCGCGTCAATCGCCACCGATATCGTTTCGCGAATGTCCATGGTTGCCCTTTGACCGGAATTCTCCGGCAGCAGCGGCCAAAATTCTTAGCCCTTCTTCAGCCGCTTTAGCGCTTCCTGTGCCATTTTGTTTTTTGGATCCAGTTTCACCGCGCTTTCAAATTCCCTCGCGGCTTCTTCCATCCTGTTCTGATCTTCAAAAAGTCGCCCCAGCCACGCATGCGCCGCGGCCGGCCGCGGATATCCTGATCGCGTCGGTGCTCTTTCAGCATATTCCTTGAGCAATCGTTCCGCTTCCTCGGAGTCTTCTTTCTTCAAGACCAGCGCGACGCCCCGGTAAAACTTCCCTCTCGGGTCGCCCGGAGCCAGGCGCTCCCCCGCGTCCGCAATCCCCAGCAGCCGCTCTGTCTGGCTGCGTTTCACGGCGTAATCACCGATGTCGTAGATCAGCTCCGCCGATTTTGGATTGCTGTCCAGCGCCTTTGTAAACTCCTCGTCGGCGGCCGCGAAATCTTTCTTTTGCCGCCGGCAATTCCCCGCTGCGTAATGCCCTTCCGCGGCGTCCATCTCCCCTAATTGCTTGATCTGCGGCAGCGCCTTATCTTCACCGCCACCCACAAGACCAGGGGCGCTGCAATCGAATTCAATCAGTGCCTGCCGTGCCGAAAAATTCCTTGCGTCAAGCTGCACTGCCGTTTCGAACTCTTTGCGTGTTTTCTTCGCGAGCGAAATCGCGGAAAACCAGCTGGCATGATCGGCCTTCTCCCCATACGCTCTCCCCAGCCACTCGTGGTAGACGGAATTCTGCGCGTCGATGGCCACCGCTCTCTCCGCGCTCTTGATCGCCGGGTCGTGCTGCTGTAGCTCCAGATAACTTTTCGCCAGCAGCAATTGCACGTCGGCATTTTGCGGATCTTTTACCGCAGCCGCCTGCAGCGCTTGGATGGCCTTTACGTAGTCGCTGGCTTCGTAAGCATGCCGTCCCGCTTCGAGGCTTGCTTCTTGTTTGATGGTCGTGGCCGCCATCGCCGTGCTCGCAATAAGCAAAACGGCAAGCGGCCATTGCCTCTCGTTACCCATTCCTTGGTCTCCGGAAAACCGCAGCTTCAGTCGTAATGACGATCACAGTCATCCCATCGCGCAAATCAACGTCCCCTGGAAGCGCCACCAGCTCTCCCTCCTGCAGGCCGCTCACCACTTCATAGTTCGTAGCATCCGCAATGCCCACATGGATCTCCCGTTTCTCAAGCGTCGATTTTCCCACGCCCAGTTGGTTCTTTCTCACCACGAAGACGTAGCGTCTTCCGCCGTCCGCCTCCACCGCGCCGCGCGGAACTGACAGCACTCCGATTCGTTCCCGCGAGTTGATGCGCACGTTCACGTTGATATTCGGCAGCAATTCCAAATTATCGTTATTCACCGCGCAGAGCAGCTCGCCGACGCTCCGGTTTTGATGCGGCACGACTTGCTTGGGAACCGTCTCCGTCTTTCCTGTCCACGTCTTGCTCGGCAAGGCGTCCCATGTGATTTTCACTGGCTGGTTCGGTTCAAGTGCGCCCAATTCCGGCTCGTCGATAAAAGCTCGCACGCGCACCCTGTGCAAGTCCGCCATCTCTGCAAGCAAGTCACCCACCTTCACGTAATCTCCTGCCTTCAATGGTGTCGATTCGGCGCTTCTTCCAAGCGAGTACAGCGTCCCATCCGCAGGTGCGGTAATGCCTCCCTGCCGCACTTTTTCCTCAAGGGCGGCCACTTCGTTTTGAACCTGCTGCAGGCGCAACGGTGTCTGGTCCGTATCCAGCTTCACGCTCCGCTCAAACTCCTGTTTGACCGCCGTCAATCTGGCGACCTCGGCTTGCGCCTTTATAAGGGCAAGGTCGTTCGCCGCAAGCTCATCCTGCGTCGCCGCTTGCTGCGCGATCAGCCGCTGCAGTACGTTGTTGTTCTTTTGAAACTGGTCGCGTTCCGCCTGAGCTTTCGCCAGGTCGCCTGTGACCCTGGCGGCCTCATCAATTTTTCCGCCTGCTCTTGCTGCTCGTAGATCGTCCTCCGCCTTCAGGAGTTTTGCCTTCGCCTCCGCCAGCTGCGCCGCCGCGTCCTTGACGTCCAATTCCAGCAGCACTTGCCCCTTCCTCACGGTCTGCCCTTCGTGAACGCTTACCTTCAGCACAAATGTATCCAGTTGCGCTCGCATCACGTAAGGGGCGATGGGCTCGACCTTTCCGTTGCTGTTGATGGACGACACCAGGTTCTCCCGCACCGGCGTCACCGCCGATATCTTTGGCACTGGCTTTCGTCCGCTCAGCTCTAGCCCAACCGTCGCCAGCACTCCTGCCAGCGCCAGGTAGAGCAAAATTCGATTTCGCAGCTTGCGATCCATTTCTTCCTATTCCGCGCGGTCCCGCACCTCGAACTCTGCAAGACGCACGGACGCATCCCTCAGGCGAAGCGTTTCTCTTACTTGTCCGTGGCTTGCTTGACCCCTGTCAAGTAGGCGTCAAGTCATTTCATTCTAGCAAGAGCAGCGCGGCTTTCTCTAGAATCCTCGCGGGTGTTGTTTATTCTGCGCCCTGCCCCCTTCACGCAATCCATGATCCCACTCTAAGGGATGCACTTGGTACATCCGATGGATGCCGCTGCTCCCTTTGGAGGCCATACCTCGCCGTGTTAGAATCCGCCTATGGCCACTGAAAGCATCCCGGAGAAGTCTGCCGCTCCTCCCGCTGGCGGCTTGCCCAAACCGCCCCAGCCCGGCGCCGTGATCAGTCCTGTCATCCACCGCGTCTGCATCCAGTGCAACAACATGTTCCGCGTCACTCCTGACAGATTTGATGCCAAGCAGTGCCCCACCTGTCACAAAGGCTGATCTGCGGCTCCTGCCTCTTCGCTTCCTTCACTATCCCCTGCCCCCCTTGTTTCACTGCTCCCTCACGCGTAACATTTCCCCGCCCCGCGCGTAGTACACTCTGAACGCTCTTTTGCCCTGTCTTACCAAATTCAGTTAGGGGTTCCTTCGATGATTGAAGCTCGCGGCCTGTCCAAGCGCTTCCAGGACAAAAAACGCGGCGAAATCCGCGCCGTTGACAACGTCAGCTTTACCTGCCAACCCGGCAAGATCTACGGTCTACTCGGCGCCAATGGCGCCGGTAAAACCACCACTCTGCGCATGCTTGCAACCATCCTAGAACCCACCGATGGCACCGCCATCGTCTGCGGCCACGACGTCGTCGAGCAGCCCGAAAAAGTGCGTGCCAAGGTCGGTTTCCTGTCTACCGCCACCGCTCTCTACCCGCGCCTCACGTCGCAGGAGATGGTCGAATACTTCGGCCGCCTCAATGGATTAGACGAAGCCACGCTGAAAAAGCGCGTCGACGACATTTTCAATCGCCTGGACATGAATGGCTTCCGCGACCGCCGCTGCGACAAACTCTCCACCGGCATGAAGCAGAAAACTTCCATCGCCCGCACCCTCGTCCACGACCCGCCCGTCATGATCTTCGATGAGCCCACCAACGGCCTCGATGTCATGACCGCACGCACCATCACCGCTTTTATCCACGAATGCCGCAACAACGGCAAAACCGTCATCTTCTCCACCCACATTATGTCCGAAGTGGAAAAGCTCTGCGACACCATCGGCATAATCCAATCCGGCAAGCTTCTCTCCGAGGGCACTCTCGCGCAGCTTCGCGATCAGCATCACGAACACGATCTCGAGGAGATTTTCGTCAAAGTCGTCGCCCCCCACTACGTTTCTGCGGAGGTCAACTAAGATGTCCGCGCGCAATATCGGCATCGTCTATCGTAAAGAGCTGACGGAGGCTCTGCGTGACCGCCGCACGCTCATCACTATGTTTGTTCTCCCTCTCATCATTTTTCCGCTTCTCAGCGTCGGCTTCGGGGCCATGATCGCCGTGCTAATTGGAAAGGCGAAAGAAGAAACTCCTAAGGTTATGGTCATTGGGGGCGATGATTCGCCCAACATTCTCGCGGGATTGAAAAAAGTACCGAAGATTCAGATCGTTCCGCTGGAAGCGAATTGGAAGGAGGAAGTCGTCAACAAGCAGGTTCCTGTGGTCGTTGAAATCCCCCAAGGCTTCGAACGCAATCTCGCCGGCCAAAAGGAACAAACCGTCCTCATTCACGACTACGAAGGCGAGCTCAAGTCCGAAATCGCCAAGGACAAAATCGAGAAATATTTCAACGAGTATCGTGACTCCGTCGTTAAAGACCGCCTCGCCGCCAGAAATCTCCCCGTCAGCATCCTGAAGCCGTTCGCGATCAAACCGCACAATGTTGCGCCGCCTGAAAAGTCCGGCGGCGCGCTCTTCTTTGGTGGCTTCATCGCCTATATCGTCGTTTTTCTTTGCCTGAATGGCGGCATGCACCCTGCCATGGACCTTACCGCCGGCGAAAAAGAGCGCGGCACCATGGAAACGATTCTTTCCAGTCCGATCTCGCGCTCGCATCTGGTCCTCGGCAAGTTCCTGTTGGTTCTCACAACCGCGCTGACCACCGCTGCGCTCTCGGTCATCTCGATGGGCATTTCCTTCGCTATTGCCAACAGCCTGAAAACCAAGCCCATCCAGGCCGGCGAGGCTGACGCCACGCTCCACATCGGCTTTGGCGCGGCTCTTTCCGTTTTCATCATGGCGGTTCCGCTGGCTGTCCTTTTCTCGTCCGTCCTGATCACCATCTCCACATTCGCCAAGAGCTACAAAGAAGCGCAGAGCTATATCATGCCGCTCATCTTCATCGTCATCATCCCTGCGATCGCGGCGATGCTGCCGGGTGTGGAGCTCACTCCCAAACTGGCGCTCGTCCCCATCCTCAATGTAAGTCTGCTCTGCAAGGAACTTGTGATTGGCACTTACCATTGGAATTTCATCGCCATCATCTTTGCATCGACCTGCGTCTACGCCTCCGCTGCCCTCTTCCTCGCCATCAAGATGTTCCAGCGCGAATCCGTCCTCTTCCGCTCTTAACATTCTTGCCTTTGACGGGGCTCAGCAAGGCGTCCCGAAAGCCACGAGGTTCCACACTGGACACATCTTTTCCGTGCCCTATCCGCAAACTCTAAAAAGGCGCACACTAGCTCCGAGGTCATGCCCATGGTAGCCACGTCCGGTGTCTGGAAGAAAAAGTGTGACGCTTTGAGAACCAGGAGGAATTCCCTCTTCGCTGCCTACACCAAGGATCCTCAAAATATTCATCTCGCCCGCGAAATTAAAGCTCTAGACGACGAAATCGCCGACTGCACCCAGCACGTCGAACAGGAACGCCGCGCCGAACAACGCGCCGCCTCTTCCGCCGCCAAACTCCTGCCAACTTCAAAATAATAGCTCAGCGCCCCTTTAGCCCTTTCATTACTCTCTAGGTGTCGCGGGAAGCAGCACCGGTTTTTTCCCTTTGCGGCATGCCTTTTCCGTGTATGCTGTCGTCACGTTCCCGCCTCTTCCAGGAGCCAAAATTGTCTACTAGCCCGCTGGTGGCCCAGCCCTCGTCATTGCTGCGCCCGAAATATATTGTGTTCGGATTTATTGGCCTCATGCTCGGTTATGTTCTTCGCCACAGCGAGCATTTCCTTTTTGACGCCAAGGATCCGGAATGGCTGCACATCCATTCCTTCAGATAGTGGCTTCTGCCCCACGCGGCATGGTGGGCGCCTGCGCCCTCTTGCTCGGGCCCATGCAGTTCTCGGAACGCCTCCGCCAGCGATTCACCAAGTTCCATCGTGTCGTCGGGCGCTTTTATGTCACCGGCGTGTTCGCCGCCGCGCCATCGGCTTTTACATTCAGCACTTCGAAGAGCGCATGGGCGGCGCCCGTTCCTTCAGCGTGGCCGCCGCAGTGGATGCCATTCTGTGGATGCACCAATGTCATTGAATCGGAGCTAAAACCACTTCTCTGAAAGATGTCTGCTGAAATGAAGACCACCTCTCTAGAAGTGGTGGCGCGTGGACGGCGGCGCTACTACTCGGCGTGGTCCAGGTGGTATTGCTTGAGCTTGCGGTACAACGTGGTCTTGCCGATGCCGAGCATGCGAGCGGCGGAAAGCTTGTCGCCGCCCGTTTCACGCAGAGTGCGGAGAATCGCGCGCCGCTCCAATTCCTCGAGAGGCAGGATTTCATCTTTTTCCGGGACGCGTTCCGTGGTGGGATACGGCAGGTTGGATGGCAGGTCGGGCAGATGGAGGATTGGCCCGGAACCTAGCGCAACGGCACGCTCGATGGCGTTTTCCAGCTCCCGAACGTTGCCGGGCCAATCGTAGGCGATCAGCCGGCGCATGGCGTCTTCAGAAATCGAGCGCACCGGGCCTTGCGGGTTGGAAAACTTCTCGAGAAATGCGGTCACGAGAATGGGGATATCACTCTTGCGGTCCCGCAGCGGCGGCAGCTTGACCTGCACGACATTCAAACGAAAGTAGAGATCCTGCCGGAAGGCTCCCGAACGGATAGCGGCGTCCAAATCGCGGTTGGTGGCGGCGATGATGCGGACATTGATCTGGCGGCGTTCCGTCGAGCCAACGGGTTTGACTTCCCGCTCTTGCAACGCGCGCAGGAGCCTGGCCTGCAAATCCACAGGCATATTTCCGATTTCATCGAGAAAGAGCGTGCCGCCCTGGGCGGCTTCATGCAAACCCTGCTTGGCCTGCACGGCCCCGGTGAACGCGCCTTTAACGTAGCCGAACAATTCGGATTCGATCAGCGTGGGTACCAGCGCGGAACAGTCCACCGGCGCAAAGGGCCGGTCCTTGCGCGGCCCGGAAAAATGAATGCTGCGGGCCACAAGTTCTTTTCCCGTTCCACTTTCCCCAAGGATGAGCACGGGGTACTCGTGCTGGCTCACTTTTTCAATCATTTTGTAGACGTGCTGCATTTTCATGGAGACGCCAATCAGCCCGCCGAATCCCGGCCGCGTGCGCAATTGTTCGCGTAACAAGCGGTTCTCCTGTTGGAGTTCTACGGCGCGCGCCACGCGTTCCAGCCGGGAGCGCAACTCCTCCATGCGGAAGGGCTTCGTCACGTAGTCGACGGTGCCCAGGCGGGTGACTTCCAAGGCGGATTCGATGGAGCCGTACTGTGTCAACACCACTACCGCGACTTCGGGATGCCGGTCGTGCACCTGCTTGAGCAGCTCCACGCCGTTCGTTCGCTGCAGCTTCAAATCCGTCAATAGGATGTCAATGGCGGAATGTTCCAGGACCTCCAGCGCCTCTTCCGCCGTAGCTACGGTGATGGCCTTCATCCCGCATTGCTCCGCGACTGTCGCACAGGTCTCGCGGATGGACGGCTCGTCATCCACGATGAGAATGTTCATCGGGACAGTCTCGCGGCGGACTGCTGCTTCCTCAGTCATACCAGGCATCCTAAGAGCCTCGGTCTGCGGCTTCATTGGCATCTCGAGTTCCGTTTCAGGAAATCACTTGGCCCTGTTCATAAATCAATACGTTAGTCAGATGAGGCGTCGGTTGCAAGTCCCATTTTGGGACTCAGTCTGTGTCCGTCGCCTCCTCATTGTGCAAATCGGGAAAGAAGCGGGACAAATATTCTAATAAGCGTCCCACCAACACGAAGCACGTTCCTCGAAAGTTCTCGGGGAACCTGCTTCTTTGACTCAAAAGGTTTCATTGGCCGCGCTAGAAGTCGCAATGAGCGACATCGGGCCAAGTTTACTTGCTCTTTTGCCGACCCGCTATGGCTTGGGCTTTTTCTCCGGTGCCGGAGTGGTGGCTTTCTTCTTGGGTGTTTCACCGCCGCCTCTACTGAGCAGCGTGAGGGCATCCTTGGCGTTGAAGGGGAAGCGGCGAACGGACTGCTCACCGGTGGTGCTCAGAGTGACGTCGACGCGGCGGTTGTTGGCCATGCGGACGGTCAGCAGGTTCTTCAGGATCTTCTGCTTTTCCGCCGGGGTTAGGTCGGTTTCGGCTTCGATCAGTTTCTTTACCTCTTCCGAGGTCATGTTTTTTTCAAAGCCAAATGCCCGGGTCTCGATATGGTCGGCAACCACGCCCTTTTCCACCAGGAAGGTTTTGACGCGTTCCACGCGCCTCTCGGAGAGCTTCACGTTGTAGTCTTTGGCGCCGCGAACGTCGGCGTGACCTTCTAGAATCAACTTGGCATCCGGTCGGTACTTCAAATACTCCTTGAAGTCACTGGCAAGGGCATTCAGCGTCGCTTCCTGGCTGGGCAGCAACCCTCCCATGGGCTTCGCCACCGAGGGCAGGGCGGTCGGGAAATAGATGCTGTGCAGCGACAGCTTGGATTCCAGTTGCTTGACCTGCGGAGGCTCCGGAGGCTGCTTCACTTCCACGATGCCGGAAGCATCGGCAGTTCCGCCACGGCCGTCGTTCACGGTGCACTTGGCGGTATAGCTTCCCGGCTTGAGGCCCGTGGCATCAAACTGTACACTCGAGCCGCTTCCCACGATCTGTCCGCCAGTTGTGGTGTAGGTGTAGGTCAAAGGATCGTTGTCCGGGTCACTGCCTTTGCAGTTGATGCCGGTGCGTTCGCCGGGAAGAATAGGGCTGCGCTCCACGGAAAGTGCCGCCGTGGGCGGATGATTGGGCTTTTCTTCGACCTTGATGTCCACCGCGCAGGAGGCCGAGCCGCCCTTGCCGTCATCCACTTTGACATTTACGGTGTAGGTGCCAACGGCCACGCCAGCTGAGTTCCAGCGCGCCTCCGGGCCCGTGCCCTCTACTGTGCCGCCGGTGGCGGAGTAGACGTAGGTCAACGGGTCGTTATCGGGGTCGCTGGCGTTCACATGCACGGCCACGCTGTCGCCCGAACCGGCAAAAACGGAAGATGGACTCGCCGAGCACGCCGCCACCGGCGGATGATTCGGCGGAGGAGGCGGATTGGGAATCCCGAAACGCAAGACGAAGCCGGTGCCAGCGCGGAAGCTGTTCTGCCGACCACTGGCTGTTACCGCGGGGCCCGTAAAACTGGTCATGAAGTAATCCAACTGGGCCACACGCCAAGCGACGTTTTTACTTAGAACCATATCGACGCCGCCGCCGGCCGCCAGGGCAAATGCATTCTGCTCCCCAAGGCCCGTTATCTGGCCGTTGCCGCGCGCGGCGCCGGCCAAAAACTCGCCGAAGGGAACAAAATAATCAAACTTTCGGAGGTTTAGCCGCGGGCCGAATAGAAAGCTGGTTATTGTGCCGCGTGCCAAATCATAAGTTCCCACCTCGCCAGTCAGACCGATCCATTTCGACGCATTGTAGGTCAGCGAACCCGACCCGCCGTGGCCGTCGAAGTTCGGGAAGGGGTTGCCGGGCGCGAAGTTGAGGTAGTCATACATTCCGGCGATTTCAAATCGAGGCACGAGCTGTCCGGGCGCGCGCTTGTCTGAGGCGGCCGCCGGTCCCGGAAAAGGCTTAGGCCGAGGGGTCGCAGGTAATGCGAATAGGCCGATCGCCGCGGGCTTGTTCCCTTCCGCATTCTTGCGAGAAGCCGCGCTCTTGTCCGCGTTAGCAGCGGCGTTCATGGCTTCGCCATCGGCCTCACTGCTCTTCTGCTGCGCGCAAAGCGGCAAAGCGAAAAGCGCGCTCATCGCGAGTGCTGTACACAAATTGCGCATCTCATTCCTCCCGAGCTCAATCAATCCAAAACTGTTTGGTTCACACTTCCCCCCGCCGATCGCGCGCTGCTGCCGGCGGACCCCGTTAAACGCATTTCAATTGTTGCACTTGTTGCTGCCTTGTCTCCAGACTCTCTGCTTCACCCCACACTCATGTCCGAACGAATAGAGAACCTGAAAAAAGAAGCGGCGCTATAAGACTATTCCACAATTCACTTTCGGTGCAACAACTTCCTGTCCTTCCATAACAACCTTCAATGGCCCGCCGCCAAATCCCCGGACACTCAGTGCGTTTGGTCTGTCGGGGTGACTCGCCGCCTCGCTTTCAACAGAACGTCCACGGAATCGGGCCGCGCATTCCAGAAATCGAGGCGGATGCGCCCGTCGGAAAGTTGCGTGATTGTCGCAGGGATCGCGCTGGCCGTCACATACCATCCCGCGGGAAGCACAACGGCGTTACGCGGCCGGCCGAGGCTGCGATCAAAAACCAGTTCGTCCCCGTCCAAACGATAGCTTGCAGGAGCCGTATAAGTTTCCGAGATTCGCAGGCGAATCGATTGCCCTTTTTTCACCGGAGGGAATGGAATCAGCACGATCTGAGTCGCCGGCTTTACCGGTTCCGCGGATTCGATTTTTGTGGCAGCGAGTTCGGCGCCGGTCATCAGGCGGGTGGAAAGTTTCTCGCCCGTGTCAAGAACGTACGCCGATGGATCGGAAACGGTGCTGCCTTCGCGAACGACGTTGAGATACTTGTCCACGCCCGGGCGCGACTCCGTGTAGTCGTGATACAGGCTGAACGCGTGCGTCTCCGGTTGCTGGAGAAAGTAGACGATATCGCGGTCCTGATGCGCGCGTTCGGAGAGGCGTTCGCGCTCGGTCTCTCCCGCCAAGGGCGCTTCCCAACTGCGCGTTTGCGTCAATGGATGGGGCGCTGCGGACGCGCCGGTTTGCGCGCCCGGCTTTGCACGGAGGATCAGCGGCGCTTCGCCGGGGCCGGCATTCATGAAGCTGATGGCGATGCGCCCGTCTGGCTCGGACAAGACTTGCGACGGCACGTTGCAGCCCACTAAGTCGAAACCTTTCGGCAGGACTACGCTGTTGCGTTTGATGCCCAGGCCGCGATTGAAAACAATGGCGTCGCCATAACGGTAGTAGCTCTTCGCGTCCTTGTATGTCTTGACGATGAGGATGCGGCCCTGACCTTCAGGAGGAACGGGACGCGCGAGCTGCACCTTGATGTAGCTGCCGGAGGCATCTGCAGAAGCTATCAGCGGATCCTTCCGTGCCTCTCTACCGCTGACAACTTCGAAGGGCAGGAGCTCGCCGGTCATGGCGTCGTAAACGGCTTCGTCGCTCGCCGCGCTGCCTTTGCGGATCGGATTGAAGTAGCTCTTGGCGCCGGGAGTTGTGGCGGTCACTTCATAGTGTATTTTGAAGCTGGCGGTTTCGGGCGCGAGCAATTCGTAGCGCGTGTATTCGTCAGTTTCGGTTTGCTGGGTGGCGAGACTGGCAGGAAGCGTGACTGGTTGCTGAGCGGGCAGCGCTGCGCCGCAGAAAAGCAGGATGACAATGGCAATCGTAGCTGGCTTGGTCATGCAGGTTCGCTCCATTCGTAGAAAGAAATCCGGAATCAGCCCAAGCATAATCTACGATTCGAGCGGCAGAGTAAACGAACAGCATTTCTTGCTCCGGCCGCGCGGCATTTTCTGCATGGCTCACGCTGGATGGGATTCCTCATGGCCAATTCGTGCTCAGCGTCATCGGATTATTCGACTTCGTCGCTCCTGAGCTACACTAACCGTTCGCCATGAATTCGATCACCACACTTGACAATCTCTGGATGGGGCGGCCGCGTTCCATGGCGGCGGGCTTGCTGGAAGCGGACGGGCTTCGCGCTGTTGTCGACCCAGGCCCAGGTTCCACGCTTGAGACCTTACTTCAGACGCTCCAGGCCCGCGGCATCGGCGTGGGAGATTTGGACGCCGTCCTTCTCACGCACATTCATCTGGACCACGCCGGCGCTACCGGCGCGCTGGTCCGCGAAAATCCTCGACTCGCCGTGTATGTCCATAGGAATGGCGCGGCGCACCTGATTGACCCGTCCAAGCTTCTGGCGAGCGCCCAGCGGCTGTGGCCCAACGATTTGCAGCGACTCTTCGGTGAAACTTTTCCTGTTCCAGCGAAGAATTTACGCGTCCTCGAGGGCGGCGAAACGCTTACGCTCGGGTCGCGGCAAGTAGAGGTCGTCTACACTCCTGGCCATGCCTCACACCACGTCAGTTACTTCGACAGGGCGGAAGGAGTCGCCTTCGTGGGCGACACGGCGGGCGTGCGCATCGAGGGAAATTCCTTTGCCATGCCGGCGACTCCGCCGCCGGACATCGATCTGGGGATCTGGGATACTTCCTTCGCCGCGATCCTGGAGCGCAAACCGGCGCGGCTGTTTCTCACACACTTCGGTTATTCCGATAATCCTACCGAACACATCCTTCTGTTTCGGGAGCAGCTGCATCGCTGGGCCGCGCTTACCGCAGAAATCCTGCGCACCGCCGCCAGCGATTCCGCAGCGATGGACGCCTTCATGTCCGCCACGTATGCCGAAATCTCGCAGCACCTCCCAGCCGGTGAAGCGGATCACTACGCCTTCAGCGCCGGATTGAATCTGTCTTTTCTAGGGCTTGCGCGGTACCTTCGCAAGCGCGCCACTGTCGCTTCCTGAACTGCGCGGTGAGGTATCGCCGAAGAAACGAAATACGGTTGGTTTAGGCGGTTGTTTCGGACGAGGACATTTCTTCGGGGCCTGCCGCGGGCTCTGCTGCAGGAGCCGTCAGCGCTTCGAGGCGAGCAGAAAGTGCTTCGACCAGCAAATCGACGAGCTTTTTCGCGTTACTGCCATCGGGATCTTTGTCTGGGTTGTACTGCGCCACATCCAGCCCCAGCAAATTCTTGTGCTTCAGAAATTCGATGAGCGAAGCGCGAACGTCGTCGAAGCGCAATCCGCCGCCGCCGGGGACGTTCACGGCAGGAAAATCTTCTTCCGTGATGACGTCGACATCAAGATGGAGCACGAATTCGCGCGCGTCGGCGTGCACTTGCGCCAGAGCCTGGTGCGTCGCGTTGACGGCGCCCTTGGATTGAATATCGGCGGCCTGAATATGCCGCATCGGCGATTTGCCGAGGAAATCCTGCTCCGGTGGATCGAGGCGTTGGAGTCCGAAGAGCGTGACATCCGGCTCGCGTACGAGCGGGGCCTCGCTCCAGAAGCGCACCAGCTCCGGCGCGCCCTTGCCGATAATGTGGGCCACAACCATTCCGTCGATGCGGCCTGAGGGAGTGCTCGCGGGAGTATTCAGATCGGCGTCGCGATCGAACCAAAGAAGATTCAGGTGCTTGTAGTAGCGCCGCGCGCCGGTGAGCAAGCCAATGACCTCGGCGCAGTCGCCGCCAAGGACCAGCACCAGTGCGCCGCTTTTTACGGCGAGCTCGGCACTCATCTTCAAATCGTTGAGGCCGGCAACGATCTCGGTCAAATTGCGGGCGCGCCGGTGTTCCTCGTCATCCGCGAAGAGTCGCGGGGCGCAGTCGCCGTGGTCAACAACTTCGTAGCCTACGGCCTGTAATTTTTCGATGATTCCGGCGGCACGCAGTGCAGCGGGAGCTTTCTCAGTTCCTGGCGCAAAACCGGCGGCGCTAAAGGGCGCGCCAATCAAGGCAATCTTCTTCGGCTGACGGACGATCTTTACCGCCAAGGTTTGGCTCCTGGTTTTGTATTTCAGCCTACCGCCATGGTACCGATGACCGGATCACCTATGATTCAGGGCAGCGAATCCTTCCGGTCATTTACAAGCACAAGGTTCCCGTTTCCTGCAACGCAAAAATCCCTAGCGGTGCGGCGCGGGCGCGATAGTCGCTAGTTCCGGAGGCAGCGTGAAACGCACGTCCTCGCGAATCAAATCCAAATCGCGCTGATCCGTGAAGCCAAATTCCGCCAGCCGCTCGCTGACTTGCTCCACGAGGACTTCCGGAGCCGACGCGCCGGCGGTCAGGCCCACGCGGGAAACGCCTTCGAGCCACTTCACATCGATGTCCTTTGCCGAGTCGATCAATTGGGCTTTGACGCCGCTGCGCTGCGCGACCTCCACAAGGCGGTTGGAATTCGAGCTGTTCGGCGAACCCACCACCAAGATTAAGTCGACATCCTTGGCGACCTGCTCGACGGCTTCCTGGCGGTTCTGCGTGGCGTAGCAAATGTCGTCGCTGGCGGGACCCTGGATGAGAGGAAATTTCTGCCGCAGCCGAGCCACGATTTCCTGCGTGTCGTAAAGGCTAAGCGTCGTTTGCGTGAGGAAAGAGAGTTTCTGCGGATCATCTACCTCGAGAGCGTCAACGGCGGCGACGGAGTCCACAACAATAGTGCGGTCCGGGGCTTCGCCTGACGTGCCGACAATTTCCTGATGGTCCCGATGACCAATCAGAATAATGGTGCGTTTTTCACGGGCAAACTTTAGAGCCTCGAGGTGCACCTTGGTGACCAGCGGACAGGTGGCGTCAATTACCTTCAGCTCGCGGGACTTAGCTTCATCGCGGACTGTCGGCGGAACGCCGTGGGCGCTGAAAACCAGCACCGCGCCATGGGGCACTTCCTCGATGGCTTCCACAAAAATCGCGCCGCGCCGGCGCAACTGCTCTACGACATACGTGTTATGGACAATTTCATGGTGCACATAGACCGGCGCGCCGTAGGCTTCCAGCGCCAGTTCCACGATATCGACCGCGCGCACAACACCCGCGCAGAAACCTCGCGGCCTTACCCTCAACAATACTTTTCCATTCGATGCAGTTGGCATTGTCACCCTAATGAGTTGATTTCAGGAGACTCTATCATACCTCACGGCGCACCCCGCCTGCATCCCGTTTCCATAAGGAGCGCATATGCTTAGGCCTGGGCATTTCAGTCTCTCCGCAGACTGCAGTCAGTGCCTTTGTTGCAAATTTTCGGCAGAATCTTTTTGAAATTGGCGAAGAGGGATCGAAAGGAAGAGCGTGGACGCGAGGCATCAGGTAAACCTGGGAGGCACCATGAAAATTATTCCTTGAGACTATAAACTGTCACCCCGACGAGTATCGCCGCAAAGCTTGAATTCTTCGTGACTTATGCGGATTCCTTATTTGGCACCACAGGAGCATTAGATAACTTTGCCGAGTCACCTCATTCCTTCTCGTCCCCGGGAAGCGGAGAACTAAAGTTCTCCGCACGCACTGGGATTGGAGATCGCAGGCAAGTCCAATCCACTAAAAATTGTCCTTTAGGCGCCGGGAGTGGTGTATCCGCACCCACGCGCTGAGGAATGACGAGGGATTGATGAATTCAGCTATCTTGCTTCTTGTGGACGCAGTTTCCGAGAGCCGCGATTCCTGGAAATCATTTCTGCAGAATCAAAGCTACCAGGTATTTACAGCTGAGGACGGCGAATCCGCTATGCGGGAGTGTATCCAGCTCCAGCCTGACTTGGTGTTGTTGCATGACGGCTTGCCGGATCTGGGATGTTTCGACGTTTGCCGCCGGATGAAAGGGAACCCGCTCAATCAGCATATCCCCATTGTATTGATCAAGCCTTCGCCGGAACCCGATGATGCCGTCCGAGGACGCGATGCGGGAGCGGCGGACTTCTGGGGGACTTGCGACTCGCTCGGAGAAGCGCTGAGCCGCCTGCAGTCGCTGTTGCGGCTCAAGAAATATATCGATGAACAGGCCAAGTCCGTGGTGCTTTCGCTGGCACGCAGCATCGAAGCGAAAAGCCCACTTACGAACGGGCACTCGGACCGGATCGTGGATTACGCAATGCAACTCGGCAGGAGCCTGGTGCTGACGGAAGACGATTTGCAAGATTTACGAATCGCGTGCTTGCTTCACGACGTCGGAAAGGTAGCAGTGCCCGATGAGATTCTCCTGAAGCCCGGCCCATTGACCGTGGAAGAAATAAAGATTGTCAGGCAACATCCCGCCGTGGGAGCAACCATCTGTACACCGTTGAAATCGTTGCGACGCATCGTGCCGGGGATTAGGCATCACCATGAGCGAATGGACGGGAGTGGATATCCGGATGGCCTCAGCGGAGATGAAATACCGCTGATGGCGCGGATTCTCCAAATTGCGGACATCTACGACGCGCTCGTCACCGATCGTCCTTACCGGGATGCACTATCTTCAGAGGATGCCCTGGGAACTCTGCACCGGGAGGCCGCCTACGGCTGGCTCGACGCTTCCCTGGTGTGGAAGTTTTCGCGAATCTGCAGAGAAGGCGAATACTTTCCGATGAGGGGAAGAACGATGCTGGCCTCCTACTACGCGTAGCGGCGCATCGTTAATGACATTCTTCCGCGCACTTAAAAAGATTCCAATCCATATCCAAATTGGCGCTCGCTGACCCAATCGAGTAAGCCGTAAGATTGGCCCATCATGTCGACAGAGATGGTGGTTTCCCCGGCAGTGTTGGAAGGCGTGCACGTGCGCCTCGAACCGCTGGCGAAGGTGCATTTAACAGGACTCGTTGAAGTGGGGCTGGACGAGGAATTGTGGCGCTGGATTCCCACTCCCGTTCGAACGCAGGAAGAAATGGCTGCATACATCGAGACCGCTCTCGACGAGCAGGCCCAAGGGGTGGCGTTGCCGTTTGCGATTGTTGAGAAATTCAGCAGTCGCGCCATTGGAAGTACGCGGTACGGAAATATCGACCGTAGGCATCACCGCGCGGAGATTGGCTGGACCTGGGTGGCCCGAGAGTGGCAGCGCACCGCCATGAATACGGAAGCCAAGTACCTCTTGTTGAGGCACGCTTTCGAAACGCTAGGTTGCATGCGAGTGGAGCTCAAGACGGATTCGCTGAACGAGCGCTCGCGCGCCGCGATCGTGCGCCTCGGAGCGCGGGAAGAGGGCATCTTCCGAAATCATATGATTACGGCGAGCGGGCGCATCCGGCATACAGTTTATTTCAGCATCATTGATTCCGAGTGGCCTGCCGTGAAAGCGCGCCTCGAAGCGAAGCTGAACTCCCATAAGGGCTAGAGCCATGCGGAGTGGCGTGGATGCCTACCTTTTGCGCAACGCCTGGCCGTTTGGTTAGCGTCCCGTCACTACCAATTAGGATAGGATTCATGACATCGTCCGGGTGATACCGTTACGGGTTTCTAAAGAGTCCGGCGGGGTGCCGGAATTCGTGTCGGAGAAGAACTTGGCAAGCCCTTCCAATCCAGCGAATCGACGCCGAAGCGAACGCGTGATGCTCCAGATGAAGGTCACGGTGATCGCGGAAGACGTCCAGCATAAGCCACGGACGGAAGAAGCGATGACGCTGGTGGTGAACGCCCACGGTGGCCTACTCAAAATGAAATTGGACGTGCACGTGGGCCAGCCCATGCGCCTGGTGAACCCGAAGAACAACGTGGAGCAAAACTGCCGAGTGGTCCGCGTGGACGATACTTCGCCCGATTTTTTTTCAGTGGCGTTTGAATTCGAGCAGCCAAATCCAAAGTTCTGGCCGGTGGTTTTTCCGCCCTCCGATTGGACTGCTCCGCGAACGTGATCCGCCAGGCAGTAAAAGCACCCTCTGAAACGCATCCCTGTGACGGCCGCAACTTTCCAAAGAATTCAGGGTTTACGGACGTAGGCACAGTGTCCCCTTGGAGGACGCTCTGATGACGTCCTGGATGAAGGGCATTAGAAAATCATCGCTAATTGCGGCTTCCGCTTTGATTTGCGGGCTGCTGCTCACTGCTTGCGACGATCACATCATCGTGACTAGCGATCCGGACATCCCGGTGGTAAAGGGAAACACCTGGGCCTGGAAACCAGCCGCGCCACCCAAAGATGCAGACCGGCGTCCTGTCGTCTCCCGAGACGTGATTTCACGAGGTGAAACGGTCGCGCGCGACTCCGGCGCCAACAACGAAATCGTTCGCCAGCGCATCCGCACGGCCATCGAGCAAACACTGTCGTCCAAGGGATTGCGGCAAGTTAGCGTTCCTCCAGCTGCCGATTTCCTGGTGGATTATCACGTTGCGGTGCGGCGGCACAACCTCACGGTGGAGCGCGTTTACCCAGGCGGGTACTCTGGCCTCGTTTGCGGCCCTTTTGGATGCTGGGAATCGTGGGGCTGGGGGCCGCCGGAAGTCAGCTACGAAAATATTCGTTTCCGCGAGGGCACCGTGGTTTTTGACCTGGTGAAGCAATCGAACAAGCGGCTGGCGTATCGCGCGGTCGGGCAGAAGCCGGTGCACCGGGATACGTTCAATCAAGGTGAGATTTCGGAATTTGTGCATCACATGCTGGGGAAACTGAAGGTTAGCGGCTGAAACTGACACGCGTTCACCGGGCTACTGCAGTTTGAACCCCCCGTGCCTGAGTTGTGTTTTTCTCGATCGCGCCGGCGTTGAAAAAATAAGTCCTAACTGCGCTGTCAAAATTTAGAATGTGAACCAGCGGAGCCGGCTAAATCCCATCTGGGCGCATGCAAACAGCGCCGAATCGTTAAGGCAACAAGCCGAATACGGCCACGCTGGTTGGCGTGCCAACGTAAACTCTTCCGTTGACAACCACAGGCGTGATGAATTTGTTGCCGCTGAAGTGGTCACGGCCGTTCGCGGCCTGGTTGGAATCGTAAAGTTCCGTAGTGAGATTGGTGGCATCGTAGGCAAACAGCATGGCGCCGTTGTTCTCGATGGCCCAAACGATGCCATTGGCCGTGCCGTTTGCAGAGACGCTGGGTGTCGTTCCAGGGTAGCCGAAATTGTGCGTGGATTGTGAAGAAGGAATGCCCGCGAGTCTCGCACCGGCAATTGGAAATGCTTTCAGCGCGTCTCCGACGGCTCCGTAGTAGATGGTGCTATTGAAAAAAGCGGGCATTGAGAAGACGGCGCCCCCCAACTGGCCGGAAATTTCCTGGTAGATTTGGTCCGTGGCGGCGTTGAACTTGCCCATCGAATCGCGGTCCACGACGTAAATCAGAGAGTCTTTGCCTGCGCCGACGGAAAGATGGCGCGTGGTCCCGCCGGCATCCTGGACGTCCATCAGCACAATTCCGCCGCCTGAGCCGAAATCCTGGTCGGCGTTTGATTCGGAGACGGTGTTGTGCGGTGTGAAATAATCCGCCAGCTTGAGGCCACCGGCAGTGGAAAGCTTGACGAAACAGTTGCCGCAGTCTCCGTTCACTGGGAAACCGCTGGTATTGAGCGTAGTGTCAAACGTTCCGTTGCCAATTATGAAAAACAGATTTCCGGACGCATCCGCTGCAGGGGCGGTGCCGGACATCCAGATGCCGCCGTCGCTCCCGTTCGGCACGAGATTCAGTACACCGGTTTGCGCCAGCGTGTCCGCGCTGAAAGCAATCACCCACGAAGTGTAGGGACGAATATCGCAGTGCGAAGACCAGGTTGTGTAGATCGTTCCGTTGATCTGTAGCAGACCGGGCCGTTCTTTGTATTGTTTGGGATCGAAGACCACGTTTCCGCCGGAACTGTTGTCGCCCGTGCCGGGATAAGTCGCAGTGATGTCTTTTGGACCCCCGAATAGTTCCAGGCCGGTAGTCAAATCCAGCGCGTGGATGCGCTGGAAATAAGCTCCACTGCCGTTTTTCGACATAGCAACAACGTAGATCGCATTGCGCGAGCGGTCGATGACAGGAGTGGCGGTGATGCCAATCTCAGGCGTAACCTGGCCGCAGCCGCGGTTGTCGCTGGTGGTCTCGCCGCTGCCAAGGGTCGACGTCTTCCAGAGGACAGTTGACGTGGTTCCATTTATGGAGTCGGCGTCAAGGGCGTAGACAGAACCGTGTTCGGTCGCAACATAAAGAACATTCTTTTTTTGCCCGCCGATCGTGACTTGCGAAAGATACAGAGGCTGCGCGTCCACTTTGCCATCGACCATGAATTCGCCAAGCTTTCCAAATTTTGTGGAGTTCACGTTCGCGGGACTCAGTACAGTTTCATTCAGGTTCTGGCCGGAGCGGCTGTTGTCGTAGTGATAGGTGATGACGTCAACAGTCGAGGCCACTGGTCCAGCGCTGACAGTTAGAGCCGCAGAATTGCTGGTCACGCTTCCGGCGGTGTTGTTGATTACGACGCGAAACATTGCGCCGCTGTCAGCGGTCGTCGTAGAGGGAGTTGTGTAGCTCGATGACGCGGCGCCCGGGATGTCCGCCCCGTTTTTCTGCCACTGATAGGTGAGAGGAGGCGTGCCCGCGGCACCGACGCTGAAGGAAGCGGTCTGTCCCACGGACACGGTTTGATTCGCGGGCTGTGTGTTGATGTAGGGGGCAATTGGCCCGCCCCCATTTACGGTACCGCCGGAGTAGCCGCTACAACCCGCTAAAGAGAAGGCAACGAGAATGCCTATCATTGAGTATGAGAATTGGATTCGCTGCATCAGCTTTGTCCTCGATATTAGAGTTAGCGGCTGGACTAAGCAGAGAACAAAACACCGGAATGAATGTAACGAGTTTAGCGAAAACATAAAGTGCGGCCCACAGAAAAACCCCTGAAATCTGGCCCAGGTGAATACTGTAAGATCATAGTAGATTCGTAACTGGGGATTTACACCTGACTCGAGGTACAGTTCTCGACCAGCGTGTTGGAGCATGCGGGGACAGCAGCGGGCGCCTGCTTGCTCCAGAGGCTTCCTTCCTTCTATTCTCGTGGTCCTTATGGTACTCAAGGATCGGGTTGCGCTTATTACTGGCTCCGGCCGTGGAATTGGCCGCGCCATCGCTCAGCTATTTGCAACAGAAGGCGCGGCGGTATTTCTCACGGCGCGTACGGAGAAGGAACTTGCTTCCACGGCAATGGAGATCGCAAACCGTGGAGGACGGGCCGATTACGCCACCGCGGATTTGTCGCGCGAAGCCGACTGCGCGCATGTCGTTGCGAAAGCGCGAGCAAAGTTCAGCCAGGTGGACATCCTGGTCAACAATGCTGGACATTACGGCCCGGTGGTTCCGGTGGAAGAGTATCCATTGGCGGAGTTTGACAAAGTGATTGCCGTTCACCTGCGTGCGGCATTTCTGCTCTCGAAGCTGGTGTTGCCGGAAATGTACGCACGGCAGTACGGCGTGATCCTGAATATTTCCAGCCTTTCCGCGAAGGCGGCCTACGCGTGGGGCTCCGCCTATGCCGCGGCCAAAGCAGGAATGCTGGGTCTGACGCGCGTGACCGCCGCGGAGGGAGCGCGCAAAGGCGTTCGCGTTAATGCCATTTGCCCCGGGCCAGTGACGGAGACAAAAATGTCGAAAGAACTTGGTGCGGTTCTCGCGAAGAAAATGGGTGTGAACGAAGAGGAGCAACTCGCCGGGTTTCTGAACGGCCTGCTGCAGGGCCGCGGGCAGACGGCTGAAGAGATTGCGCGCGCCGCGCTGTTTCTGTGTTCCGAACAGTCCAGGGCCATGACTGGCCAGTCGATCAACGTCGACGGCGGAGTAGCTTTCTACTGAAATATCTGCCGTGTCCGTGAAACCGTTCGGCAAATGTGGAATCACCGCGCTTCGTTTTTGTAAACGGCTCCGCCTTTCATTACAAACTTCACGTTTTGCAACTCTTTTATGTCTTTTAGCGGATCGCCGCTGACGGCTACGATGTCCGCCCACTTCCCTGCTTCGATGGTTCCCAGCTTGTCGCTACATCCAAGCAGCTCGGCAGCAGTCGAAGTGCCGGAGCGTATCGCTTGCATTGGCGTCATGCCGTACTGCACGTAGTATTCAAATTCCTTAGCCTCGTTTAATACTTTCCAGTCAAAGCCGCCGGCGTCCGTTCCCAAGGCAATCTTTACGCCCTTCTTGATGGCCTTCGGAAAATTTTCCCTTTGCAAATCCGCCATCTTCGGCCAGTTTCCACTGCGGCCGGGCGCAACATAAACACCAACAGTAATCGTCGGCACCCAGTAGATCCCTCTCCGGGCCATTTCCTCCATCAACGCGTCAGTCAGGCCGTCGCCGTGCTCGATGGTGTCCACACCGGCACGCAGCGCTGCTGCGATTCCATCACTTCCGATGGCGTGCGCAGCAACTTTCTTGCCGATACGATGCGCCTCGTCCACAATCGCCTTCGCTTCTTCATCCGTGAAATTCACCATGGAATGCAGTACGCCGTCGCTCTCAAAATGGTAGCGGCGATCGGAGTAATATTTGATCCAATCGGCGCCGTACATCACCTGTTCGCGCACTGCCTTGCGCGCACCATCGGTTCCATCCACATACTGCACGCCGGTGGGAACCTTCAGCTCCCAGGAATAGCCAAGTAGCGGATACATTCCCGTGGGAGTCATCGCACGTGTGGCTACCTGCATCCGGGGGCCGGGCACTTCGCCATTGGCAATTGCGGTCTTCACGTCTACGTCCGCGTACATGGCGCCTTCCGTCTCCAAGTCGCGAATAGCCGTGAACCCATGCGAAAGCGCGATGTGCGCGTTGCGTGCCGCCAGAATCGCGCGGTACGGGATCGATTGCTTCAGCAACTGCGCGTCGTACTCCTCGGCCGTGATGTCGCCCTGCAACAAGACGTGGGTGTGAGTATCGATAAATCCGGGCAGGGCGGTGGCTTTGGAGAGGTCAATCACTTCCACGCCGCTAGGCGCGCTCCCGCCAGCCGTAACGGAGGCAATCCTGTCGCCTTCAATGACGATCAGCACGTTTTCGAGCGGCTTTTCGCTCTTCCCATCGATCAGCTTTCCGGCACGGATGGCAACGCGGTGCGGCGTCTGACAAACGGCGATCACTGGGATTGCAAGACTCAACACAGAGGCAATAAGACGACGGCGCATAAAAGTCCTCCCATAAAGACGCAAAGCCTATCAGAGACAGCGAAATTCGTCGCGTCCCTGCGAATGGTAGACGGCAAGGAATGGAGCCCGTCAGCCGTAGGAACACCACACGCGTTCGTTGACTTGCCAGGGTTGAGCACCTAGAATCAGCGCCAGACCCTCCCAGCCGTATGGTTGGTCAATCCATCTCGCATTACAAGATCACCGACAAGCTAGGCGCCGGCGGCATGGGTGTGGTGTACAAGGCGCTGGACGTGAAGCTGGAGCGCACCGTCGCCCTGAAATTCCTGCCCACCGATGTCGCCGTCAGCAAGCGGGACAAGCAAAGCCTGCTCCGCGAAGCGCGCGCCGCTTCCGCCCTGGATCACCCGAACATCGGTGTCATTCATGGGATCGAAGAGTCCGAAGACCGCCAGCTTTTTATCGTCATGGGTTACTACGAGGGGGAGACTCTGGCGCAGAAACTGTCGCGCGGCGTGGTTCCGGTCCGCGAATCGCTCGACCTGGCCATCCAAATCGCAAGGGGACTCAGCTCGGCTCATGCGCGCAACATCGTGCATCGCGACATCAAGCCTTCGAACATTATTATCACCGATGAGAAGGTGGCCAAGATCGTTGACTTCGGTCTCGCTCGCGTTGTCACTACAATCAGCGCTACGCAAAGCATCTCTTCGACCGGGACGCTCCCTTACATGGCTCCGGAGCAAATCCTGGGCGAAGCCATCGACCAGCGCTGCGACATCTGGGCCTTGGGCTTGATTCTCGTTCAAATGATTACCGGCAGTCATCCGTTCCTGCGGCCGAATCAAGGAGCGATGACGTTTGCCATACTCAACCAGCCGCCCGCGGCGCTTGAAGTGGTTCCAAAGGCGGTGCATCCCATAGCTTATCGCGCGCTCTCCAAGAAACCCGAGGGCCGCTATCCTGCTGCCGATGAAATGCTCCGCGATCTGGAAGCGGCGCTTGCCGAAATCACTTCAAGCCCCACGCCGGCCGAAGAACCCACACACACACGTTCGGTCGATGCCCGCGAACTCAAGCAGTACATGCAGAATGCCTCCACGCCAAGCTGGACAACTGGCAATCCCAGGAAATTCCGGCGTTTGTTGGTTGCATCCGTTGGAGTGGTTTTGGCAACCTTCGCTCTGTCCTTTCTTCCTCCAGTGCGCCAACGCTTTGCGGGCCTGGCCTACGCAGGCAGCGAAAAACATATCGCCGTACTGCCAATCGCAAATTCCGCGAACGACGCCGAATTCGGGCCGGTCGCGGAAGGGCTGATGGACTCCCTCACTAACGAGCTCTCGAACCTGGAGGCCGCTCAGCAATCGCTTTGGGTGGTTCCCGCCAGCATCGTCCGCAGCCGCAAGGTCAATGACCCAACTTCCGCCTTCCGCGAACTTGGCGCCACGATGGTGGTGCAAGGGAGCCTCCGGCGGAAGGGCTCGGGAGTGCAACTGACCGTGGTTTTGATCGACGCGAAGCGTCTCCGCCAAATCGGCTCGGCGGAGCTGGAAGATCGCAGCGGTGACTTGGCCGCACTTCAGAACCAGGCCGTCGCAGGGCTGGCTCGCATGATGAGAGTCAAATCGTCGGAAGCGTCCCAAACGCCCGCTGGAAACGTCGCGCCGGGAACCTACGAGTCCTACCTAAAAGCGTTAGCCTATTTGCAGCGTTACGATAAGCCCGGCAACCCGGATCTGGCCATTTCCGCGCTGACTTCCGCCGTTCAGAAGAACCCTCGTTTTGCCCTGGGGTACGCGACTCTCGGGGAAGCTTATCGCTTGAAGTTCCTGATGGACCACCGTCCGGCGTGGGTTGATCAAGCCTTCGCAAATTGCCGGACGGCCCTGCAACTTGATGATCGTCTACCTGCCGTGCACGTCACCTTGGGGCATCTCCAGATGACCCTGGGCAAACACGATCTTGCTCTCCAGGAATTTCAGAAAGCGCTGGGTATCAATCCACGTGATGCCAGCGCCTTGATCGGCTTGGCAAATGTCTATGAGAAGATGGGCCGTAACTCAGAAGCCGAAGCCAACTACCAGCGCGCCATCGCTCTTCGACCGGATTACTGGGAGGGATACAGTGTTCTCGGGGCATTCTACGGCCGCCAGAAACGCGTGCAGGATTCCCTTGCGCAGTACCGTCGCGTCCTTGAACTTACTCCCGATAGTCCGGAGGGCTACAGCGACCTCGGCGCAGAGTATATGGAGCTCAACGATTCTCAGGCTAATTCCGCGGCGGAAGCGGCGTTTCAGAAATCCATTCAACTTGTGCCTAATTATCAGGCCTACGCCAACCTCGGCTGGTTGTACAAGAGCCAGAAGCGGTATGCCGAATCCGCTGCAGCGACCCGCAAAGCCCTCGAGCTCAACGACAAGGATTGGCGTGTGTGGGCGAATTTGCAGCTCGCCTACACCTTGCTAAAGGATGACGAAAAGATGCGTTCCGCGCGCGCAAAGACGCTAAGTCTTCTGGAGCAATATGCCTCGGTAAATTCTCAGGAGGCTCCGGTGCAGTCCATGCTCAGCACCTACTATGCTGAAGACAAGCTTCGCGAAAAAGCCCTTACCTCCGCCAACGCAGCGCTCGCCCTGGCGCCCAAGGACCCGGACGTTCTCGCCGATCTCGCGGAAACTTACGACGATCTCGGCGACCGTAAGAGCGCCATCCAATACGCTCGCGATAGCCTGAAGAACGGGTACACTCTGACAGACCTTCAGGAGCGCCCTGCACTGCAGGGGCTCCTTGCTGACCCAAGTTTCCGGGCTCGCGGAAAGCAGTAAGCTTTGAAAGGAGAATCACCGTGGCTACAACAGGAGCAGCAAAAGCAAAACAGGATAGCCTTCCCCGATCTGTAACGATCACCATCCGCGACCAAACACCTCGCCCCAGCGGCAAAGTTGAGGTCGAGCCGTGGAAGGGTCGAGTCCACTTTACGAACGAAGACAAGAAGGATTATCGCCTTCGGTTTTGGAAGTCGAACACTGAGCCTCTTGCGGGCATCGACATTTTGCTTCCTGCAAAGGGTAGCGTCACCATCATGATCAAGAAAGGCGATGAATTCCACTTTGGCGTGTTTCACACCAAGGGTGATGAAGCCTCTCTCGGCAAGGGCGGCGGCCCCATAATAAATTGATGGGCGAAGAGCAGTTTGCCTTTGCTCGGGATGAAGGACGATTGCTGGGGACGTGACCTCCCTGAAGACGCGAATTCGTCTACGGAAATATCGACAATGGAACGCGCTTCGGCTACCATTTGCCGCGAGAGGCACGCGCCATTGCATCTGCTGGAGGAGACGTGGGCCAATCGTCTCTGATTAGTCCTCCCAATCATTCCGTTGCGGAAGACGCGCGGCGAAGCACGCGCATTGAACGTTCCGTCCCGCTGATTGTCTTCGGCCAAAACCGCCTGGGCGAGCCGTTTGTGGAAAGAACCGTCTCGACCAGCCTGAACCTGCATGGGTGCCGGTATCCTTCGCGGCACGATTACGGGGTCGGCTCGTGGGTCACGTTGCAGGTTGTGGGTTTGAATGTCGAGCCCAAGCCGCCGGCGGTGCGCGCGAGAGTGCGCTCGGTGCACACGTCGCAGAGTTCGCGGGAACTGCAGCAGGTCGGCGTGGAATTGGAAAACCCGGGAAATGTTTGGGGGATTGTCACACCGCCCCAGGATTGGATGAGCCCTAGAGCAGCGAATACGGCAATCGCGCAATTCGCACCGCCTGCGCTGGATCCCCCGCCGGTGACGGTGCAAGTAGACGAACCACCGGAGGATGCGGAGCACAGAATGGCCGAGGTCGCTACGTTCCCTTCTCCGCTGCCGGCCGCCTCTAAGCCGCAAACACCTAAACCGGCCGAGACCCCCAAACCGCAGCGCGTCGTCATCACCCCGGACGGACTTATCGCGGCGATGCAAGGAAAACTGCAGCAAGCAGCGGAGAAAGCAGTACAGGAAGCGGTAACCAGACATGTAGGCGATGCCGTGCGCGACGCGCTCAGCTCAATCGATGATGTGCGCAATTCGAGTGTGCGCGAAATCGAGGAACTGTTCCCCACCCGCGTGGAAGCGCTGCGACTCTCCTCGAAAGAGGAATCTGCCGGCGAGATCGCTTCGCAATGGAAAAACCAAATGGAAAAGTACCGCGGCCAGGCCGAAGAGATGGCGCAGCGGCTGGAGAAACAGGCGGCTGACTTGCGGCGTGAACTGGCCAACTCGCGGGAATTCGTGGAAAGAATGGCACGGGAAATGGAGCCCCACATCAATGCCCGCCTTAACGAAGCCGTAACCCGGGCGACGTCGGAATTCGAAGGGGCAACGGCCCGCACCGCGCACCGCCGCTACGAACTCATGCTGGAGAATACCCAGGCCGTGACGCAGGAAGCACTCATGAAGATTGATGCGCGCTCCGCGGAAGTGCAGGCGCTAGTGCAGAGCGCGGTGAACTCCGCGCTCGGGGCCTTTCAGCGGCAAACGGACCTGCACGTGAACGCGGTTCTCTCCGAGACGCAGGAGCGAGCGGTTTCCGCTCTTTCCTCACTGGACGCGGAGAGCCGCGCCGCGTGTGCGGCGCGCCGCGTGGCTTTGGAGACCGAAGTAGCACGCGCCGCCGAGCGCTCCACGGACCAATTCCGTAAAGGAATGAAGGCTTTTCTGTATTCCTGCCTGGTGGCCGCCGTCAGCGCCGTGGATGAGCATTCGAAATCCACATTGGACGGGCTGGCCAAGGACAACGGCAAGACTGTGTTCGAGGCAGACAAAGAATCGCACACTCAGGAGGATCGGGAGATTGTTCCTAATACGGACATCGACCCCATCACCCATTAGGACAAAGTGGCGCGGACGGAGTTGCCAACAACGATATAGCTAGGCAGGAACCACTATCCTCGCAAAAAGAAAAAGCCAACCATTCTCTCTGGACGGTTGGCTTTTTCTTCGTACTCTTGCCACAGAACTGAGGCCATTCCTGAAGGAGGCAGGGTGACAGGTTCTGTGTGTGCTCTGGCTGTGCCAGAAAGTCGCTTAGCCTAACGGGCTGGAGCGGAACCCGGACGCCGAAACGGCCTGCGCGCCGCGTCTTCGATCGTATATATGCGTTGCCGCGTGGCCACCATGATCGGGTGCTGGCTGTCGGCAACCCGGTCCACGCCCAATGCCCAGCCACGGTGCAGCATGTACACACCTCCAGCCGCAAACGCGATGGCCGCAAATCCCACGGCAAACAGCGCAAAAACTGCCAGGAGTTCCCACACGAAATACATCTGCAGCGAGACCAGCACTGCCAGGAACATCCACATCCACTTTCGGCTCTTGTCCTTAGTCCTCATTTTTTTCTAGTTCCCCCAGGCACTACCACATTGAACTTTGGCTGCTGGTCTATTTCCCGCATGCTCAGTTGCTTGCTTTACCGCTTACTTGGATGCACCAACTCGCCAGAAGGTCCAACCCAACCCCTTCGTACCTGTACCATTTGACACCTTTTCGGTCCAAAATGCGATGGTACACAAGGTACATTTTTGCACCTAAACGAGTCTCCTAGTACCGGCTCGTTTGCAGTTGAAATTTCGTAAATCACACAAAACAAATGCGTTAAGTACGTTTCGACTTTCGCTCTGATTTTCGCCTCTTTTTCCCTGTACTGCCTGTGGAAAACCTGTACCTTCGTACAGGGGTTTTCGAGCTTCCTCCAGTGGTGATTCCTGGCCCGCCCTCGTTACAAGCTCAGGCCGACTTTGAGCATTTCGCCAGAAAATTCGTGTCAGCTTGGAAAAGTTTCGGCCTGCGGAGGAGGGTGTAGCTGAGGACGCTGCAGCTTGAGCTCTAATTCCCTTTCAGAGCGTAGCCCATGTCAAAAGGCAGCTTGCCATCCACGCGGAGGACTTTCACCGAAGCATTGATGGAGTAAACGTCTAGAATCCCGACAGCGCCGGGAGTGGCTTCTACCGTTCGCAGCAAGTCCTCGTCGCTGCCCACAATCTTCGCCGTCAAGTGAGACTCGTTCAGTTTCGCGATTGCTGTCTTCGGGTCGCCGCCGGCGTCACCGAAGAGTTTTTGCACCGCCACGCGCATCTCGGGAGCCTCGGGATTCTTGAGGACGAGAATGAAGTTCTTTCCGTCCGGCCAGGTCTTCTGCGTGCCCTTGCACATTTTCACGAGGTCTGCCAAAGGCACGTCGGAGAGCTTACTCCCCGCGGAAATGACGACCGCCATGTTCTTGATGGCGCCCAAGCTCGCGCTTCCGGCCATGGCAGCAATGCTCAATAGGGCTGCGATTCGCAGTAAGTTTCCACGGGCGTCGTGCTTCATAACTTCCATGCTCGCTTTCATTCAGGTTCTTTGCAGTATCTGCACTCGTCGTAGTACGGGGCAAGCATGCCTTTTTCTCCTTGTGTCCAACTGTACGCCTCCCCTTGATTGTCCTTCATCGCTAACCCTGTCTTTTTATTCCCGCACACCTGACCTCCAGACCAGTATCCCCGGGCCCTCGCATCACGCTACGTTTCCAATCTGGCCTCATTCTTTAACTTGCGGAAACGGAGTGCTTCGCCATGAATCGACTTGCAGCGCGCTTCTACTTGCTGATATCCCCGTCGCTCCTTGCATCAACGGTCTGGGCACAAGCTCCCGCTTCTCACGTCGAGAATGCCGCCGCCCGCGCCGATGCCGGCACACCAGGTGTAACAGGTGTCAGTCAGCATCTCTTCGGCGCCATCCCGCTTTCTACGCGTTCCGTGCAAGCCCGCCGCTTGCTCGAGCTAGCCGTCAACAATTATGAAAACGCCATCTACCGCGAGTCCGCGGTTCAGGCCCGTCGCGCCGCCGAAGCGGATCCGCAATCCGCCCTCGCCCACGCCATGCTTTCCTTTGCCGCCCGCCGGATCATGCCGGATGCCGGTGCACTCGAGAAAGCCAAGACTCTCCTTCCGCGCGCTACTCCCGACGAGCAGCTTCTTGTCCGTTGGATGACCAGCATCCAGGACCACGACCTGCTTCCGGCCATCTCCAGCATGAATGACCTCTTGAAGCGTTACCCGCGCGACAAGCACATTCTCTACATGACGGCCGAATGGCTCTATCTTCAGCAGGATGACGACCGCGCCCGCTCCATGATGGAAGCGGCTCTGCAAAGCGATCCAAACTTTCCGGCAGTCTTGAATCGCCTTGGTTACGTCTACATTGGCACCGGCACGCCCGACCCCGCGAAAGCCATTGCTTCTTTGAAGCGTTATACCGAAGTCGAGCCCGGCTCTCCGAATCCCCAGGATTCTCTCGGTGAAGTCTCCCGCATGGCCGGTGATGATCCCGCCTCTCTTGAGCACTACACCGCCGCCCTCAAGATTGATCCCAAGTATCTGCCTTCGCAGGAAGGCCTTGGCGGCACGCGCACTCTCATGGGCGATTTCAGCAACGCGCGAAAGGAATATGACCGTGCCATCCAGCTTACAGACAATCCTTTCGACGAACTCGATGCCAAGTATTCGCAAGCTCTCATCTTTTTCTGGGAAGGCCATCCCGCCGAAGGCCGCAAGGCTCTTGCCACTCTCATCGGAGAGGCCGCCGCGAAGAAAGAACCAAACGCGCAATTCGAAATCGCTCTTGGCAGCGCGATGCTCGCTTCTGATTCTCGCGACGAACTCACCCGCCTCAATGGCCTATCCGCTTTCTTGGAAAAACCTCTTGCGGGCATGAGCGAAGCTGACCGGGATATCAATCGAGCCGTCGTTCTCCGCGAACGCGCGCGTGTCGCCTCTCTCAACGGTCGGGCCAGCGACGCATCCGAAGCTGTCGCCAAACTCAAGGATCTCGCCACCTCCTCGCGCGACCTCGTCGTCACAAACGCCTATGAATCCGCTCGCGGCTACCTCCTCTTCCAGCAGGGCGATCTTTTCGGTGCCGCCGATGACCTTGCCGCTGATCCCCATTCGCCGCTCGCTCTACACCAGCTTGCCTTCGTTCAAGAGAAACTCGGGAACCTCGTCGCGGCAAAATCAACGCGCTTGCGCCTGAAGTACCAGCGCGCCCCGACCGTCGAATGGTTTCTGGTTGCGCACCAAAACCCTGGGGCGGCCCACTAGGTTTATCTGCAAACAAAAACGCGTCGCCCTGGCCGATTCCTCCCGCCGCGGCAACGCGTTTTTTTATTTCCGTAAAACTTTTCTACGCTTTTTTCAGTTTTCGCACGATCCACACCAGAATCACCGCGCCAACAAACGCAACGACAATTTGTCCAAGCGTTCCCCCGGCATGGAGCCCCAGCAGGCCGAACACCCAAGCGCCCACAACCCCGCCAAGAATCCCCAGAACGATGTCCACCACCACGCCATATCCTCCGCCCTTCATTACCTTTCCGGCCAGCCAGCCGGCGATCAGTCCGACTACGATCCAATAAATTAATCCTCCCACGATTGCCTCCTTCTGTTTGTATTTGCTCGAATGGCCCGTTTGCCGCGTGTATCTTCCACAACACGCCTTGCCGAATCTCAATCGCGCAGCTTACACTGACTGGAAAGAAAATCACATAGCCGTAACGGAGCGTTAATGCTTTCTCGCATTCGTTTGCTCTGGCTGTCGCTGTTCGTGCTCGCTCTGACCAGCGCAGCCTGCTCGAAGTCTCCTTCGCAGGGAGATCCAGCCGCCCCCGTCAAATCCGACACCCGTCCCACCATTGTTTTTATGACCGACTTCGGCGCAGCCAACGACGCCGTGGCCATCTGCAAGGCGGTTATGCTCAGCATCGCGCCGGACGCGCGCATCATGGACATTACTCATCGCGTGACGCCTTACTCCATAGAAGAGGGCGCGCGTTTCCTGGAAGGCGTATCGCCTTACTATCCCGCGGGAACTGTCTTTGTGACCGTCGTCGACCCCGGAGTTGGCACCTCGCGCAAAGCCGTCATCGTCAAGACGAAGAAGGACCAGTATTTTGTTCTCCCCGACAACGGGTTGATCACACCGGTGATCGATCGCGATGGCCTGGCTTCCGCGCGCGAGATTACCAATCCAAACTGGATTATCCAGGCCCCCATTTCTTCCACCTTTCACGGCCGCGACATTTTTTCCCCCGCGGGCGCGCACCTCGCTGCTGGATGGGAATTCAACCTCGTCGGCCCGGAGGTCCCGCAACTCGTTCGCCTCGCTCCGAAAACTTCCACCACCACCGACAAAGGCATCGCCGGCGACATTATCGCGCTCGATGATCCCTTCGGTTCCCTGATTACCGATATTTCCGGCGACGAATTCAAGAAGCTGGCCTACAACTTCGGCGATACGGTAAAGGTCGAGATCAACAAGAAACCTGTGGTCCTGCCCTACGTGAAAACTTTCATGGATGTCCCCGTCGGCGATTCGCTCCTGTTCATCGATTCTCGCGGCCGCGTCAGCATTGCCGTCAACCAGGGTGACTACTCCAGGAGATTCAGTGTCGAACCTCCCGCCACAATCTTCATCCCGCGCAAGGGCGCATTCCTCAAAACCAGGTAAACACTCAAACTAGGCGCGTACTCACCAAGATTCCAGGGAACTTCTCCGGTTCTCTGTCGTATCACTCTGTTGAGCAGCCAAATAAAGTGTGCCTTTTCATTGAACAGGCACTCGCGGAGGGGTAAGGCATGGAATCCTTTAAGAGCGAGCTCCAACAAGTTCTTCGACGGCTCGGCCGCGCCCCCATGTTCACCGCCATCACGCTAATCACGCTGGCCGCCGGCGTCGGAGCCAACACCGTCGTCTTCAGTGTTCTCGAAGGCGTTCTCCTCAAGCCTCTTCCATATCCCAAACCCGATGAACTTATCGGCGTCTGGCTTACTGCGCCCGGGATCAATCTCAAAGAATTCGAGCTGTCCCCCTCCGACTACTTCATCTTCCGCGACCAAAATCGCACCCTCCAGGATCTCGGTCTTTACGCGGGCGACTCCGTGAGCGTGACCGGCGTGGCCGAACCCGAACAAGTTCGTGCCTTGCGCGTTACGGATGGCACTCTCTCGCTCCTCGGCATGCCTCCCCTGCTGGGCCGCAGCTTCACCAAGCAAGATGATTCGCCGGGCGCCCCCGAAACCGTCATGCTTTTTTACGGCTATTGGCGCCGCAAATTTGGCGGCGATTCCTCCGTCATGGGCCGCAACATCATCGTAGACGGCAAATCCCGGCAAATCATCGGCGTCCTGCCTCAGCGATTTCACTTCTTGGACTGGGAAGAGCCCGGCGTAATCATCCCGTTCCAGTTTGACCGCGCCAAAACCCATCTTGGCAACTTCAGCTACGAGGGTCTTGCCAGGCTCAAGCCAGGCGTCACTGTCGAGCAGGTTAATTCCGACGTCGCTCGCATGCTGCCGATTGTTATGACTTCTTTTCCTGCGCCTCCGGGTTTCAGCCTCAAGCTCTTCGAAGACGCGCACATCGGCCCCAACGTCCGTCCTCTTAAGCGCGACGTCGTCGGTGATGTCGGCAGTGTCCTCTGGGTCCTGATGGGCTCGATCGGCATGGTCCTGCTAATTGCCTGCGCCAACGTCGCCAACTTGCTTCTCGTCCGCGTCGAAGGCCGCCGTCAGGAGCTCGCTGTCCGCGGCGCTTTGGGCGCCAGCCGCGCGCGCATCGCCGCCGATCTCCTCCTCGAGAGCGTCATTCTCGGATTGCTCGGCAGCACGGTCGGATTGGGCCTCGCTTATGCCGCGCTGGGCGTTCTCGCGGCCATCGCCCCTGCGGGACTTCCTCGCGTTCGTGAAATTGGCATTGATGGGCGCGTCCTGCTCTTTACGCTCTTGATTTCCCTCCTCGCCAGCATCCTCTTCGGCGCCATTCCCATCTTCAAGTACGCGGGCGTGCGCCTCAGCACCGGCATCCGCGAGGGTGGCCGCGCTCTTAGCCAAAGCAAAGAGCAGCATCGCGCGCGCAGCGTCCTCGTCGTCGTGCAAGTCGCTCTCGCGCTCGTCCTTTTAATCTGCTCCGGGCTGATGATTCGCACTTTCCGCGCTCTCACCAACGTCAATCCCGGATTTTCCGGGCCAGCTTCGTTGCAAACTTTCCGCATCTCGATTCCCAGCACCATGGTGAAAGAGAATGAGCAGGTCGTCCGAACGCAAGAGGAAATCTTGCACCGGCTCGCTGCGATTCCGGGCGTCGGATCCGTGGGAATCATCTCCAACGTCCCCATGAGCTTCGGAGGCTGGCACGATCCGATCTTCGTTGAGAACCACACCTATGCCGAGGGCCAGCTTCCTCCGCTTCGCACTTTCCGATTCATTTCGCAGGAATATCTGGACACCGTCGGCACGCCGCTGGTGGCGGGTCGAAAAATCACGTGGAACGACACCTACAAGAAAATCCCCGTCGCCATGGTCTCTGAAAACGTAGCTCGCGAACTTTGGAATGATCCCGCCGCGGCGCTAGGCAAGCGCATCCGCGTCGGCACCAAAGACGACTGGAGGGAAATTATCGGTGTCGTCGGCGATGTTCACGATGAGGGCGTCAGCAAACCGCCCACGACTATCATTTATTGGCCCCTCCTGATGGATCACTTTGAAAGCGATGATTCCATGTCCATGCGCGAAGTCGCCTTCGCCATTCGCAGCTCTCGCACCGGCTCGCAAAGTTTCCTGAACGAAGTCCGGCAGGCGGTCTGGTCCCTGAACCCGAATCTTCCTCTTGCTGACGTTCACGCCCTGGACTTTTTCTACAAGCGTTCCATGGCGCGCACTTCCTTCACGCTCATCATGCTTGGCGTAGCTGGTTGCATGGCGCTGTTGCTCGGCGTCGTCGGCATCTACGGCGTCATCGCCTATTCCGTCTCCCAGCGTACGCGCGAAATCGGCATCCGCATGGCTCTCGGCGCCCAGCACCAAACCCTGACCGGAATGTTCGTTCGCCACGGACTCTCGCTCACGGGCATCGGCGTAGCGTGCGGACTCGTAGTCGCCATCATCGTCATGCGCTTGATGTCGTCGCTCCTCTTCAAAGTGAGCCCCGTCGATCCCATCGCTTATGGCGCCGCATCTCTCGGTCTCGTAGCCACGGCGTTCCTCGCGAGCTATTTGCCCTCGCGCCGCGCCTCCGCTGTCGACCCCGTCGAGGCCCTCCGCGCCGAATAACCTCGTGCCAACGAACTTTAAATCTTGGGTGGCCTACCCTTTGCGATTTTGTTTCTTGCAAAGGGTGGGCTACTCCTCGCTGTGGATCTGCTCTAACCAACAGAATCAATCCCGATCATCCCGGGCTCATCGTTGGCATAAAACGAAAAACTCCTCCACGGCCATTCTTTCGCATGCTTCACCAGCCGCTCCTTCACAGGATTCGCATGCATGTAATGCAGCTTTTCTTTCCTCTTCGCATCACTCCACACTTTGAAGGCGTAGAACCGCCGTTGCCAAAAATCGGCGGTCCTCCTTCATCGCATCTCCGAACTTCAAGGAAAGCTGGCTCCTCGAAATGCGCCTCTTCCTTCCTCGCATCGCTCGCGATATCCGCTGTTTCAATACCTGCAGCACTCGCGACACGTTGCTTTCTTCGGCTCGCTTCGACACTTTTTGGTGTGCGGGCGGGTGGCACGGACGATAAATCGTGAAACGAATTTGGATGGCCCATAGGAGGGGTATGCGTATAAGCTTTTAATTTGCCTTCTTCTTGCTCGGCTCCCTGCTATCCCTCAGTACCTAAACGACTTAAAGTAATCATTGACACGCTCCCTCCGCCTGCCCGACCTACCCTTGTGATCGTAGATCCTGATCTTGTAGGGATCACCGATTCCAACCCTTTTAGGAAAGGAGGATACCCGCCAGCCCATGCTCGCCCAACAATCGGTCCTTCGCACTCCCGCAGACTCTTCGCATTTCTCGCCATTACTTTGTTGCCGACACCTCGCTCCCCTAACGTCTTTAGCTGCAACACTTATGATTTCCCTGCAAATGTTGCAAACACAAGACTTACTGGCGGGCTAAGCCCTTTAGATGCAACACTTATAAAAAACCAGGGGTTGAGGGTACTCCTGCCAATTCTGAAAGGCTCGCACGAATCGGCCATGAGGAGGGCTCGCCTTCTTATTCAAGTTCTTTCCTTTCAACTCCATTGTTTTCAACCGATTCCGCACTCTTTGCGCAAAACACCCGGGGGGATGGCGCTGCTTCCCTCGCGCGCTCCGCGCTTCGCGGAGGATGTCCCCACGGCTCTCACGGGTCACGACAATTTGCTTTTTCCCGCCGCCCGCCCAACAATAAACACAGCATCTCACCCTGCGAGGTCTCGCCATGCCTGAAGCCGTCATCGTCTCCGCCATCCGCACTCCCGTCGGCCGCGCCTACAAAGGCTCGCTCCGCGCCACGCGCCCCGACGATCTTGCCGCGCTCGCCATCAAGGAAGCGCTCGCCCGCGTTCCTGGCCTGGACGCCAAGGAAATTGACGACGTGATCCTCGGCTGCGCCATGCCCGAAGGCGAACAGGGCATGAACGTCGCGCGCATCGCCGCTCTCCGCGCCGGCCTTCCCGTCGAAACCAGCGCGATGACCATCAACCGTTTCTGCTCCTCCGGCCTGCAAGCCATCGCTCTCGCCGCCGAACGCATCCGCTCTGGCTCCGCCCAGGTCATCGTCGCCGGCGGCACTGAATCCATGTCCATGGTGCCCATGGGCGGCAACAAAATTTCTCCCAATCCCTGGCTCGTCGACAATTATCCCGACGCCTACATCAACATGGGCCTTGGCACGGAAAACATTGCGCGCAAATTCGGAATCACCCGCGAGCAAGCCGACCAATTCTCTGCCGGTTCTCACAAAAAAGCTCTCGCCACCATCGCTGCTGGAAATTTCAAGGACGAAACCATTCCCGTCGAAGTGAAAATCACTTCGCTGCCGAACGGCAACGGTGCGTCCTCCAAACCAAAGTCACCCGTCAAACCGGCGACTGAAACGTTTATGTTCGCGACCGACGAACTTCCCCGCGCCGATACGAATCTCGACGTCCTCGCCAAACTCAAGCCCGCCTTCCACGCGAAGGGCACGGTCACCGCCGGAAATAGCTCTCCGATGAGCGACGGCGCGGCCGCAAGCGTCCTCATGAGCGACGCGCGCGCCAAATCGCTGGGACTCAAGCCGCTCGCGCGTTTTGTCGCTTACGCCACGGCCGGCGTTCTCCCCGAAGAATTCGGTATCGGCCCCGTCCAGGCCATTCCGAAAGCATTAAAGCTCGCGGGACTTTCGCTGAACGACATCGCTGTCATCGAACTCAACGAAGCCTTCGCCGCTCAATCGCTCGCGGTTATCCAGCAAGCAGGTCTGGACGCCTCGCGCGTCAATCCCAACGGCGGCGCCATCGCGCTCGGACATCCGCTTGGTTGCACCGGCGCAAAACTTACCGCTACTATCATTCGCGAATTGCAGCGCCGCAACGGGCGCTACGGCATGGTCACCATGTGCATTGGAGGCGGCATGGGCGCCGCCGGCATCTTCGAGCGCCTTTGATTTCTTGTTTTTGTAGGTGCCGGGCTTCCGCGTATTGTGCGGTCCGACCTTGCCGGACCGCCCGGCGCTTCTTGCTTTCGTAGCGGGGGAGTTTCGCGATTTTTTACTTCTTCGCCTTCCACAAACCGACCGTATTGCCTTCGGGATCTTGCATCCACGCAAAAGTTCCCGCGGGAATTTCCACCGGCGGGACGAGCGTTTTTCCGCCAAGCGCTTTTGCTTTTTCCAAATACGCCGCGACGTCGTCTACGTCCACGTAGAACATCGTGTAGTGATTCGGCTCATGCCCCAGCGCCGTGATGTGTCCGGTGATGCCGCCCGGCTCCGCCGCAATCATCGCCGCCGGTCCCATCGCTTCGATCTTCCAATCGAAAAGTTTCTCGTAGAATTCCTGCGTCTGCGCGCTGTTTTGGCATCCAATTTCAAAATGCACGACAGCTCTTCCCATCACCGCCTCCTTTGGTGGAATATCGGAACCGGCGGCGTAGCGGCGGAAGAACGAGTCCGTCATCCACCGTGGACGCTCGGCAGTGTTGGCCGTTTCGAGGAGCAGGCGGCGTGTGAACTCCTCATAACCCGCGGCTGCTTTGAGATCGACGGGCTGGTTCACGTCGTCGCTCGGCGCATGGTAGCGGTTGGTGAGCCAGTCCTTGAAAATTTTCTGCTCGGGCGTGCCCAATTCGAATCCGACGTCCACTTTCACAGCGGGAACACCCTTCTTGATGAAGCTGTACTGATCGCTTCGAATGAACGCGTTGCGCAGCGGCTCGGGATCCGCAATGGGCTTGATGCCCATGGACTGCGCAATCGCGGCAGCGCGCGTGCCAAGGTCGGATTCTTCGATGCCTTCGATCTTGAGAATCTTTAGCGGAACGATGGGAAGAAACATGTCCACGTTCACGTCCGCAACCATGGATTTCGCCGCCACCGTGGGATGCGCGGCGAAATATTTGGAACCGAGAAGGCCCTTTTCTTCGGCGGTGACGAGAAGGAACAGGATCGAGCGCTGAATTTTCTCGGGATGCGCTTTCAGGTTTGCAGCAATATCCATCACCAGCGCGCTGCCGGAGCCGTCATCCATCGCGCCGTTGTAAATGCGATCCCCGTTGATGGGCGCGCCGATGCCAACGTGGTCGATGTGCGCGGATAAAACGACAAATTCATTCTTGAGAGCAGGATCGGAACCAGGCAGCTTGGCAACGATGTTGGAGGATTCGAGGGCTTTGCTGAGTATGACGGCGTTGGCCTTTAGCGAAACAGCCAAAGGAAAGTGCGGAAGAGGCTTGCGATCTTTGCCTAGGGCCGCGATCTCCGCGAAGGTGTGGCCCGAACCAGCGAACAGTTGTTCGGCGGAAGCTGGGTTGAATGTCACTCCGAGCTGCTGGCCTGGAGTTTCATTGAACTCAGCGTCGGCGAGATCCATCGAAGGATGATTACGATTGACGGAAATGCGCGACCAGGGAATATCCATGGATGCGGGATTCATAACGGTGACCGTGCCGATGGCTCCGGCGGCGCGTAACGATTTCCAGCGCTCACCGGCTGTTTGATAATGCGAAGCCAGCGCGGTGGGAATGTCCGAAGGGGATCCAGCAAGATAGACGACGATTTTTCCCTTGAGATCGAGGCCGGCCAGTTCGTCGAGGTTTTTTTCCGGAATTTGCAGGCCGTAGCCAACAAAAACCAAGGGCGCGGAAAGCGTTGCAGAGGCATGCGTGGCGCGCGTGCCGACGAAGGCATCGTCGGCGAAGGAGAGGCTTTTCGCTTGGCCGTTGGTGACAAGAACGAGTGAGGATTTGGCTTCATCGACTTCGTATTGGTTGAAGCGCACAGACTGGTAGAAACCGTTCGAGCCGGCAGGCTCGAGGCCGGCTTTCTGAAGTTGCTGGACGGCGTAAGCCTGCGCTTTACGAAGACCTTCGCTGCCGGTGTCGCGCCCCTCGAGAGAATCGTCCGCTAGGAACTTGACGTGCGCCCACCAGGAATTGCCGTCAAAGTGGGAGGCGGAATCATTTTGCTGCGCCGGAGAAATTGCGGCACAAGCGAAGAAAAGAATCGTCAAGAAAATGTTGCGCTTCATAGCCACTCCTAAGTCGAATTGAGAGTCTGTCAGCATAACAAGGACCGAGCAGAAGAGTCACGCCCGGCGAAAGGGTAGTGGGTGAATTTCCGTTGCCAACCACCCGTAAGGTGGCCAGACCAGTCAATACAAGCCCGTTTATGGACGTAACGGTTCAAATGAGCCGCGCCTCCGCGACATGATCGCACGGACGGTCAGGCGCGTTGGCTCCATTTGAATGTTAAGGCGGTCGTCTGGCCTGCCGTCGGGGGTTGGGTTAACGCACTCGGCCGTCGCACCCACTGCTTGGACTACTCGGCCGCGGGAAACAACAACTCATTTCCGTCGGGATCGACGATCTTAATCACGTCGTAACCCCACCAGGACTTCTCGCTCGGAACCGAGCGCTCGACGATTTCACGGCGAAGCGCGGTGAGTCCATCGACGGTCAATTCCACGAACAAGCGCGCCTGGTCTCTTCGCGTGGCATCCTCGCAAAGGATGATCTCGCATTCCGCGCGATTGACTTGGCAGACCTTGCCCGCGCCGTCGCCCTCATGCCAACGCTTCTCGAAGCCGAGCATGTCGATGTAGAACCGAAGTGCACGGTTCACGTCAGCAACGAAGAGCACGGGACGCGTGTACCACCTGTGAGTGATTTGCTCTCTGACGGCTGTCTTGGTCATGCCGGTTCCTGATCCGCCCAACTAGTAGTAGGCCGAGCAGCATATCACGGGCAACCCTGCGAGGCTCGCAATATAACGCCGAAGCCCGCCCAGCGGAAGGACAGTCTGCAACTTATGCAGTCCCAAGCACTTGTTGGAGGCGACGGTTCCCGGCGAAGTCGGATTAGACCGACCTCATCGCGGCGGGCCGGATAGGTCCCGCCTTGTCGGCTTGTAGGAACTGATTTCCGCGCTTGGCATCGGTTCTCGACGGATCACAGGCTACTCGGAAGCCGGTGAACCCACTGTTCGCGGAGGAGTGACTGGACTGCCCACTGCCGCGAGTCAGGGCGTAATGACGATTGGTAATTCGATGAAAGTGGCCTGGCCGGGCGCGTGATAGATGCGCTGCGTGGCTTTGCGATAGTCGCCAGGTTTGGCCCAGAAAATATTGGGAACAAAAGTTTGCGGATTGCGGTCGTATAACGGAAACCAACTCGACTGAATTTGCACCATGATGCGATGGCCGGGCAGGAACACGTGATTCGCGGTGGGGAGCGCGAAGCGATAGAGCAGTGGTTTGTCCGGCGCGATGGCATTGGGCGTCACGAAGCTTTCGCGATAGCGTCCGCGGAAAATGTCGGCAGCGACCATGAGTTGATAGCCGCCCATTTCGGGTTGCGCGCCCACTTCGTCGGGGTAAAGGTCGATCAGCTTGACGACCCAGTCGGAGTCTGTACCGCTGGTGGAGGCGATCAGGTTGGCAATCGGTTGTCCGCTGATTTTCACTGGCACGCTCAAGACCTCGGAGACGAACACCGCCACATCCGGGCGGCCAGACGCTTCGCGTTGATCGTCCACCAGCCACTGCGACCAAGTCATGCCGTTGGAGTAGCCAACGGCTTGAATGGGACGCGCGCGGTACGGTACAGGCCTGGAAGGGTCGGACACATATTCATCGAATGGAGTTTCACCCGCCGCAGGCGCGGTGAAGCTGACCTTTAGCCCAGCAGTGAGATAGAGCGGCGCTGGTTTTACGGTGCAGCCGCTTGCACAGCCAGCGGGCCACGCGGGCAAACGCCGCCACGTGTTCGTGCCGGTTTCAAATGCCGACACCGGCGCCACGTCGCTCTTCGGAGCTCCGTCTTTCAAATATTGAGCCAGGAAGGGCGCCAGAATTTCTCTGCGAAAATACAGTCCGGTATCGCTCCCGAATTTCAGCGTGCCAAGCCGACTGGCGTCATCGATCTCCTGCCCGTGATGCCAAGGGCCCATCACCAGGAAAACTTTGTCATTGCCCGTATCCTTCCGCTTGATCGCTTTGTAGACGGCGGTCGCGCCGTAGATATCTTCCTGATCCCACAAGCTGTCGACCAGCATCGTCGGAACTTTCAGCGGCTGCGCGGCAAGAATCTTATCCATCGCTTGCTGCTGCCAGAAAGCGTCGTAAGCCGGGTGATCGAGAATCTTTCTCCAGAAGCCGATCTGCTCGAGTCCATGCCGGCGTCCGAGCTCGCCCGCCGAACCCGCCTGCAGGTACATGTCGTAATCGTCGTAGTGGCTGGTCCACCAGTGCGCGTCGTTTTTACGCGTGGCTTCCTGCTCGTAGATGTACGGCATGTTTTGTTCGCGAAACGCGCCATAGTGAAACCAGTCGTCCCCCATCCAGCCGTCGACCATGGGGTTCATCGGCACGGCTACCTTGAGCGCGGGATGCGGATTGACCAGCGCCATCAGCGGTAAAAATCCGTCATAAGAAATGCCGAGGATGCCGACTTTGCCGTTGCTCTCCGGAATGTTTTTCACCAGCCAGTCGATGGTGTCGTAGGTGTCGGTCGAGTGATCAACCGTGGTGGGATTCAGCGGCCCGCGCAGTGGGCGAGTCATCACGTAGTCGCCTTCGGAGCCGTACTTGCCGCGCACGTCCTGGACCACGCGGATGTAACCGCCTTCAAGAATGACTTCGAGCGCGTTGTCATAGCCATGAAGGCTGGGTCCGAGATGGGAACTGTGCGCGCGGGTGGTGAGATCGTTGGCGTCGTAAGGCGTGCGCGTGAACAGAATGGGCGCGTTCTTGGCGCCTTTGGGCACCAGGACAACGGTGTGCAGCTTCACGCCATCGCGCATGGGAATCATTACTTCGCGCCGTGCGTAGTCAAAGCTATCGGTGACAGGAGTGAACTGTGCCGGCGTTTCGCTGGGCAGCGTGGACGAAGCAGCCGTCGGCGGAGCTTGCGCTGCGGCAGTATCAGCGAGCAAGAGAGCACCGAACATCGGTACGAGCAGAGTGAGCGTGCGAACGCAGTAGAGCGGTTTCATCCGGATCCTCAATGATGCGTGGAATGACCGTGGATTATACCGCGAATTCCTTCGCCCGCCAGATTCAACGCCGATGGCGCGTAATTATTCGCACCGCAGCACGATCAGGGGATCGACTCGCGTGGCGCGGCGCAAAGGAATCAAGGTGGCAAGCACAACTGCCACGCACAGCACCGCCACGGAGATGGCGTAAACGTCCAAGGTGTTTGTGGCCACGCCAAACACATTGTTCATCAGCACACGTGCAATGGCCCAGGCTCCCAGCAATCCTACGGAAATTCCCGTCAAAGTCAGTTTCAAGCTGCCCGTGAGCACCAGCCAGAGAATGCTGCGGCGTTCGGCACCACAGGCTATGCGAATGCCGATTTCTCGCGCGCGGCTTTCGACCAAATACGCCATCACTCCGTAGATACCGATGGCGGCAAGGAACAACGCAAGCAGCGCAAAATAGACGGAGAACTGCGTGATGTTACGAACCGGCGCTTCCTGGTTGTCGATGCGCGTCTCAAGAGTCTGTACGCCGGAGATAGGCTGCTCCTTGTCCACTGCCCACACGGCACTCTGCAGAGCGGAGGCGAGGGCCATGGGATCCGCCGTGGTGTGCAGGACCAGATGCATGACTGGACTGGGCGCCTGCGCAAATGCAACATAGCTTTCGTTCATGGGGTTATCGCCCGGCCAGTAGAACTTAACGTCTTTGACGATGCCAACGATGGTGTACCAAGTCGCATCGTCCCGCCCCAAACGAATCTTGTGGCCCAACGCTTCTTCATGAGCAAAAAATCGCCCGGCCAGCGTTTGATCGATCGCCACGACGGGAACCGTGCTTGCAGCGTCCTGCTCGCTGATAAATCGTCCACGGAGTAGAGAAAGTCCGATAGCGGCAGAGTATCCCGGAGTAACGGCGGTAATCAGGGTCGAAGGTACTTCCCCAGGCGCAGGCTCGGGGCGGCCATTAATTCGGAACTCCAGCCAACTTGAACTATGGCCGAACGGAATGTGCTGGCTCGCTCCCACCGATTCCACTTGCGGGAGGCTGCGCAGGCGCTCGAGCAGTTGATTGTACAGAGCCAGGCGCTGCACGCTTGTTGCGTATTTGGCGGCTGGCAAGCTCATTTGCGCGGTCAGCACGTGATCCGCGCGAAACCCGAGATCGGCCTGCAGGATGATGGAGAGGGACTTCGACGTCAGGCCCGCAGGAACCAGCACCATCAGCGCGAGGACGATCTGACAAATGACCAAAAGCTTTCTCAAACGCTGGCCTCCCGCGGCTGAAGTGGCGCTGCCCGATTCTTTGAGCGCGCCTGTCAGGTTCACTCGGTATCCCTCAAGCACAGGCGAAATCGAAAAAAGCAGCACACTCAGAACAGCGACGGCAATGGCATAGAGAACCATAGTGGTATCCACGGTAATGCGGCCGTAGTTTGGCAAGTAGCCGCGGTTCTCAAAAGGAATCGAGTTCGTAGTCCATTTTCCGCCCAGGTTGGCGATCAGCAGGCCCAGTCCAATGGCGGCGGGCATCAGCAGGGCGTTTTCTGACAACAGTTGCCGCGCCAGGCGGCTTTTCTTCGCTCCAAGAGCCAGCCGAACCGCCATTTCCCTGCGCCGGGTCCATGCCCGGGCAAGATAAATGCCTGCCAGATTGGAACAGGCAATCAGCGCGATGCAGATCCCCACAATGAATGCGGTGTAAATCGCCTGGTCACCTACGTGCTTTCCAATTTCTTTGGAGAGAGAGTTGATCAGGACTCCCGAGTTGGTGTTGGTATCGGGATGCTCCTTTTCGATGTTGCGAGCAATTGTGCTCATAGCCGGCTCGACGGCCGCTTCCGCGACTTCCGGTTTTCGCCTGCCGATGACATTGAGCCAGCCGGTGCCACGATCGGTGCGCTGTTTATCGGTGAAGATCAGCGGGGCCCAGATATTGGCGCGGCCCATCAACGGGAAATGAAAGTCTTCCGGCACAACGCCAACGATGGTGTACGGTTCACCGTCCAACTTGATGACCGTGTCGTTCAATTCCGAGTGGCAGCGCTCTCGCCACAGTCCATAACTAATGATGGCTACGTGGGCCGCTCCTGGCTGGTCTTCGCCGCTGGAGAAATCGCGCCCTGCCGCCGGTTGCACACCGAGCGTCCGGAAAAAGTCCGCCGTCACGCGCGCGCCCTCAATTCGCTCCGGAATTGTGCCGCCGGTGAGGTTGAATTCGTCCGAGATCCAAGCCGATAAGTTTTCAAAAACGTGATTCTGTGCGCGCCAATCGAGAAAGTCCGGCGCGGAGACTCCTCCATTCCAGCCCTTCTTCGTGTCCAGTTTCCAGAGCACCTCCAAACGTTCGGGATGGGGGAACGATACGGCCTCGATCACCCACTGCCGCAGCATGCTGAACAGCCAACTGCTGGCGCCCACGCCCAGCGAGAGGGTCAGCACGCCCACGAGCATCAACCCGGGGTTTTTCCGCAGGCCACGCATGCCGTAACGCAAGTCTTGCGCGAGGTCCTCAAACCAATTCACGCGCCGCGTTTCGCGGACATGGTCCTGATAAGCTTCGGTGCCGCCAAACTCAATCTGTGCGCGGCGCCGGGCTTCGTCGCGCGGAACGCCCGTGCGAACCAAGTCTTCCATTCGGGCTTCGAGATGGAAACGCATCTCGTCGTCCAAATCGCGTTCGAATCGAGAACGGTTCCAGATCGTCTGCCAGAATGAACGCAGCCTCGGAAACATGTTCAATCCTCCTGCGGTTTGGCGCTCAACGCGGCGCCGATCGCGACCGCCAGGCGGTTCCAGCTTGCGGTTTCTTCCCGGAATCTTTTTCGCCCGGCGGCGGTCAGCCGATAAAACTTGGCGCGACGATTGTTCTCGGATGTGCCCCATTCGGATTCGAGCAGTCCCTGATGTTCGAGGCGATTGAGCGCGGGGTACAACGCGCCCTGCTCGGCCAGAAGTGCGCCACGGGTGATCTGCTCGATGCGCAATAGCACGCCATAGCCATGCAAAGGACCAAGCGACACGGCTTTCAAAATCAGCAGGTCGAGAGTGCCTGGCAGGAGTTGGGCTTGTTCGGACACGTCACTCTCCTAAGTAGATTAGGAAGGGTAGCACAACTCTCCTAAGTTGTATAGGAGTGTTGGTCTACGGGAGAGACACACGTTTTGTACGAGGATTCCAGCTCGTTAGCCAGCTTCACGTCCGAAAAAAATGACCGTCCGGTTTACGACCTACCATAGACGTACAATACCGTAAATATCGAACAATCCATGAGCAACGATAACCGGGGAAATATTTCGCGAGCGAGCATAATAGAGCGCAAAGATCAGAAACTGAAAAGAAAGAGAGATTGCCCCCGCCCATCCATAGTAGAGATGGTAAGAGAACTGCACTATAACACTGACCAGGATAGCCAAGGCGGAAGAGCCAGTTAGGTCCTGGACTTCAGTCATCAAGTACGCTCGCACAATCAACTCTTCAAAGAACGGATTCAAAAGGACAAATGGAATCACCGTGCAGGCGGATGCGCGAAGAAGTCCCTGCCACCTAGAAACTTCGCAAAATTTCCGTATATCGCGTAATGGACTGACTGAACGAGCATGGAACCCAATAGGTATGCAGCATAGGAAGCGCAAGCAACGATCAGACCGACTCCCGCGTCTTGCAATCGCCAGCGCATACCGAGATCCTTGATTCGAAGACTTCTTCGCGACAAAACATAGGCGAGTAAGAGCAGAGCGATGGATTCTTGAAGGATTCCGTACAACCATCTTTCGTTAGAATTGTGTAGAGCAGCATTGGGGCCGTTGACTAAAGTAAACAGAGAATTCAGGAAGAAACTCCCGCAGGCCACCAACAATACTAGACACACCTCGAACCAACGTTGCCGTCTTTCACTCCTAGGCATTTCGGCTCGGGCCTGAGCCGTGGCGGCGTCAACAGTCGTTTGCGGCGAAGCCGACATGATTGAGTTATAACGCGAAATCGAATTGATCCCTTTCGAAAGGCTCGAAAGGCGCACTCAAGAGTAATGCGTGAGGAGTTCTCTGGCCGGAAACGTATTCGACACCCGCAACTTAACGGTGTTTACGGGGCCTATTTGCGAGAGTAAAATGGTGTGAATTGATTCCGTTGTCTGCCACAGACAGCCGTTAGATCAAGAACTAGTTACAAAGACTTCCCGCTAGGAGCGCCCGACATGGCCACCGCAACTCTCACCAAGCCAGCAGCAAAGGGAGGAAGCTTTCTCCTGGAATCGCCGCAGCCGGGCGATGTATTCACGCCTGCTGATTTGACCGACGATCAGAAATTGATCGGGCAGACTGCCGAGGAATTTGTTCTCAAGGAGGTTTTTCCTGTCATCAAGGATCTCGAGAACAAAAAGGCCGGGTTGATGGCCTCGCTGGTGAAAAAGGGCGGCGAAGTCGGCTTGATGGGCGGCGGGGTGCCGGAAGAATTCGGGGGCGCAGGCCTCGATAAGATTTCCACCACGGTCCTCACGGAAAAGCTCTCGATCTACGGCGGCTTTGCGGTAACGCATGGGGCGCACGCGGGCATCGGCACGCTGCCGATCGTTTACTTCGGCACAGAGGCGCAGAAGAAAAAGTATTTGCCGAAACTGGCCACCGGCGAATGGATCGGCGCCTATTGCCTTTCCGAGCCGCAAGCCGGATCCGACGCGCAGAACTCTCTGACGCGCGCAGAACTGAACAAGGAAGGCACGCACTACATCCTCAACGGTCAGAAGATGTGGATCACCAACGGCGGCTTCGCCGACATCTACATTGTTTTCGCCAAGGTTGATGGTGAAAAATTCACGGCGTTTATCGTCGAGCGCACTTTCCCGGGCTTCAAGCCCGGCAACGAAGAGCACAAAATGGGCATCCACGGCAGCTCGACAACACCGATTTTCCTGGAAAATTGCAGAGTGCCCAAAGAAAACCTGCTGCACGAAATCGGCCGCGGGCACATCGTGGCATTCAACATCCTAAATGCGGGGCGATTCACGCTGGGCGCTTCCTGCGTGGGAGGCTCGAAGCACGTGTTGATGACCTCCTCGAAATACTCGAAAGAGCGCAAAGCGTTTGGAAAACAGATTGGCGATTTCGGCTTGATGAAGGAAAAGCTGGCGGAGATGGCCATCCAAATTTTCGCGGTCGAGTCGATGGTGTACCGCTCGGCGGGAAATATCGAAGCGGCCATGGCAGCGGCTTCCGGCTCCGGCGACAAAATCCAAAACACCATGAAAGTTCTCGAGGAATACGCCATCGAGAGCTCCATCGCCAAGGTCTACGGCAGCGAAATGCTCGATTTCGTCGTTGACGAAGCCGTGCAGATTTTCGGCGGCTACGGCTTCCACGAAGAGTATCCCGTTTGCCGCGCGTACCGCGATTCGCGCATCAACCGCATCTTCGAAGGTACCAATGAAATCAATCGCATGCTCATCATCCAAATGCTGATGAAGCGCGCCATGGGCGGGCAACTGCCGCTCATCCCCGCGGCCATGAAGTTGGCGGATGAGATTCTTGCCGGCCCGTCCTTCGAGGAAGCGCTGGAAGGCGTGCTCTCCTCGGAATCCCGCGTGGTCGGCAATGCCAAGAAAATGTTCCTACAAGCGGCCGGAGGCGCAGTCCAGAAATTCCGCGAAAAGCTCGCCGACGAACAAGAGCTGATCGGCGCACTCTCGAATATCGTGATGGAAATCTACGCGATGGAATCCAGCCTGCTGCGCGCGCAAAAAGCCGCGGCGGCCAAGGGCGAATCCGCTTCGCAGACCGTGATGAACTCCGCGCGCGTGTTTATAAATGACGCCGCTGAGCGCGTCGAGTGTGAAGCCCGGCGCGCCATCGCCGCCATTCACGAAGGCGACATGCTTACCACTCAGATGGCCGTGCTCAAGCGTTTCGCCAAGCGCCCGCCCGTGGACACCATTGCCCTGCGCCGCCGCGTTGCTGCCGCCGTGCAGTCGCAGGACCGCTACCCCCTCGAGGGACGCTAGGCTCGGCAAAACCTGAATTCTGGCCAGAATCAGCCTTCGGCTACTCCTGCACAGTCCCGTATCTGGGAGGGCACGCCGCAAAACGGATTGTCGTAAGGCCCGCGGAATTCCCCCATAAAATAGATTCAGGTAATTAGCCCCCATCGAACCCGAGAGAGTGCGACAGGGAATGCTCCGGAAGCCCCTTATCCTTGCGGCGGTAGTTGTCGCGTTGCATCTTTGCGAAGCAGCAACGCTGGGCACCACTACGACCGGATCTCTGCTCGCAAATCTCCTGCAAATCTTCGCTTGCGGTTTTGCCGCGGCCATGGCCCTCGGAGCATATCGCCGCGGGCGCGGCATGAGCCGTCCCTTCTGGCTGATTTTCAGCGTGGGCATCGCCATGTGGGGCGCAGCGAACCTGGGCTGGATGTATTACGAAGTGGTGCTGCACGGCGAGCCGCCCTCGACTTCGGTTGTGCGATTCCTGTTCGGTCTGGAAAGCGTGCTGTTCGCGATGGTCTTGTTTCTGGATCAGGACAAGGATTCTCCCCGGATCGACGCGGAATCCGCTCTCGACTTCGTACAGGTCGGAATCGTCTTTTTCTTTATCTACCTCGAATTCTACTACCTTCCGGCTCGCCGCCTTGACGGCTACTCCGCCTTCCTGCGGGAGATGCGCGTTGAGAATGCGGAAGACGCAGCGCTTACTGGGCTGGCTGCGTTGCAGGCGTTGCGCGCGCGGAAGCAGCATTTTCGGAAACTCTATGGCAGCCTCGCACTTTATCTGCTGTTCTCGACGTTGTGCGCGGCTTCGGCGCAGTACCTGCAGGTCGTCAAGCCGGCCCCGACAGGGACGTTACGAGACCTGCTGTGGACTCTGCCCTTTCTGGTTGCCGCAATGTGGGCAGCGCAATGGCAGCCTAGTCCCGCCGTCGAAATTGGTTCACGAATTCGGCAAAAGACAGTCGGGGATTTACTGTTAACCAACGCCACGTTTGCGCTGGCGCCATTGATCATTCTCTGGCAAGTCGCACAACTGGAAGCGGAATGGCGTCTGCTTCGCTTCTCGCTTCTTGGAGTTTCAATCGTGTGCTATGCCGCGCGCCTGGGAATTAGCCAATTTCGTGAGACCAAAAGCGCGAACGCCGTGCAGACGCATACGCTGGCCATGGATTCGGCAATCAATGGGATGGCCATCCTGGATGCGGCCGGAAAATACACTTATGTGAACCCAGCATACGCGCTCATGATCGCCGCTGCCGGCCCGGAAGCAGTGCTGGGAAAATCTTGGCGTGAGGTCACTCAGGCGCGAGACGTGGACCTCGTGCAACAGGACATTCGGCAGGGATTGCAACAATATGGCAGATGGTATGGGCCCATCACCGTACATCATGGGGATGGAACCGCGGTCCCCATGGAAATGGCTATAACGGCTCTGTCCGATGGCGGCACCATCTGCGTGGGCCGCGACATCACGGACAGGGTTAGCGCCCAACGTGCTCGCGCCGAAGCCGAAATCAAATACCGCATGCTCGTCGAACAGGTTGCGGCCATCAGCTACATTGCGGAGCTCGGCGTTGACGGCCAATGGCTGTACGTCAGCCCACAGATCGAAACGATGTTCGGCTATTCCGCGGACGAATGGCTTTCGACTTCGCGAGAGTGGATTCGCCACATTCCTGTCGAAGATCATCCCATCGTGAACGCCGCGGAGGAAGCCAGCTCACGCGGCGAGCCCTTCCAGGCCGAGTATCGTATTACACGCAAGGACGGAGAGATCATCTGGGTCAGCGATACGGCAGTGGTAGTCCGCGGCAGTGACAGCCATCCCGTCATGGAAGGCCTGATTGTCGATATCACCGAGCGGAAACTGCTCGAAAATCAGTTAATGCAGGCACGCAAAATGGAGGCCGTAGGCAGACTCGCGGGAGGCGTCGCGCACGATTTCAATAATCTTCTGACTATCATAAAGGGTTACATCGAGATCGCCTTGCAGCGCTGCTTGAATCAGCCTGCGCTGCACAGCGACATCCGGCGCATCGAAGACGCCGCCGATCGCGCCGTCACGCTAGTACGGCAGTTACTCGCCTTCAGCCGGAAGCAGGTTCTGCGGCCGAAAATCATCGACCTCAACTCTATCGTTGTAAATCTCGACCACCTCCTCCGGCGGCTGATGAGCGCGAACATCGAGATAAAAACATTTGTGTCCAAGGACGTGGCAACAATCAAAGCGGATCCGGGTCAAGTCGAGCAGGTCATCATGAATCTGGTCGTGAATGCGCGCGACGCCTTGCCTGACGGCGGCCACATTGTCATTGAAACCAGCAACGTCGATCTGGACTCTGCGTATACGCTCGATCACGCGGTGGTCCGTCCGGGATCCTACGTGCTGCTGGCGGTCTCGGACACCGGCACCGGCATGACCGCGGAGACTGTCGCCCACATTTTCGAGCCGTTTTACACCACGAAGGAAAGTGGCCGGGGCACCGGACTTGGCCTATCGACGGTATACGGCATCGTGAAGCAGAGCGGTGGCTACATCTGGGTGTACAGCGAGTTGGGAAAAGGCACCACCTTCAAGGTCTACCTGCCTCGTGTCAAGGATGCAGTCCAGGATCTGCCGTCTCCGGAGACGCTCCCTTCCACAACGCACAAAGCCCACGAAACCATCCTGCTTGTTGAAGACGAGCCCGCCGTACGTGAGCTGGCGCAGATGGTTCTCTCCGAGCGCGGCTACAACGTAATCGAAGCGCATACACCCGAAGAAGCGGAGCGCTTGGCCGGAAACAACGGCGCTGAGATCCACCTGCTCTTGACGGATATAGTGATGCCGGGTTCCAGCGGACGTGAACTGGCCAGGCGGCTCACCGGCCGTTATCCCAATCTGCGGGTACTGTATATGTCAGGCTACACGTACAACGTCATCGCACAAGATGGAACACTGGAGGAAGGAATCTCCTTCCTGCAAAAGCCATTCACGCCGCAAGTTCTCTCGGAAAAAGTCCGTGAAGTGCTGGATCGCTCCGTTTCTGCAAAATAAAACATCGCAATGGCTCTATGGGTTTCCCGGCAGGGACACGGTCTTGCCTGTGGCGGCGGACTTTCTGGCAGCATCAAGAATTTCCGTAACGATCACATTCGTCTCAAGCGACGACAATCCCTGCGCTTTCAAGCCTCCTAAGAGCACTGCTCGCAGATAGGAAACGGAATCTTCCTTCGTTTTCTCCAATGGCCTAGCTTCGGTCGAAGCCTCCTCTTTCTCAGGGAGCCGCACGCGCAGTTGATTACGCCCAACAGTGATGGCATAGCCTTTCTGCCCGTAAACTTCCATGTCTTTTCTCGAAAACGGCCAATTCCAGGAGGCTTGAATAATGGCCTGCGCGCGGGAATAGGTCAGGATGATAGTCGCCTCATCATCCACTCGCGGATACACATCCGGCTTGATATGCTGCGTCACTGCGGTCACGGAGTACGGCCGGCGGCCATCCATCAGCCAGGTCGCCAGATCGGCACCGTAGCAGCCAAAATCAAAAAGCGCTCCTGCTCCGTTGAGTTCGGGATCAGACAGCCATGCGAGAAACTCCGGCCCAACATTGATTTCTTTCGGGCCACTGTGGCCGTCATGCACGACAATTTTTCGAATTTCCCCTATGGCGTTTTCGTGCGTCAAATCGTAAGCCGCTTGGTTGCTGCGATACCAGGTAGTTTCGTAATTCACCAAAACTTGAACCTTCGCATCGCGCGCGGCTTTCTCGATGGCGCGCGCATCTTCGAGGCTGACCGCCAGCGGCTTTTCCATCATCACGGGAATACCATATCGTGCGCAGACTTCCACGACGCGGCGATGATCATAGGTATTGGTGTACGCGAGCACCGCCTGAGGATGCGTGTTCTTCAACATCTCTTCCAAGTCGGAATAGAAAATCTCCGGTCGCAAGCCGTATCTTTTTGCAAATTGAGTCGCGAGTTGGTGATCGGATTCGGCGATCCCCACGACCTCTAGGTCCGTCCGGCGCTGAAACTGATCGAAAAATCCGAAGGCATGGCCATGCACGAGCCCTGCAAGGGCGACGCGCAGCGGCGCTCCTTCCGCCTTCATCTCCGGCTTTGCTTGCCCCCGCAAATCAGCGCTTGCGCAAACCAGCAGAGCCACGATCGTCAAGAAAGAGTTAGGAACACTATTTCGTCGCATGTTTCTCCTCCGAACCTTCGTCTTACTCTTTCAGGAAACGGCTGCCTGGCTTCGGCCGCTGGCACGCAGACGAATCAGAAGATAGATCGAACCCGCGAAGAGCAACGGCGATGAATAAAAGCCGGGTGCGGGGCGCGCGAAGTGCATAGTCGAGACGGTTTGCCCGAAGATCGTCGCCAGTGTATGGCCCATTCCGTTCAAGAGATGGACGGCAGCGTAGAAGTACGCCAGCGGGCGCAGCCACCAGGCATTTTGAAGCGCAAACGGAGTCAACAACAAAAGAATGACATTCGCAACGATGAGCCCCGCCAGCCACTCGCGGAATCCGAATGTTGGCATCGGAAACCACTTGTATTGGTTGCGCATCGCCATAACCGTGGCGTTGTAAAGAGGTAGGAAACCCGTCAGCGCTTCGTCCGCCACATGCGCGCAAAACGCCAAACAGAGAAAAACCCAAGCTCTCCCGAAATTCTCTTGCGTGCCGGATTCGCTCCCCGAGTTCATGCCCTGGATTGTACCTCAGACAATCTGGCACGACTCCTGTTGACGCGATTCGCCTTCACTCGGGCTTCGTCGGCGGATCCGCGGGTGTATCGGTCGCTCCCTTGGGCTTGGCGATGGTAGAGAGCGTCTCCACGTTAAATTTCCTGTAGTCCCAATAGCGCGTCACAACGCTGGCCTTGATTCCCTTCACCAGCAGAAAGCGTACTCCAACGTGCGCCTCCATGTAGGTCGGCAGCCACACTTCGTTATTCACAAACGATTGCTCGAAAACGAAGCTGGTGCCCTTCTGCAGGTTCGCCAGCAAGCCGCCGCCAATTTTCATGTCGCCGGTGAAATAGGCTTCCAGCCGCGCCACGTCGTGCGCTTTCTCGTCTACCCAAACGACTCCGGCGAGTTTCTGCACCACTTTTTCAACCAGCTTATGCGCTTTGAATTCTGGATTCGGCTCGAAATCGAAAACCAGCACGTCCTGTCCGCGAAAACGCTCCCGCCGCGGATTCACAAATTGGCAAGCGCGCAGGAATATCTCAATCCCCGGCTCATCTTTTTCGTCGTTTTTCCCTTCTTCCTTGGCCTTCTCTTCTTTTGCTTCTTTCTTGGCGGCGCGTTTTTGGTGTTCCTCGATGCGTTTCTGCGTCTTCTCGTTTTCCTTTTTCTGTTCCGCGTCGCTCAGCGGCTTGCCGTCTTTCTTCACCAGCGTGGTGATCTCATCTCCGTTGAGATAGAAAAACGTGTACTCATTGGCTTGGTGTTTTTTCATGCGCCCGTCACCTTCGAATTCCGTTTCTTCCTCGGATTGCGACCCTGCGTAGTTCTCCTTGATCTTGTCGATGGCTTTCTGGTTGTCATCAATCTCTTTGAACAACGCTTTCAGGTCCGGCAGCTTCACTTGCGATTTGATTGGGAAATCAAACACGCGTTCGCCCACGGTTCCATTGATCGCCAGGCGCGTGACGTCGATGTCGTATTTGTCGTTTCCCCGGTGCAGCTCGATCTTGTGTGGCAATTTCACGTTTTCAACCGTCCGGTAGTCGTCGTAGAGAATTTCTTCCTCGACGCCGCCGACCGTCGCCGCTTCCTTAACAATGAAGTGCGTCTGCGGATCGAAGAATGCTTGTCGCTTTACTCCGGCCGCTGTGGTCACCGCGAGTTGGAGCGCGTCTCTCCCGCGCACTTCCGCGTGCCCCACAAACGCCAGCGTGATTTTGTTTTTCTTGAGGTTCAGCAGCCGGGAGTTGTAATACTGCGCGGCCGCTTCCAATTGCATTCCTTCAGGACCCACCAGAGTGCCAAGCTCGCCGGCGGCATTCTGATGCCACGCCGACTTCCCGTTGTACGCCTCGATCAGGTTTTTATCGCCGGCCAGCAATTCCGAGTAGTAGCGGTTCGGCAGCTTGGTATCCAGCGTGTACGTCCCCGTCTTCCCGTCGTCGCTCGTGAAGGCCCCTTCGAGGGTCAAAGTTTGAACCCTGCCCAGCGCCTTACTGCCCCCGGTAGCCTTCACGTACTGGTCGACGATTTTCCCCGGCTCCTCCTGCGCTCGGGCGGGATAGGCCCCTGCAGTAAGAATCAACACGATGAGTGCGATAAGCGGACGTGTGCGCATGCGGTTCAATTATAGGAACGCAACTTCTCGCAAAAAGTTTCTTGGAATTTAGCCCTGGGGCGCAGTCTATTCCGCGGCGAGGCGAAAGAATGCCACGCCCCTGCTTTTAAACGCAGATACGGCCAAATTACTGTTTCTTCGGCCGCCCCTTATACTTCTCATAAAGGCGCAGGTGTCGGTTCTCCAGGGATGTAGGTTGTCCCCGTATGAAGAGGTGTTTGACGTCAGTGGTCAGTTCGAGCGGGTCGCCGTCGGTTACAATGAGGTTCGCAACCTTGCCCTGCTCGATGGTCCCGATCTGATCGCCGAGGCCGAAAATCTGTGCGGGATAGATGGTGACGGCCTTGAGCGCCTCGTCATACGGCAGGCCGTGCGCGACGGCGTTCGCGGCGTTTTGTCCCAACCGCCGCGCAAAGGAATTATCGAAGCTGGCGATGGCGAACTTGACCCCAGCGGCGGCAAGTTCGGCTGGCTGGGAAAGCAAGCGATCATAGGGATCATCCTCATCGGGTGGGAGTGTAAGCATCGGCCGCAGGATGACGGGCACGCCTTTCGAACGGAGAAGGTCCTTCACTTTGTAGGCCTCGGCGCCGCCGGCGAGGATCATCCTCAGCTCTTGTTTGTCGCAAAACTCGACGGCATTGCGAATTTCTCGCGCGCGACCAGCAAATACCAGGACGGGCAGTTCGCGGCGAACGACCGGCGCTAGCGCCTCAAGCTTCAGGTCGCGATCGTATTTGGCGGGCGAGCCTTTCTCCATGACCTGGGCATAGTGCCGGGCGCGCTCGAGCCAGTCCGTGATTTCATTCACCTGTTTGTCGTATTCCTGCTTGGCTTCGGTGTATGGTTTTTCCTTGCGCGAGAAGGTAGCGAAGTCAAACGTTTGCGTTTCAATCTCCGGCCAGCGGATCACCATTGCCGCGCTCTTCTTGATGAGCATTTCGTCGATGACCCATCCGGCCAGGTGGATCGCGGAAGCTTGGCCGCCAATTATGCTGTTTGATCCGCCGGAATCGAAACCGCCACTGCCGGGAACGGCGAGAACTTCCGTGATGCCCGCAGCTCGCGTGACAGGAATGTGCTCGCTCGAGGGAGACACGGCCGTGGCCGCAACGACGTCCGGATTGTAGTTTCCCGTCTCCGTCGAATCGACAGTGGCGCTGACGGCGCCAATTTCCCGCAATCCCATTTGCGTAATCGAATCGAAGATTCCGGGATAAACCTGCAATCCTTTTGCGTCGATGACCTGCGCCCCCGCAGGGATGTCAATGCCGGCGCCCACGGCGGTGATTTTTCCATCGCGAAAGACGACCGTGCCGTCTTCGATGGCGCTCCCAGCGAGGGTGAAGATTTTCGCGTGCGTGATCGCGTACGTGTTGGAAGGCGGTGCCTGCGCACTTGCGATAGCAGTCAGGACACAAACCGCGCAGAAAATTAGTGCGGTTCGAAGAGCGATGGAAGCGGTCTTCACAGCCCGCCTCCTGGCAAAGTGGCCGCGGAGTCGGCGCTGCTGGATTGCGGGGGTTTGGGCTTTTCTTCCGGCTTCTTTACTTCCGGTTTTTTCTCTTCGGGTTTCTTTTCGCCGGGTTTTTGACCGCTGGCCCCGGCGGCGTCCGGCTTTTTCTCTTCCGGCTTCTTCTCCGCGGCTTTCTTGAATTTCTCGACGAGCGCCTTCTTCTCTTTCTCGCGCTCGGCGCGTTCCGCGATGTCGCGTTGAAGATCGAAGTAAACGCGGCCATCGACCAGCGTTTTCTGCACCACCGCGTAGGCGCTCAACGGGTCGCGATTGTAAATCGCCAGGTCGGCGTCTTTCCCAACGTCAATCGTGCCAACGCGGTTGTCAATCCCGAGCTGAATCGCAGGATTCAGCGTTACCATTTTCAGCGCTTCGTCATGCGAGAGGCCGCCGTACTTCATGCTCTTGGCGGCTTCCTGATTCAAATGCGTCGCTTCTTCAGCATCGTCGGAATTGATGGAGACCACCACGCCGCGCCGGGTCATCAGCGCCGCGTTGTACGGAATCGCGTCATAGGCTTCCACTTTGTAGGCCCACCAATCGGAAAAAGTGGAAGCGCCGACGCCCGCCGCAGCCAGTTCATCGGCGACTTTGTAACCTTCCAGAACGTGCTGAAAGGTGCGGACTTTGAAGCCAAACTCTTTCGCGACGCGAAGCAACATCAGGATTTCATCTTCGCGGTAGCAGTGCGAATGGACATAGCGCTTTCCTTCGAACACTTCCACGAGCGGTTCGAGGCGCAGATCGCGGCGCGGCGAAATAAGATTTTTTTCACCGGCAGCAGCGCGCTTGTTGTACTCATCCCACGCTTTTTTGTAATCCCGTGCTTCGCTAAACGCCCCGCGAATCGTTTCTTCCACTCCCATGCGCGTAGCAGGATACCGCCGGGGCTGTCCCGGTACGCTGAAGTTCGAACGCTTGGGATTTTCGCCCAACGCGAACTTGATGCCGGGAAGCGCGCCTTCGAACGGGAGCTTCGCCGCGGGTTGGCCCCAGCGCAGCTTGATGACCAGCGTCTGCCCTCCGATGGCATTGGCGGAGCCGTGAAGGATATTCGCCGACGTGACTCCGCCCGCTAAATCGCGATAGATGTCGATGTCCTCCGGATTCAGAATCTCCGCCATGTTCACTATCGAGGAAACGGAAACGCTGCCTTCGTTGATGCTTTCCGCAGCGATGTGCGAATGGCAATCGATAATGCCGGGAATGACGAACTGCCCCGCGGCATCGATGACCTGAGCATCCTTCGGTGCGTTGACAGTCTGGCCGACTTCGGCGATTTTCCCACCCTTAATAAGGATGGAGCCGTGCTCGATGTTTCCGTGCGACACGGTGAGGATGGTGGCGTTTCGAATCACAATGACGGCGGGCGCGTCCGCCGGCGCGGCAGTGGCCACCAGCGGGAAGCAAAGAATAGAAAGGAGGTTCAGAAATCGCAGGTTCTTTGCATGGATGAAAAATCCGGTTAAGCCCTTCACTGGGCACCTCCAAGAACGGTCGCTGCATTAGTAGTGCTTGTGGGTTTGACGCCCGTGAAATCGAGCGAGATACCCGGCACCCGGATGGTGCCCTTCAACGCCGTCCCATCAAACGTTCCGGAGAAAATAACGTCCGCAGGGGATCCCTGGATCGGAATGTTGATGGTGAAGCTGAATTTGTCCATGCTCAGGTAACCGCTAATGATCGAAGCAGTGCCGCGCTTGCTGGTGGTTGTGCCGGAGATCGTGCCGTCCTTGTCCATCGTTAGGTCGGCCGTGGATTCCTCGGGCCCATCAGGCGTGGTGTAGGAGAGTTTCCATTTTCCGGTTATGTCGCCTTTCGGTGGCTCCTTGGGCTTCTCCGGTTCGCGTACTTCAAATCTGCGGCCGTCGACAAAAACCATTTTGATCTTCGTTTTTTCCTCGAAGAGGTCGCCATCGGTAACCACAAGGTTGGCGATTTTCCCGTTTTCGATGGAGCCCATGCGGTCGGCGACTCCAAAGATTTCCGCCGCCGACAGCGTCATCGCGCGAAGCGCGGCGTCCGGCGCGAGGCCCGCGTCAATCGATTTCTTCACCGCTTTGAGCGTATCCTTCGGCGCGGCGCTGCCGCCGGAATAAAACGCAAACTTGACGCCCGCTTTGGCCAGCGCCGCCGGTGAAGAAGGCGCGCGGTCGCGGAACTGCAGCGTCCGCAGAGACGGCTTGTCCTCGGGATCGGCGTCTTTCTCGGCTTCGGGCCACTTCAAATTCACAAGCACAGAAAGTTTCTTCGCAGCAATTTCCGGAGCAACTTCGTAAGCCATCTGCCCGCCATAAATGGCGCCCTTGACATTCCAGCGATCAACCAGTTCAAGCGCGCGCCGCAGTTGTATGGAATTGTTTGCGGGGATCAAAACCAGCGCGTGATCTTCCAGGGCCTCGGAAAGCGCTGCTTCGGTACGGTCATAGCGGGGCCGCGCCACGCTGCGGGGATTCTTTTCGTACGTTGCCTGCGCTTTGACGCTCCACTCTGTGTCCAGCCAGACCTGGTGAATGTATGCCAGCGTGCCCATGATCGAGCTCGGAAAGCCGCCGCCGAATCCTCCCGAGGTCTGGAACGACACCGGAATCGCCACCGGCGATTTCACCACGACATCCCCGGCGCGTTCGCCCGCCAGATCTAGCACCGCCGCCTGCCCCGGAAAGATTCCGCCTTTTGGCGAGGAAACGACAGTGGTGAATCCTCCGCTGCGCCAGGTTTCAATGCGCTTGTCGCTCAGGCTAGCTTCGTCTGCCGCGCTGCGCCACGGCGTGGAGTAGGGCCGGTCCTCGGGACCGTGCGCGCCCTCTTGTGAGCGGCGCGGGCCGCCTTCGCCGCTCGCTGGCGCCGCGACGGGAAGCCCCACATCGGTAAAAGAATCGATTAGCCCTGGGTAAACGGTAAGGCCCTTCCCTTCGACGACCCACGCCTCTGGCGGAATGGCAATGTCCTTTCCGACTGCCGTGATAAGGCCGCGAGAGACAACGATCGTGGCGTTCTCCACCGGCGGCCCGGAAACGGGGACGACTTTTGCCCCGCGAATGGCAAAGTATTGCGGCTCGCCTCCTTGTGCCTGAACAGGCGGCGCAGCAAAGAAGAGCGCCAATAGCGTGAAGCAGACCGCTGAGACACACCACAGAATGATCTTGGAACGCATGCAAGACTCCTCACGAAGGCGTTGAAAGGACAACCATCCCCCGGCAACCGTAAAGGTAGACGCATGAGGCTAGTGGGAAGTTTCGCCAGAGTCAAGAAGGGCGGCTAGAAAAAGATTCAATAAAACCAGGAAACAAAATGCCTGGGCCTGGCGTCTCTTCTATTGCATTCCCATAGGGACTGTAGCATATAGGTATGGGCATCCAATAGAGGCTACCGGAGAAAACGATGGGCGAAAGAGCGGACGTCTGGCAGGGAACGCTGGCCTTAATGGTGCTGAAAACGCTGCAAGCCCTGGGGCCGCTGCACGGTTACGGGATTGCACGCCGTATCGAACAAACCAGCGGCGACCTGCTGGCGGTGAACTACGGAACGCTCTACCCCGCCCTGCTCAAGCTGGAGCAAGAAGGCTACATTTCCTCGGAGTGGGGCACGTCGGATAACAATCGCAAAGCCAAGTACTACAAGCTGACGCGCGCCGGCCGCAAGCAATTGGAGAAGGAAGCACGCGAATGGGAGCAGACCACGGAGATTCTGGCACGGTTCCTGGCCCCCGGAAAGGAATCCGCATGAGGAAGCTGCGCGCGCTCTTCTTCCGCCTCGCCGGACTCTTTCGCAAAGACCGCCGTGACCGCGAACTCTCCGCCGAGATGGAGGGCCATCTCCAAATGCACATTGAAAACAACCTGCGCGCGGGCCTGAGCCCCGCAGAAGCACGGCGTCAGGCGCTGATCAGGCTCGGCGGCGTCGAGCAAACGAAAGAACTTTACCGGGACCAGCGCGGGCTGCCGCTGGTGGAAATGTTCTTGCAAGATTCTCACTTCGCTCTTCGCCTCCTCAAAAAGAACCCTGGATTTACCTCCATCGCTGTCGTGACTCTGGCGCTCGGCTTGGGCGCGACAACCACCATCTTCTCGGTCGTGAACAGCGTCCTCCTCCGTCCTTTGCCCTATCAAAATCAGGATCGCCTTCTGCGCGTTGAAGAAACACATCCGGGCGCTCCCGGCGTGGGCGTGACTTTCGCCGCCCTTGGCGTGACTTACGCTACTTTCCTGGATCTCGAACGCCAAGGAAAAACAATCGAAAATGCTTCTGCGTATCGCGATTGGGCTTTCAACGTCACCGGCGGAAGCGAGCCGCAGCAAGTTTCCGGTGCCCTTGTGTCGGGAAATTTTTTCGCCGCATTGGGCAGCCGGCCCTTGCTTGGCAGAACCATCCGCCCGGAAGATGATCAAGCAGGCGGAAATAGTCGCGTGGTGGTGCTGAGCTACGCACTGTGGCAGAGCCGTTTCGGTGGCGACACCAGAATCCTGGGGCAAACGCTTAGAGTAAACGCCGAGCCCTTCACCGTGATAGGGGTGATGCCTCAGGGCTTTCATATCCCGCAGCGATCGGAGATGTGGAGCCCGCTTGTTCCCGGAGGGAACCTGCGCGACAACCGCCGCGCGCACTTGCTCACCGTGCTTGTCGATCGCAAGCGCGGCCAATTGATCGGTGGCGTGCAAGGGGAGTTGACGGCCTTCGCGGAAAGCGTTGAGAAACGCAATCCCGGCGTTGACGATCCTTCTTTAACCATAACTGCGGTGGCCCTGCAGAAGAGCCTTGTCGCACCTGTTCGCCCGGCGCTCGTCATTCTTCTTTTTGCCGTCGGATTGCTGCTCCTGATTGCCTGCTCCAACGTGGCCAACCTGTTGCTGGCTCGTACCTCGGCTCGCCGCAGAGAGATTGCTGTCCGCCTGGCCCTTGGTGCCAGCCGGGCTCGGCTCGCCATCCTGTTGCTGACCGAAAGCGTTTTTGTCTCGCTCCTTGCAGGAGTGGTGGGGTTGTTCTTCACCGAGACGGGACTGACCTTCATTCGCACTCAAAGCACCGAAGATTTGCCGCGCTTTACAGAAATCAATCTGGACTGGCACGTTTTCGCATTCGCCTTTAGCGTTTCCCTTCTTTCCGGCCTGTTTTTTGGTCTGGCACCCGCCCTGGCGGGCGCGAAGCTCAATTTGAACACACCTCTCAAAGAGAGCAACTGGGAACCGGCCGTGGCCGGCCTGCGGCTTTCGAACAGCGCGCTCACCATCTTGCAATATGGCCTGGCCACGATTTTGCTCTTCGGCGCCGGCCTGCTGGGCAACAGTCTTCTTCGCGTTCTGCGCGTAAGTCCCGGATTCAATCCAGACCACTTGCTGACTCTTCAGGTTTTTCTTTCGCCCGATCTGTATCCCCAAGGTGATTCGAAAGGAGCTGTCGTTTTGCACGAGATGCTCGAGCGCGTCCGGGCCCTTCCCGGCGTGCGCTCCGCGGGAATCATAAGCGCTCTCCCGATAACCGGCGGGCCGAGTACAGAGTTTGTGATTGAAGGCCGCCCCGCGCCTCGGCTCGGCGATGAGCCAAGCGCCGACATTCGCGTGGCCGACCCTGGCTACTTCCCCGCCATGAGCGTCCCGCTACTCGCGGGACGTACTTTCACCGAGGACGACAATGCCGGCTCCGCTCGTGTTGTCCTCATCAACGAAACGCTGGCACGCAGATTTTGGCCCACTCCAAATGTCAATCCCGTCGGCCAGCACATCACCATGAAAGATTGGGGCCCGCCGCTAACCGGAGAGATCGTCGGCGTCGTTGGCGATGTTAAGACCAACGGCCTGGATGCGGAAGTGGGCCCAATGATCTATTGGCCCTACTACCAGTTTGGACAAATCTTCAACGCCATGGTGGTGCGCACCGACGGCGATGCGCTTCGCCTGGCCTCCGCTGTGAAGAGTAGCATCTGGTCGGTGGACAAAGATCAGTCTGTATCGCAAATTCACACAATGGATCAGGTTCTCGCCGATTCCCTCGCGCGGCGGCGTCTCTACGTTGCGTTGCTCGGCGTTTTTGCCAGCGTTGCTCTGGTACTGGCGGCGACGGGGATTTATGGCGTGGTGTCCTACTCCGTTTCGCAGCGCACAAGAGAAATCGGGATCCGTGTCGCGCTGGGTGCGGACCGCGTGGATGTCGCGAGGCTCGTCATCGCGCAGGCCACGCGGCTGGCGGTCGCGGGAGAAGCGATCGGAATTCTCCTGGCCCTGGCGCTCGCGCGGCTCATGGCCAGCCTGCTGTTCGGGATAAGCGCAGCAGACCCACTCACTCTTGCGGGCGTGGCGATCCTGCTAAGCGCCGTTGCCCTCGCCGCCTGCTACATCCCGGCGCGGCGCGCTTCGCGTGTCGATCCGATGGTGGCGCTGCGTTACGAATAGTTTTTGTAGTGGCCGGTCCTTAGACTGGTCCATGTCGCGAGGATAATTATGAGGCAAATGCGAGCATGGCTGTTGCGATTCGGCGAATTATTCCGCAAAGAGCGGCGTGATCGCGAACTCTCCGCCGAGATGGACAGCCATCTCCAACTCCACATCGAAGACAATCTGCGCGCCGGCATGAGCCCCGCAGAAGCACGGCGTCAGGCGTTGATCAAGCTCGGCGGCATCGAACAAACCAAAGAAATCTACCGCGACCGCCGTGGACTCCCTCTTGTTGAAACACTCTTCCAGGATTTGCGCTTCTCCGCGCGCATGCTGCGCAAGAACCTTGGGTTTACCGCTTCCGCCATACTTGCCTTGGCACTCGGAATCGCCGTCAACACGGCCATCTTTACCGCCTTTGATGCGCTTGTCTTGCGGCCCCGGCACGTAGAAGATCCCGACCGTCTGGCAGCCGTCATTCGCACCACTCCCGGCGAAGCCCATGGCTGGTTTTCCTACCCCGACTACATCTACTATCGCGACCACAGCAGATCGTTCTCTGATCTTTCGCTGTTTTCTTTCGGCATGGCGGTTACTTCTTCCGACCTGCCTGCCACTGGTCCCGAGGCCACCCCGCGCATCGCTGGTGCCGTTGGCTTCCAGCTCCCGCAATTGCTTCAGGGCAGCGCTCAACCCATCATGTGTTTTTTTGTTTCCGGCAACTACTTCCCAATGCTAGGAGCCACTCCCCTCTTGGGGCGCATCCTCCTGCCCGAAGATGATCAAGCCAATGCCCCGCCAGTTGTCCTGATGAGCGGCAATTCCTGGCAGCGACGCTTTCATTCCGACCCCAGAGTTGTCGGTTCGGTCCTCCATTTGAATGGTGTCGCCTTCACGGTCGTCGGTGTTACGCCGCTCGATTACCTCGCTACAGCGCCATCCGTTCCCGATCTTTGGGCGCCTATCCCTGCAAAAATCGCGCTGGGCGCAATGACCGGCCTGGAGTTAGAGAATCGTCTGGTGATGGCCGGCTTTCCCACCGGTCGATTGAAACAGGGCGTTTCACTTTTCGATGCACAAGCCGAACTCAGTGTTCTCGCAGCTCAGTTGCGAACGCAGTATCCCGAGTCCGAACGCAACATGAGTGTGAGTGTTGTCTCCGCTCGAAATAACCTCTCTGGACTCGATCCTGAAGCCTGGGCGGTCGTCGCGGCCGCCATGACGGCCGTCGCTTTGCTCCTGCTGATCGCTTGCGCCAATGTCGCAAGCCTGTTGCTTGCCAGGGCGGTCGCCCGCCGCAAAGAAATTGCCGTGCGCTTGGCGCTAGGAGCGGGCCGGCCCCGGCTGTTGCGACAGTTGTTGACGGAAAGCATTCTGCTCAGCCTGCTCGCGGGTGCACTCGGCCTTCCTCTCGCCGGCTGGATGCTCCACCTCTTAATCGTCGAGATCGCTTCCGCGCTCCCTTCGTTCTGGGGCACTATCGCTCTGGAAATCAGCCCTGACATTCGCATCTTCGCCTACACCTTGCTCGTTTCCTGTGGGGCGGGAATTGCCTTTGGACTCGCTCCCGCTTTGCAGGCTTCGAAATCCGATGTGAATTCCGCCCTCAAGGAAGAGGGCACGGCTTTCGGCCAGCGTCTGAGCCGCTCGCGGCTGCGCGGAATCCTTATCGCCGGACAGATGGCTGCGTGCCTCATTCTGCTCATCAGCTCCGCCCTGCTTCTCCGCGGATCGCAACGCGCCCTAAAGATCGATCCCGGTTTCGAGGCGCGTCGCGTCGCGTACCTGGAAATGTACAATCCGGCGAATCTGCACTACTCCCAGTCACGTTTGCTCCAGCTCAATCGCGATCTCATTCAACGGATCGCGAGTCTTCCCGGTCTACAGTCTGTTGCACAGGCCTCGCGCGGTCCGTTTGGCGGTATTCGGTGGGTGCCTGTGACTCCCGTCAACGCCGCGCCTTCCATTCCCGGCACCAACGGAAATGAACCGCCTGTAGCTGGATATAGTTTTGTTACGCCGAACTATTTTGACACGCTCCGCATTCCCATCGTTCGTGGCCGCAACTTTACGCCTGGTGAGGCGGATGGACAGGCCCCAGTCGTCGTCATCAGCGAAGCAACGGCTCGCCGCTTCTGGCCCGGCGAAGATCCCCTGGGCAAGCGCCTCAAGATCGGCTCGGAAAAGGGGACCACGTCTTTCCCCGGAGAGAAGGGCCCCTTCATAGCCAGTAGTGAAGTAATCGGCGTTGCCCGCGATGTGCGCAGCATGGACTTGCGCAAAATAGATGAGTCCTACGTTTACCTGCCGCTCTCTCAATCCCGTAAATGGACAAGCATCCTGCTCGCACGTACCGAAGGCGATCCCACGCCTTTGCTCCCGGCAATCGGCCAAGAGGTTCGCCGCGTGGATGCCAATCTCCCTGTCATCGGCGCCCCGTTATACACGATGATCTCGATGAACCCATTCTTTGTGGTCTCGCGCATGGGTGGTGTCCTTGCGAGCATCGTCGGCGTACTCGGGCTTCTCCTGGCATGCATGGGCATATATGGAATGGTGAGCTACAGCGTCGCTCAGCGTACTCGGGAAATCGGTATCCGCATGGCTCTTGGCGCGCAGAGTGTTCAGGTACTGCGTCACGTCCTCCGCGAAGGCCTCCAGCCCATTCTCGCCGGCATGCTCATCGGCGTCGCCGCTTCCGGCGGCGTATCGCGCCTGCTGGCCGCGACGCTTTTCGGTCTCAATCCCGTGGACGCGGTTTCATTTTTCGGCGTGTCGCTCTTGCTGGGCACCATCGCGCTGCTTGCCACCTGGCTTCCCGCGCGGCGGGCCACGCGTGTGGATCCCATGGTGGCGCTGCGCTACGAATAGTTAGTGTGGTGGCCGGTCTTCAGGCCGGCCAGGGTCGCGAGGAATGATTATGAGAATAATCCGAGCATGGCTGTTGCGCTTCGGCGGACTCTTCCGCAACGAGCGACGCGAACGCGAACTCGCAGCCGAGATGGAAAGCCATCTCCAGATGGACATCGAAGACAATCTGCGCGCCGGCATTAGCCCCCCAGAAGCACGGCGTCAGGCGTTGATCAAGCTCGGCGGCATCGAACAAACCAAAGAAATCTACCGCGACCGGCGCGGTCTTCCACTCTTTGAAATTTTGTGGCAGGACTTGCGCTTCGGTGCGCGCATGCTCCGCAAAAACCCCGGCTTTGCCGCCGTTGTCGTGCTCACCGTCGCTCTCGGCGTGGGCGCGAACGCCGCCATTTTCTCCGTGGTTGATGCCGTGCTTCTTAGGCCGCTGCCCTATCCCGGATCCGATGGTCTGGTGATGGTGTGGGAGAAGGTTTCCCTGCCAAATTATCATAACGATGAGAACAACCCCTCACCTGGCAATTTCTCTGACTGGAAGAATCAGAATACCGTTTTCGAGAATATCGTTGCCTACCGCAACCGCAGTTTCAATCTCACTGGCGAAGGTGAGCCGATGCGCGTCGAAGGCGAGCAGGTTTCCGCCAGCCTGTTTTCCGTTCTAAAAGTGAATGTGGCGCTCGGCCGTGTCTTCACTGCGGAAGACGACCAGCCCGCCGGCCGGCACGTCGTAGTGATAAGCAACGGTTTATGGAAGACCCGCTTTGGTTCGAACGCCCAAATCCTGGGCAAAACGATTCTGCTCGATGGCGAGAGTTATGCCGTCGTCGGCGTCACGCCGCCGGGTTTCCATTTCCCTGATCCAGACGATCAGCTCTGGGTGCCTATCGCCCTGACTCCGCAGGACCTCGCCAATCATGGAAGCCACAATCTGGTCGTCACCGCGCGCCTCAAACAAGATGTCTCCCTTGCGCAAGCGCAAGGCGAATTGAACCGTATCGCCCAACGCCTCACGGAGCTTTATCCCGATACAAACACCGGAGTGCAGGCGAATGTGGTCGCGCTCCGGGAAGAGATCGCCGGCCCAGTGCGACCGGTGCTCGTGGCTCTTTTTGGAGCGGTGGGACTCGTTTTGCTGATTGTTTGCGCCAACGTCGCGAATTTGCTCCTCGGACGTGCTTCGGCCCGCCACCGCGAAATCGGCGTTCGCATCGCGCTTGGCGCCGGACAAAGGAGAATCCTACGTCAGCTTTTGACGGAAAGCGCGCTGCTTGCACTGCTAGGCTGTGGGCTCGGATTGCTTTTCGCCCGCTGGGGAATCCTCACTCTCAAACTGCTGAGCCCGCCGCATATCCCGCGCATGGACGAAATCCAAATAAACACTTCGGTTCTCGTTTTCAGCCTGGCGATTTCGCTCCTTGCGGGATTCATTTTTGGCGTGCTGCCCGCGCTTCAGGCCGCGCGTGGCAACGTCAATGATGCTTTGAAGGAAGGTGCACGCGAGTCCGGCGGCGGCGCGCGTCCGCGCGCCCGCAATCTGCTGGTGATTCTCGAAACTGCACTCGGTGTGGTCGTGGTAATCGGCGCGGGGCTGCTTCTTCGCAGCTTTCTAATTCTCGAGCGTGTCCCGCTTGGCTTCCAGCCGCAGAATGTCCTCACGTTTCGCGTGATTCCCCGTGGCGCAAGATACTCACAGTTAGCTGGGCGCACCGCGTTCTATCAGCAAGCCATTGAGCGCATCCAAGCGCTGCCGGGAGTGAAGTCCGCCGCGGCCGTCAGTTTCATTCCGTTGACTAATGTTCGTGCCAGCAAAGGTTTTGCTATCGAAGGTCGCATCCGGCCAGCTGCCGGACAAATCCCCATGGCCGGTTACGACGCCGTGACTCCGGGATATTTCGATGCGCTGCGAATTCCTCTGCGCGCCGGAAGAGATTTCTCCTGGCGCGACACTCCGCAAGGTCAGCGCGTCATCATTATTAACGAAGCCATGGCGCGAGCCTATTGGCCCGGCGAAGATCCACTCGGGAAACGCATCAAGTTCGGTACACCGGATGATCCCTTTCCGTGGTGGACCATTGCGGGAATCGTTGGCGACATCCGTGAGTTCGACGTGCTGACGCCGCCGCGGCCAACCCTGTATCTCCCCGTTTCTCAAGCGGACGATTCGAATTATGTCCTGCGCGACTGGGTGGTGCACGCCAATGGTGATCCCCTGGCCATTGCTTCCTCCCTTCGTGGGGCGATGCGCGAAGTGGATCCGGATTTGCCGGTGTCGCGCCTGCGCAGCCTCGAGCAGGTGCGAAACGCTTCCGTGGCGGCGCAGCGGTTCAACTTATTACTGTTTGGTTTATTTGCTGCATTCGCATTAGTCCTTGCGGCCGTGGGAATCTATGGCGTGATGGCCTATAGCGTGGTGCAACGCACTCGCGAAATCGGCATCCGCATGGCCATTGGCGCGCAGCGCCGCGAAGTTGCTAGGCTCGTTTTGGGAGAGGGCGCACGGTACGCGGCTTTCGGCGCGCTCCTCGGGCTGGCCGGAGCTTTCGCGCTTACGCGGCTGATGGCCAGCTTGCTGTACGGCGTGAGGCCAACGGATCCACTCACATTTGCGGGCGTGGCGATTCTGCTCACTACCGTTGCGCTCGCCGCGTGCTACTTCCCGGCGCGGCGCGCCATGCGCGTCGATCCGGTGGTGGCCCTGCGCTACGAATAGTTATTACAGTGGCCGGTCTTCAGAACCGGGCCGCGTCGCGAGGCATTACGAGGCTTCAAAATTAGAAACTAAGAGCCAGGAACTCAAAACTTAAAGCTAAAAACTGACAACCGAAGTTAGTCCTAAGGTTTCTTCTTCTTAAACAGTCCCCCCAGCGCATTAATCGCGTCGGCGGGATTCTGTGTTTGTTGTTGCAGATTAGCTCCTGGAGCAGTCCCGCCGGCGCAGCCCAGCTGCGATTGCAGCAGGCTTGCCGCCGTCCCGCCAATGTCTGGGACGAATTTCGGATCGGCGGTCGTGCCGTGGATCTGAAAAGGAATGGTGGCTCCTTTGCATCCGCTCTTTCCCCCGCCGATGGCGCCCAGGATGCCCCCGACTCCCGACGCCGGCGCACCGCCTGACGAAGAATAAGTTGCGGAGTTTGCCAGCGTCGCCGCCATTTTGAAGTCCAGATTATTTTTTGCATCGAGCGTGCCCGCGCCAACCAGCGTGCCGAGCGCAGGAATAGCCGCCAGGAAATTCTGAGCTTCCAGCCCGGTCGGGGCCATGTGCAAATTCGTGGTGATTTTTTCGATGTCCAGATCCTGGCCGGTTTTCAAGCCCGTCAGTGCGGAAATCGTCGACATCCTCGATCCCAAGTCAAAGCCCGCGAGCTTTGCGTTATACAGCCCGACAGTGCCCGTAGTGATCAGTTTGTTGGTTGGCCCGGTTATATTGAGATTTGTGTTAAGCGCGCCCGCGGCCAGCGAAGCGCCCTTCGGCAGATGTATCCCGAGCGCGGGGAGAAAAGCCTCCAGGTCGCGTGCGGGCATGTTCTCGCCCTCAACCTTGGCATTGACGATGGTTTCGTCCCCGGGCGACTGAAACGTGCCGGACAGATGCGCCGCAGCATTGCCGATCTTCAGCGTGGATGCTTCCAGCACGCCGGCGTTTTTTCGCAGATTGTACTTCGTGGCGAAATTCACGGTCGCCGGAACTCCGGCGGGTGAACCACCGGCGACAAGCAGCGCGTTGGAAAGCTTGGCGTTTCCTTTGGTCTGCGCCTCGCCGCCTTGTGAGGAGAGATTGGCGTCGAGATCGACAATGCCGCCGAGTCCCATGGAAGGATCGAGAAAGCCGGTAGACGCAAGATTCAATCTCGTGACGTTGAGCTTGGCGTTCAGCGGAGTAAGCGCGGTATCCACTTGATCCACCGGGCCAAACGTCCCGTCCAGCTTGAGCTTGCCTCCTGCGGGCAGATCAGCAGTAACGGTAACAGGAAATTTCGAGACCAGCGAAACGTCCGAAGCGGTCACGTTGACGTGATCATAGGTGCTGCGCTTCTGCGAACTCGTCGAGCCGACGATGATACTGCCATCGCTCAGCGTAAGCTTCTTGATGGAAACTTCCGCTGCTCCCGCCGTGGGCGAAGGTTTTTCCGCGGGCGCTTGCTTAGCTTGTGCCTTAGCGGCGGAAGCGCCCAGCGAAGAATAGTTCCACTGTCCGGCGGCGTTGTGCAGCAATGTCACGCGCGGACTGGCAATCGTCACGCCGGTAACATTCAGCGTCTTCGAGAAAATCAGCGGCATCATTTCAACGCCTACGTTCAGTGACTTGGCCGTCAGGAACGGAGCAGAACTGAATTTCGGATCGTCGCCGATGGACAGGTTTTCCGCGGAAAGCGAGCCGCTGATCAGCGACAGGCTGATGTTGCCCAGTTGCACCTTGCGTCCCAGCGCCGCGGAAGCCTTCTCTTCAATCGTGGGGCGGAACTGGTTGACCGGTATCAAAAATGGCGCAACAAGCACCACCACAACCAGCACACCCACCACGGCGAGAACAATCTTCAATGTCTTATTCATGACGGCCTCCGGTTCGGAAGGAACAAGCGCAGATTAGGTTGGCAGGACGATGTTAGCACGGACGGACCATGCTGGCGCTGGTGCCCACCAACGCTACCCGTACACGTGGTCGCACTTGTCGCCTCATATTTCCGAGGGGATCACGGCATTTGCTCGAAGGCGGCCTGCTTCCAGAAGCGGACTCGGACCAGCCAGAAAATCAGCAAAATCAGCGGAAGGATGGTGAGAACCAAATACAAGGTTGTGTTGAATAAAGCCGGGGATAGATATTTTCCGAGCCCCACTGTCGAAAGCAATCTCAGTGGGCGGTTTGACCCTCCGAAGAAAA
>WNGO01000013.1_pt1 | contig 147023 bp, 139 predicted proteins | sample 5400511 | NCBI WGS metagenome assembly WNGO01 (sample SAMN13153380, study PRJNA577476) | soil metagenome | isolation source: 20 cm soil or saprolite under Garry oak tree replicate 2 | place: USA:California | collected 2016-06-15 | reverse complement strand
CGCCCTCGTTCTCACGGCAATCGGCCTCGCCGAGCGCGCGGTTCTACGCGCAGCACAATCTCATATCCGACGGGGCCGTCTCGGCCGACCATGTGGACGCCGCGCTCGTGAACGCCTGGGGGCTGGTCGCGAGCGCGACATCGCCCTGGTGGGTTGCCGACAACGGCACCGACTCCTCGACCCTGTACAACGGCAACACCGGCGCTACGGTCGCTCTCCGGGTCGGCGTCGCGGGTGCGCCGACCGGTGTGGTCTTCAACGGCGGAGCCAGCTTCGTCGTGACGAACGCCACCGCTTCGGGTCCGGCTCGTTTCATTTTCGCGACCGAGAGCGGCACGATCCTCGGCTGGAATCCGGGGGTCGTGGGCACGCGGGCGGTTGTTGCGGTCGACAATTCCGGTGCGGGTGCCGTGTACAAGGGTCTCGCCATCGCTGCAACGGCCGCGGGTGACCGCCTCTACGCCACCAACTTCCACGCCGGCACCGTGGACGTGTTCGATGCCGCGTTCCATCCCGTCCCGGGCGGCTTCAGCGACGGCGCGCTACCATCGGGGTATGCGCCGTTCGGGATCCGCAATCTCGGTGGGACGATTTACGTCACCTACGCACTTCAGGACGCCGACCAGGAAGACGATGTCGCGGGCGTAGGGCATGGGTTCGTGGATGCGTTCGATACCCAGGGCAATCTGGTCCGTCGCGTCGCATCGCGCGGGCGGCTGAACTCCCCCTGGGGGCTGGCTGTCGCCCCGAGCGATTTCGGGGAGTTCGGCGGTAACCTGCTCGTCGGGAACTTTGGCGATGGCCACATCAACGCCTTCGACCTCGGGCGCTTCGAGGGCACCGGCGAGCTTCGGCAGCGCGGTCAGCTCAATGCCGCCGATGGCCAGCCGCTGACGATCGACGGCCTGTGGGCGCTCGCGTTCGGTAACGGCGCGGCGGCAGGACCGACGAACGCGCTCTTCTTTACGGCAGGTCCGTTCGGCGAGCAACGCGGGCTGTTCGGCAAAGTCGTGACTTCTGCGGTTCCCGATTAGCGGGCCTGCGAACGGGTAGGAACTGCATGCCACGAGGCGCGGCGGTAATCATCACCCGCCGCGCCTGGCATACAATGGCGCTGCGACCGGGGCGTTTCCGGGGCGGGTTATACGCCGGAGGTAGATCCTTCGCTACGCGCGCGTTCCGCGCGCTTCGCTCAGGATTGGCGCCGGCATCTCCGTGTTGTCGCGAGACTGACTCCACGGCAGCTCATCCTACGACGCGATGGCGCGGTGGATTTCTTTGTAGCGGAGTGCAAGAAGCGCATGGCTACTTAAAAGCAGATCCTCAGGATGACATGGTGGTCGCGTTCTTGTGAGAGGGGGGGAAGGGGGAGTACCTCAAGTAGCGATCGAGCAGGATGAACGCAGCCGCCAGCTCGACGAGAATAATCAGCGTCAGGAAGAGCGCGATCCCCGGCCGGCCCAAGCCCCAGGCCGTGGCGGTCAGGAGCGAGAGCCGCCAGACTCGAAAACCAACTGGGGCAAGGAGCGCCCACCGGGCCCAGTTCTGTCCCCAATACAGCGCTGCGCAGAGCACGAGCACCGCGGCGAGCGGCAGCAGCCGTGCCAGCGTGGCAATCGGCCCAACGACGAACAGAAACGTGAAGAAGAACGTCGCCTCCGCAATCAACAGGAGGACGATCGCGGCGGAAACGTCGGTCCGCGTCATTGCGACCCGAGTGGATGTCGTCATCGTAACTCCTAACAGGGCGCGCGTGAACTGCAGCCAAAGGAGGCGCTCAACTGTAATGATTTTCTCAGGTCGGCGAAGGTGACGAGGCTCACGTTCGTCGCAATGCCTGCCTACGCAATAAGCTCGCTGAACTTGGCCAGGTCGATGTTGCCACCGGAAACAACGGCGACGAGCGGTCCCGGACCGGCTTTGCCGGTGAGCGCAGCCGCTAGGCCGAGCGCACCAGCTCCCTCGGCGATGACGCGGGCCTTTTCCGCCATGAGTCGCATGGCGCGCTTCACCTCGTCCAGGCTGACCACGATGGAGCCATCCACGACCGGCTGCATACGCTGCCACATGCGCGGAAACACGCTCTTGCCGCCCGCGCCGTCGACGAACGTGGCTTTCCAATCCGGGAACACTTGCGCCGAGCCTTTCGCAAACGAGACCGCCGCGGGCGCGGCGGTCTCCGGCTCGGCGCCCCACACTTTGATCTCCGGCCGCAACGCTTTCACCGCACTCGCGATGCCGGTGATCAGGCCGCCACCGCCGATCGCGGCGATGATGGCGGCGGTGTCCGGCGCGTCCTCGAGAATCTCCAGACCCATCGTCGCGTGACCGGCTATGAAGTTCTGATCGTCGAATGGATGGATGAACGTCCCTGAGACGCCCGGATACGAGCGGTCGTCGAGCGCCTGCCACGCGACCGCATACGGCACGAGCACGAGCTTCGCGCCCAACGCGCGCATGCGCTCGAGTTTCGCGGCGGGCGCCGTCTCGATCGCGACGACGGTGCACGGCACGCCCGCGGCCCGCGCCGCGTACGCGACACCCTGGCCGGCATTGCCGGCGCTGATCGTCCAGACGCCGCGCCGTCGCTCGGCATCGGACAAGAGTGCAACCGCGTTGGCAGCGCCGCGCAGTTTGTAGGCATTGATCGGCTGCAGGTTCTCGAGCTTGAGCCGCACGTCGGGGGATCCCGGCCCCAGGTCCAGGCGCACCAGCGGTGTGCGGACGATGGTCCCAGCGATGCGCTTGCGGGCGTCCCGGATCTCACTCAAGGCGATGGGACGGACCGGCTCGAGCGAAGTCGTCATCAGCCCTTGTGCTGCAGGACGAGCGCAGCGGCGGCTACATCTTCAACCGCGACACCCACCGATTTGAACAGCGTGATCTCCTCGGCGTTGCGCCGGCCGGGATCCGCCCCTGACACGACGGCGCCGATCTCCGTCACCTCGCTCCCCCTCCTTGACGCAATGACGTCACCCGATTCACGCAGCGCCGCCTCGCGCGAGTCGACGAAGACACGGGCCCTGGTGACGAGATCGTCATCCAGTTCGCGCCAGTCGGGGCGGGTTGCGCCGATCGCATTGACGTGTGTCCCGGGAGCGAGCCAGCGTCCCTGCAGGATGGGCGTCGTCGAGCTCGCCGCGACTACAACCACGTCTGCGCCGCGCACGGCATCCGCCGCCGTGGCCGCGGCCTTGACGCCGTGGCGCTGGGCGAACGCCGACGCATTCCGGGGACTCCACACACGCACTTCCTTAAGCGACCGGACGTGGCGCAGCGCTTCGAGGTGACTCTTCGCCTGCACGCCGGATCCGAGAATCGCCAGCACCGAAGCGTCCGCCCGGGCCAGCCGCTGGGTCGCCACCGCCGACGCGGCGGCGGTCCGCATCTCGGTGATGAGCCGGCCGTCCATCATGGCGAGCGGCTCTCCGGTCTCCGCCTTGAAGAGCACGATCACCGCGTGGTGGGTGTGGATCCCGACGTTCTGCGGATAGAACGTGACGAGCTTGGCGCCGAGGGCGCCCGCGTACGCCGGCATGACCGCGAAGAAGCCGTGATGCGGAGCCACGGGAAGCACGGCGCGCACCGGTTGCACGACCTTGCCCGACGACAATGCCGCGAGCGCGTCCGCGATGGCGGGAATGAGGTCCTGGTAGCGGAGCTGTTGCTGGACGGCCGGTTCGTCGAAGACATCCATCATATGGAACTACGTCGTGACGGATGTCTCCACAAGCATTAGCGACCAAGCCTCTCAGCCGATGCGCGGCGTGGTAATCACGAGGAGGACAAGCACCAAGCCGAAACTCAATACCTCCGCGATGGCGAACACCGCGAGGCAGACGGGGAAGTCGCGTTGCAGTGCGGGTCGGAACTCGCGCCTGGCCATGCGGTGTAGCGTTGCGCCCACGACGAGAAACGCAGGCGCGAGCAGAGCAAACAGCGTCCACGCGCCGAGGGAGTATTCAACGAGATCCATCTTGTCAGCGATGACGCTTCCTTGCGCGAGCGCCAGAATCGCTGCCCCCACGATGCACCAAACGGCGAGCGCGCCACCGCCGAAACGCCGGCGCACGTAGATCGCAGAGGCCACGAACGCGACACCGGACGCGGCCAGTGTCAGCATGATCCTCGGCATGCCGGGACCGAATTGCAGGGCGCGCAGCGCCAAGTACGCCGCACCCATGGCCCCGACGGCCCAGGCCCACGCCCGCAGCACGGCCGCGTGAGAAGTCTTCATGTCGAGCAGAGCTTCATATCCGTCGACGGCCCCGCGAGAGGCGTCATCCCATGACTCGCCAGCGTCCGGTTAAACGCCGACAAGTCCACGCGCACGACCTGGCTCCAGCGATCAACGAGCTTACGTAGCTCATCACAGGTCGAGCGGGCGACCACCAGCATCGTCTGGGTCGGAGCGTGGTCGGCGTTGTCCTGCGAAGTCAGCTCGAGCCCGAATTCGCTGTTCAGCGCTGCGAAGTTCCATGCCTTGGGTTGTGCTTCCCATACCTGGCGCGCTTCGCCTAATGAATCGCCGGCGATGGAATCCAACTTCGTCGCGAGCGCCTTCGCCGCTTTTCCCACCTCGGATACCGTATCGTCAGGGGCGGTCCTCGAGACGGCATGTCGGAGTGCAGCCACGGGCTTGAAATCCGTCCACGTCGCCTGCAGTCCCGAGTACAACCGCATCAGCAAGGCATGCTGCGCGGCGAGCGCGGCCGGCGCGACGCGCGAGCGTGGATCGGCGCGCACGGTGCTGGTCTGCGTGTACTGGTTGCCGTCGACGGTAAGCCGTATGCGGTACACGCCCGGCATGGCCAGGGGCCCTTCAGGCGCCGCCGGCGTCGAACCGGGATTGCCGTTGAAGACGAAGCTGTGCGCGAACGCGGGCGGCGGGTCGTATCGCAGGTCCCAATCGGCACGATTGAGCCCGATATTCACTGGCAGCGCGCTCGGCGGGGCGAGCCAGAATTTTTCCATCGGTGCCCGCGCCGCTTCGCGCACGGGCGTGGCAGCCGCGCTCGTCATGTGCCGCACGACGGCGCCCCGCGCATCGAGCACATCGATCGCGATGTCCGCCGCCGGCTTCGTGCCGAGGGAGTAGTAGACGAGGGCACCCGGCGGAGGATTCTTGTAGTTCACATTGCGCCGCACGCGCACGGCATCGCTCGGCTTGAAGAGGTGAGTGCCCGCTGGCGCAGCGCCTCCCCCGAGCTGCCGGAGCACCGCATAGTCATCGAGCACCCAGATGCCGCGGCCATACGTCCCGATGATCAAATCATTGTCATGGATTGCGATGTCGCTGGCGACCGTGATGGGCAGGTTGAGCATCAGCGCTTGCCAGTGATCACCGTCGTCGAACGAGACGTACACTCCGCTTTCGGTACCTGCGAACAGGAGACCGCGACGTTTGGGATCTGCTCGCACGACGTGCACGAACCCGCCGCTGGTCGCGATGGCCGGCAATCCCGTGACGATCTTCGTCCATCTTTTCCCATAGTCGCGCGTGCGGTAGATGTACGGGCCGAAGTCGCCGCGATAGTGCGCGTCGAGCGCGACGTAGGCGGCGCCTGCGTCGAAGGGGGATGCCTCGACCGTCGGGAACATCGGGCGTATACCGATCTCGGTGCCTGAGATCGTAACGTCAGTCCACGACGTCCCATGATCGCGCGATTCCTGGATGACGCCGTTCGTCGCCCCGATCCAGATGACGCCGGGCGTGACGGTCGATGCCGCGATCGACCAGATGGCCAAGCGGCGAGGCGGCGCGGTCGAATCGCTCGCGGGGGCCCGCCTTGCGGTGAGCACGGGTGCTCCCGGATGCGGGACGGTGAGATCGGGGCTTAGCTTGGTCCAGGTCGCGCCGCCGTCGGCCGTCACCATAAGGTATTGATAGCCGGCGAGCAGCTCGGGCCGGCCGTGCCACGTCGCAAAGGCGATCGGCAGGTTGAGCGATGCGCGCAGCTTGAGCGATGGGTCCTGCCAAAGAGGATGGGTAGGTTGAGTGTCACGCGCAGTTTGAGCGACGGGTCCTGCTCCGGCCCGACGTTGATCCATTCGCCGCCGGGGTACGTGATCTTCGAGATGCTGAGCCCGCTCGAGTAGACGATGTTGGGATTGCGCGGATCGGGAAGGATAGTGCCCCATTCCCAGCCGGGCACCGGCTTCCAGTCGATGGGGGTGATCGTCCCCAGATTGCCGCGGCTGCTCGTCGCGATCGCGCCAGCGTCCTGCTGCGTGGCGTAGATCCAATAGGGAAACGCGTTGTCGGTGGCGATGTGGTAGACCTGCTCCGTCGACTGGTTGTACCACGAGCTCCAGGTGTCGCCGCCATCGAACGAGACGATCGCCCCCTGGTCGTAGCCCATGAGCATGCGCTTGCCGTCGGTGGGGTCGATCCACATCACCTGCGGATCGTCGCCGCCGGGCGGGCCGCCCTTGAATGCGGTGAAGCTGTTGCCTCCGTCGGTGGACTTGTATGCCGTGATATGAAACGTGTAGACGATGTCGGGATTCTTCGGGTCCACGAACACGCCACTATTGTAGCCGCCCTGGCCGTTGGCGATCCGCTTGTCGTCTGCCGCCATGTGGCGCCACGCCGTGCCGCCATCGTCGGAGCGGTACAGTCCGAAGTCGCCGATGACATAGACGCGCTGCGCGGGGGTCCCGATCCCTACGGCGATGGACACACGACCCGTGAGAGACGGTAAGCCGCCGCCCACGATCTCGCGCCACGTGAGGCCGCCGTCCGTGGACTTGTAGAGCCGCGAGCGCGTCTGCGCCGTGTCCGCGTTGGGTGGGTTGCTGACACCCAGTGGGAAGTAGCGGAACCTTGTTGCGGCGAAAATGACGTCAGGCGCGTCCGCCGCGCGCGCGAGCGTTGCGATGCCGGTCTTTTCGTCGACGTACAGCGTCTTGACCCAGGTCGCTCCGCCGTCGGTAGAGCGGAAGACGCCACGCGCGTCGCTCTGGGTCTGGAAGAAGTTCCCCAGCGCGCCCACCAGGACGAGGTTTGGGTCGCGCGGGTGAACGAGGATGGACGTGATCTGCTGTGTGCCCTCGAGGCCGATCCGACGCCAGGTGTGTCCCGCGTCTGACGATTTGTACATCCCGTCGCCCAGCCCCTCAAAGAAAGAGTTGAGGTCACCCGTCCCGACGTAAACCACGTTTGGGTCCGAGGGCGCCACCTCGACTGCGCCGATGGACGAGACGCTCTTAATGGAATCGAAGACCGCGGAGACTCGTCCCGCGCGGAAGGGGCCGACGTTGCGCCAAACCAGTCCGGACAGGAGGCGAGGATCGAGGCTTTGCGCTCTGAGCGGAGCGGCCGCGAGCGTGGCGGCGCAGAGCACCAGCAGGGATGGTGCGCGCATTGCGAAATCCGATGAGGGAGACCGGTCCTACGCTACAGCGTCTTGAGGAACGCCACCAGCGTCCTTGTTAGACGCCGCGCTCGGCCGCATGGCCACAAGATACGGTGACCAGCCTCACAGTTCGCCATGGTTGGTGACATGATAGTGGAAAATGCGGTCCAAACTCGCGCTTATTCTCGCTGCGCTGGTCCTACCGCTCCGGGGTGAAGGCCAGGAGCGTCAGGGCGGGGCCTGGCAACTCACCACGTCACGCTCGGCCGCACCCGATCAGCCGTCCGTAACGCTGGAACTGGATGCCCTCAACGTCGTTCGCGCCGCCGTTGTCACCTTCCGCCCGGCCCTCTACCTGCGGTGTCTCAATGACAAACTCGAGGCGTTCGTCGCCACGGGCGCAACTGGGACTAGGAATTCCGACTACCGGATGATTGTGCACCTGCGCTGGGGTGACCGCCCACCGGCAGAGGAGACCTGGTCGCGCTCGACTGACTATTCCGTCGTCTTCGCGCCGGACCCCGCAGCGTTCGTCCGCCAGCTGCTCGCTACGCCGGAGATGACGTTCGAGGTCCGCCCGGACAACGCGGATCCGTTCGTGGCGCGATTCAACGGCGAAGGTCTGCGCGCGCATCTCGCAACGCTCCAAACCAGATGTCCTTCCGCGCCGGCGCGAGGCGCGGGATTCGACAGCGTCTATACTGAGACGCAAGTGGACGAGAAGGCGGAGCTCATCTCGATGCCCGACCCCGAGTATGCCCCCTTGCTGCGCCGAGCCGGGATTCGAGGCTCAGTGATCGTGCAGGCTGTCATCGATACGCTGGGCCGTGTCGTCCCCGGTTCACTGCGCGTGACCTCGAGCGCGAATGGCGCCTTGGATGAACCAGCGTTGAAGGCCGTCGCGCACGCGGTGTTCCGGCCGGCGCGTGTGCAGGGGCATGCGGTACGCACGCGGCTGCGGGTGCCGGTCAAATTCACTGACGGTTCGCGTTGACGGATCTGGACCTAGCTACTCGGTCGACGGGTGCCGAATCACCGCCATGAACAGGATCGTCCCCGACAAATTCTCTCGCAGCGCAAACAGGAACGGGCGGTCAATGTTGATGCGCTGCGGCCCGCAAGCGCAGGTTAGTCCACCCCCCACCTCGGTCACTGCTGCTGCCTCAGTACCCTCTTCGTTCACGTCCACGTAGGTCTTGTGCTTCACCTCCGTGATACAGAGCTCCGAGGGCTCGTGGATGCCGGAAAAGTCCGCGGTCAGAGGCTCACAACCGAAAGCGATGCCCATGCCGAGCGAGCCAAGCGTCGGAATCAGGCCGAGATCGTTCGTCAGCTTGAACTTCGGCAGCTGCAGCTCCGCCTTGGCGTCGTGCAGATTCCCTGTCCAATCGTCCCACTGCTCCGCGGTCAGGGCCATGACGAGATGATCCACGCTGCTGCTGTCATCGGGGACGACGATCGTCATGGAGAACGCTTGGCCACCGTACGGCAAATCGACGACCGTGGCGTTGGGGCGCAACGCCGTACGCAGTTCCGCCTCGCCACGGGCCATCGTCGGCACGTTTACGAATGAGCCGTCTTCGAGACGGAAGGGCCGGGGCTGTGTGAGATTGGCATCGAATTGTGCTGTCCAGTCGCCCTTGAAGTAGATCGCATCGATGAGATACAGGCGCATGTAGTCGGGGATATTCTCGACGATCCTGTCGATGAGGCCGTGTGTCTGCTGGCTCACCCACGCATTGATGGTCGCGGGCGCGGACGGTGAGAGGAAGTCGAGCGCGGTGACCTGCGCGTCGTAGTAGTCGCGGTTGACGTCGAGGAACGACTGCTTGACGGCGTAATCCTGCCGATACCACACCGAGTTTGCGATCTGAAAGTGAACGTGGGGGTCCAGGTTTCGTAACAACTTAATGAGGCTACGATAGGCTTCGTTGACCTCGGGCACGGTCATGCCATCGAGCTCGAGCGTCGAGCGCATCGCGTCGGCCGTCGTGGTGGCCGCGCCGTTGTAGGCCATCGCCAGCGCCATCGCCACCGATAGCGGTGAGATGAACAGGTTCGGCAGGGTGTCGCGCGTGTCCGCGTTCACCTGCTGGAGCAGCTTGATCGCAAGGCGGTTGTCTGCCTGGATCAGGCTTTGCTCGTGGGGGGTGAGCGCGCGCGGCAACGCGGTGATACGAGGCGGGGGGCCAACGGGATCGGATGAACAACCTCCTGCGAAAACGCCGATGGCGATCGCGGCGAGACAAAAACGCTTCATGACGGCCTCCTTGTGCACACGATACCCCCGGGATTGTCCCGGTCGTCACTGTCGCACGTGCACCACAGGCGCCGCATGTTGTATGTTGTCGGCGCTCGCGCCCCCTCTACCTTGACTCGGAGGCTCCCGCATGCGTGCCGTCGTTGCCGCCCTCGTCCTCCTGACCCTCCCAACCGCCGATTGGGAATTGCTGGGCACCCGCCGCGTGAGCTTCACGCTCGACCACGACGCCATCATCGTGAGCCCGCGCGAGGGCGGTTTCACCGCGATCAAGATTGAAGTCCTGGGCGGCAACCTCGCGATGTACAACGTGAAAGTCACCTTCGGGAACGGCCAGACGTTTTCGCCGGACACGCGCGTCCAGTTTCATGAGGGGTCGTGGAGTCGCACAATCGATCTGCCCGGCCCAGTGCGGATGCTCCGGCGCGTGGATTTCTGGTACCGCAGCCGGCTGCGCCGAGGCGTCGCGACGGTGCGTCTCTTCGGCAAGAAGTGACCGCCGTCCAGGGTGCGGTATTCGTGTACGCCATTCTCAGTCGAATGGCGTACGTGCTGTTCGTGGGTGGCGTGCTGCGGCGCGAGGACCAGGGTCAGATCTACACGAAGCGCTTCGGACGGGCCGGAGCGTTCCGCCGCTTCCGCCGCACGTCGTCCTGGATCATGTACCACGACGCGCTTGCGTTCATCGTGCTCTGCCTGGCGACCCGCAACACCTGGCACCTCTCCATCTCCGGCGCGGCCTCGTTCGCGATCGGCGCTGTGTTAGTCATCGTCGGGCTCGGTACGAAGCTCTGGGCCGCGCGGACGCTGGGGAGCAACGCCTACTACTGGCACAACTTCTTCGATCCCGACGCCGCGATCGGTCCCGTCTCGACCGGTCCGTATCGTTTCCTTTCGAGCCCGATGTATACGGTGGGGTATCTGCAAACGTACGGCCTGGCGCTGATGCTGAGGTCTTTCCCCGGATTGATCGCCGCGGGATTCAACCAGGTCGCGATCCTCACGTTCTATGTCCTCATCGAGAAGCCGCACTTCATCCGGCTCCATCGCTCTAGCTGACGGCGTCGCGACGCCTTCTATTCTCATTCGTGGCACGACCGAGCGAAGATCAACCGGCACTGGCTGAGTGGGCGCGCACGTTGCAGCGCCGGATACGCCAACGCGGCATCAACGCGTTCATTATGCATGGCCCCGGCGTGCGCGACACCCATCCGCTGGGGGCGCGGCGCCACGGCACCATCGCGGACTTCCTCGGCGAAATCATGTTCTCCGATCGGACCGTGATCGTCTTGTACGATCGCGGCTCGGGAATCCGCTTCACCGATTCACAGGCAGAGCAGGACTTTCGCACGGTGCTGAAGGCCTACGACCGGGTCGGCGGCACAAACCTCGCGCAGGTCCAGCCGCGCGATCCCGACCGCGCGCTGCAGCTGCTCGAGACCTATCTCCTGTATCAGTTGAAAGAGAATCCGCGCTTCTCCGCCGCCGTCATCATCGACTTTGCGGAGACCGTCGCCCCCGCGGGTGATCCCGGGCAACTCCCCGTCGAAGATCGCAACACGATCGTGACACTGCGTCGCTGGTCCGCCGATCCCCTGTTTTTGCAGCGCCAGGTCACGTTCTGCCTGATCTCCGAGAGCACCGCCGCCCTCAACGAAGCCCTCGTCGCCGACGCACGCACGTTCGAGCTCCTGGTCCCGGTCCCGGACGAACGGGAGCGGTATGCCTACTTGTCAGGTCGTGGGGTCACGCCCCAAACGTTCTCGCGCATCGACGCGCGGAAGGTCTCGGTCCTGACCTCGGGGCTTACGTGCCTCCACTTGGAGAGTCTGCTCGCTGAGGCCGACGCCAACGGGGCCGCGCTCGATCCCGACGCGCTCGCCCGCGAGAAGAAGCGCCTTATAGAGGAAGCAAGTGGAGGATTGCTCTCATTCCTGACCAGCTCCACCGGCCTCGATGCCGTGGCGGGAAACGACGGGGCGAAGGCCCTGCTGCGTGAGACCGCCGCCGCGCTGCGGCAGGGCCGGCTCGACGTCGTTCCGATGGGGTTCCTGGTCTGCGGACCGGTGGGTACCGGCAAGAGCTTTATGGTCCGGTGCTTTGCCGCCGAGATCGGGATTCCCGTCGTCGAGCTGCTCAATTTCCGCTCGATGTGGCAGGGACAGACCGAAGCCAATCTCGAGCGGATTCTCGGCCTGCTCGATGCCCTGGGTCCCGTCGCTGTGGTGATCGACGAAGCCGACGCGGCATTGGGGAACCGCGAGACCAGGGGGGCGGACTCGGGCGTCTCGGAACGCGTCTTTGCTTCGCTGGCCGCATTTATGGGGGATACGCGCCGCCGCGGCAAAGTCATCTGGTTCCTGATGACATCCCGCCCGGATCTCGTGCCCGTCGACCTGAAGCGGCAAGGACGCGCCGAAGAGCACATCGCGCTATTTCCGCCCTCGACCGGCGAAGAGCGGGCCCTCGTGTTCGAGAGCCTGCGCGCGCGCCTGGAGATCCCGCTCGAGCCGGGCGCGCAGGCCGCGGCGCTGTTCCGCGACGTCCCGCACGCCATGTCGCCGGCGGACATCGAGGCGATCCTGGTCCGGGCCAGCCGTCGCATGGCGATCGATAAGCAGCCGGCGCTGTCGGCCAAGCTGCTCCAGGAGCTCATCGCCGATTTTCAGCCCCCGGCCTATCCTGCGGAGATCGAGTACCAACGCCTGATTGCGGCATTCGAATGCACCAGCCGCCAGCTCCTCCCCGCCGATCTCGCCGCATTGTCGCACGATGCCATTGGACAGCGACTCACCGAGCTGCGCGCCGTGCTCGGTCGCGTGGGCAACGGGAGCGGGGGGGGTCGGTAGATGCAACGCGCTGCGCTTCTACTATATGTCCTCGTCAGCGCCTGTCACCGCAACGCGGGATCCGTGCCCGTGCACGATCAAGAGATGGCGGCGCCGGAGCAGCATCCCGACGAGCACGCCGCGATGGCCGCCGAGCACGCGATGGCCGGGATGGTGTCGAACGAGGATCTGCATCTTCGCCTGACGCCTGTCCGGCCGCCGGCCCCTGGTGACTCGACGCGCGCGGCGGAAATTCTCGCGGTCATGCGGCGCGAGCTCGCCAAGTATCGCGACGTGCATGTCGCGCAAGACGATGGCTTCCGGGAGTTCATCCCCGCCGCCGGCGCGCCGGTGCGCCACTTCACCAAGCTCCGCTGGGCGATCCAGTCCCGGAACGGATTGGATCCCGCGCGGCCGACGTCGCTGCTCTATCAAGCCGGTTCGGATGGAAGCCTGACGCTCGTCGGCGCGATGTTCACCGCGCCGCCCCCAACCAGCGACGCCGAGCTCGACGAGCGCCTGCCGCTGAGCATTGCCCGCTGGCATCAGCACATCAACTGGTGCCTGCCGCCCCTCGCCGAGGCGCAGCGGCGCTGGCGGGAGACCAAGGACGGCCAAGCGGTGTTTGGTCCGAAGTCGCCGATTGCGACGGCGGAGGCGTGTGAAGCGGTCGGCGGACGGTTTCGGCCCCGGCTGTTCGGCTGGATGGTCCACGTGATGGCGTTTTCCGAGGGCGATCCCTGGAATGCGCACCACCATTAGCGTCGCTTGACGGTCTTCGGTGCGCGCGGTAGCACTAGGGCGACGGTTACCCCACACAGAGGCATAAGTATGCGACGGGTTGAGAGTTTACTCGCTGTGCTCAGCATCCTGCCGGGCCTCGCGCTCGCGCAGAACGGCTCGATCCGCGGCCGTGTGACGGATGCCACCGGGGCGCCACTCTCGCGCGCCACGATCTCGGCGGAGGCCGCGGGGCTGCGGGCGACCAGTGACGAGCAGGGACGCTATGAGATTCGTGGCGTGGCGGCGGGCACGTACACCGTGCGCGTGCGGCTGCTCGGCTATGTCCCACAGTCGGTGAAGGTGACGGTCGGCCAGAGCGCCGTGACGCAGGACTTCAGGCTGGCCGAACAGGCGATCAGCCTGTCACCGGTCGATGTGGTGGTGGGATCGCGCGCCCGGCACACCGCGGCGGAGCAGCTGGCGGTGCCGGTGGACATCTTCACGGCCGAGGACTTGACCAAGCAGGGTGTAACCGAGACCGGGCAAATCCTCCAGTCGCTCGCGCCGTCCATCAATTTCCCGCACCAGAGCGTCACCGACGCGACCGACATCGTGCGGCCGTTCACCCTCCGCGGACTCTCGCCTGACCAGACGCTCGTGTTGGTTAACGGCTGGCGCCGTCATCAAACCGCGCTCGTCAACACGTTTGCGTACGGCACCGGCGCGGGCTCGAGCGGCGTCGATCTCAACGCCATTCCATCGAGCGCGATCGATCGCATCGATGTGTTGCGCGACGGCGCTGCGGCGCAGTACGGCTCCGACGCGATCGCCGGCGTGGTGAACATGGTGCTCAAGGAAGGCCAGTTCACGCCGTTCATCAATACCAGCGTCGGCCGCTATCACACGGCGAATTATCCCGACGATGGCACGACGGTGAACCTGAACGGCGGCTGGGGCATCGGGGTCGGACGCGGCTCACTCGGCTTGTTCGCCGAGTTCCTCGACCGCCAGCCGACCAACCGAGCCTGGGCCGACATCTACGAAGATGCAGGTACGGGAGTGGCGGACTCCATCGTGGACGGCCAGGTCATCGTCAAACGGAATCCGGTGGCGCAGCCGAATCACCATTGGGGCGACGGGCTGGAGAAGGACGTGATGACGATGGCGAACTTCCGGTTGCCGCTGAACGATCGCGGCACGACGGAGCTCTACAGTTTCGGCGGCTACAGCTTCCGCAAGGGCACAGGCAACGGCTACCGGCGCTGCGCCGTGGACTGCGCGAGCCTTGGCGGTCGCAGCTGGCCGGAGATCTACCCGTTCGGCTACCTGCCGGAATTCGCGCCCAACGTCACCGACTACTCCATGGCGGGCGGCATCCGCACCGCGACGGCCGGCTGGTCGATTGATTTGGGCGCCGCGTATGGCTTCAACCGGTTCGACTACGACGTTCGGAACACACTGAACGTCTCGCTGGGACCGTGTCTCGATCCCGCCAACCCGTGCTCGCCGGGCCCCGACAGCATTCCGGCCACGGGTGACGAAATCGCCAACAAGACCGCGTTCTTTGCTGGCAGGCTGCAGCGGGATGAGCTGACGGTGGGCGTCAACGCCGTGAAGACGATGACCCTCGGACTGCCGCAGCCGGTGAACGTGGCGATCGGCGCCGCGTTCCGGCGCGAGGGCTATCAAATCTCGCGCGGCGAGCTCGCGTCCTATATCGACGGCAACCATGCCGCGCCGGGTGGCGGCGACGCGCGGCCGTATTCGCAGGTGTTCCCGGGATTCCGTCCGCAGGACGAGTCCGACACACACCGCACGAACGTGGGTGCCTACGTCGATCTCGAAACGAACCTGACGCCCAAGTTCCTCACCGACGTCGCGGCGCGGTTCGAGAACTACTCCGATTTCGGCTCACTCGTCACCGGGAAGCTCGCGCTCAAACTTCAGCCATCGCCGCGCATCCTGTTTCGAGCGGCCGGCAGCACCGGGTTCCGCGCTCCGGGGCTGGGGCAGTCGCACTTCAGTCACGTGTCGACAAACGTGATCGGCGGCGTGCCCACCGACGTCTTCACTGCGCCCGTGGACGCGCCCGCGGCCAGGCTGTTCGGCTCCAAACCGCTGCGGGAAGAGACATCGGTGAACCTGAGCGGCGGCTTGGCGTTCAGCCCCAACGACAACGTCACGTTCACGCTCGACGTGTTCCAGATCAAGATCAACCATCGCATCCTGCTGAGCGCGACGTTCGACGACAGCGTGACGCAGGCGCTGCTTGCCGCGAACGGGTTCGCGAACATCAGCGGCATTCAGTACTTCACCAACGGCATCGACACGCGCACGCGCGGGATCGATCTGACCGGTTCGCTGCGCATGGCAGCCGGTCAGGGCACGGTCGACTGGACCGCCGCCGTGAACTACACGAAGAACAAGATCCTGCGAACCGACCCGCTCCCTGCGGCGCTCGATACGACCGGCGCCAGTACGGAGACGGGGATCATCGACTCGGTGACGTACATCGGCATCACCGAAGAGCGGCCGGATTGGCGCGGTACGCTCACCGGTGAGTACAATCTCGGCCGCGTGCGTGCGCTGGTTCGCGGATCGTATTACGGCAAGTTCTCGTCCGCGCAGCCCGGTTACTGCGATCTCTGCCGGGACGGCTACGGTGCGAAGGCGCTGTTCGACGCGGAGATCGGCTATCGCTTCGCAAGCATCGATCTCGCGCTGGGTGTCCGCAACCTGTTCGACACGTACCCCGATCAGCCGAAATCACTCACGATCGTGGACGGCGTGAACACGGCGAAGGACTACAACAACAACTTCGGCGTCTTCCCGTGGGCTGCGGCTTCGCCGTTTGGCTACAACGGCCGTTATCTCTACGCGCGCGCGGAAATGCGACTCAACCGGTAACGACACGCTTCGAGGAGGAGGGTTCCTTATGGTCAGTCTCGCAACCCGTTGTCTGAGCATCGTCGCCTTGGCCGCGCTGCTCGCCAGCGTGCCGGGCACGGCGCTTGCCCAGAACGGCCGCATTCGTGGCACTGTCCGCGACGCCCACACCGTGCCGCTGGCCGGCGCCACGATCCGGCTCGCGGGCGGCACGGCGGCGGCCCGCCGCGCAACGACCGATGCCCAGGGCGCTTACGCGTTCACGAACGTTGCGCCCGGGACGTACACCGTGTCGGCTTCGCTGCCCGGTGTGCGGACCCAGTCGCAGCAGGGGATTCGCGTCGCGGCCGACGCGGAAGCCGTCGCTGACTTCGTCATGCAACCGCTCGAGCTCGAGGCGATCACCGTCACGGCGATGAAGCGCGAGGAGCAGCTCATCAACGTGCCGCTGTCGATCGCGGCGCCTACCGAGCAGGCGTTGCGCGTGCGCGGGGCTGAGACCATCGAGGAGGTCGCCCAGAACGTTGCCGGGTTCAGCGTGCAGAACCTGGGGCCGGGGCAGAGCCAGCCCGCGATTCGCGGGGCGTCGTCCGGTCAGATTGCGCGCGACCAGCCCGGCGTGAAGGAAGAAGTCGGCGCCTATCTCGATGAGTCGGTGATTTCGTTGTCCCTGTTCACGCCGGATCTCGATCTGTTCGACGTAGGTCGAGTCGAGGTCCTGCGCGGGCCGCAGGGGACGCTCTTCGGCTCCGGATCCCTGGGCGGTACGGTACGCTATGTCAGCAACCAGCCAGAGCTCGGCGTGAGCCGGACGTTCGGCGAGGCCGAGGTGACGGCCATCGACTATGGTGATCCGGGCAGCAGCGCCAAGCTCGGCATCAACGCTCCGCTTGGTGACAAGGCGGCGGCGCGGATCGTGGCATACAGTACGCGGACCGGCGGCTGGATGGATGCCGTGCAACCGAATCTGCGCGTCGACCAGAACGTCAACGGCAATGACCGGACGGGCGTGCGTGGCGCCTTGCGCCTGCAACCGTCGAGCCGGTTCAGCATTACGCCGCGCGTGGTGTACCAGCAGGTGAAGGCCGATGGCTGGAACCGCATCGACGCCTTCAATATTCTCGCCAACCCCTACACGACCACGCGGCCGAAAGTGACACTCGGCGGGCGCAGCCTGTTTACGCAGATGCAAGAGCCCGTGACGGACAAGTTCCTGCTCAGTGACGTCAACCTGCAGTACGATCTCGGCGGGGCCACGTTGACTTCGGTCACGTCGTACACACACCGTAACATCCTCGTGGTGCGCGATGCGACGGCGCTCACGGCCAGCATTACCGGCGGCACGTTCCGGCTTCCCCAGAATATCTATACACTCGATGCGCCGCTGTACGACCACACGAATTCGATTGTCTGGACCCAGGAAGTACGTCTGGCCGGCTCCCGAGACCGGCTGCACTGGCTGGTGGGGGGATTCTACAGCAACAACAAACGGGGGTACGGGCAGGATGTGTTCGTCAGAGGGTTCGACACACTCGCCGCCCCAATTTGTTGTCCACCGATTATCCCAAGCCCACAGCCCTATGGGTTCACAACGGGACCGCTGGCGCCCAAGGACCACCTGTTCTTCTCCGATCTCCATTACAAGCTGCGACAGACAGCGGCGTTCGGTGAAGTGACGCTGGGTGTCACGCCCAAGCTGGACCTCACCGCTGGCGCGCGGTGGTACGACTTCAAGGAAGACCGTACACAGTTCTTCGACGGCTTCTTTGTCGGCTATGTCTCGCAGCCGGGCACCGTCAAAGCGAACGGCGTCGTCCCGCGATTCATCGCGGCCTACAAGGCGTCCGACGCATTGACGTTCAATGCGCAGGTCTCGCGCGGCTTCCGGCTCGGCGGCATCAATGACCCCCTGAACAAGCCGATCTGCTCGCCGCAGGACACGATCACGTTTGGCGGGCGAGACCAGTGGAAGGACGAGACGGCCTGGAACTACGAAGCGGGGCTCAAGTCGCGGTTGGCTAACGGCCGAGCCTCGGTGAACCTGTCCGCCTTTTACATGGACATCAAGAATCTCCAGTTGAACCTGACAGCGGGCACGTGCTCTTCACGTCTGGTATTCAACGTTCCCAAGTCGAAGAGTCAAGGTCTCGAATTAGAAGTGACCGCAGCCCCGAACGACCATTGGGATCTTTCGTTCGCGACCGGCCTCAACGACGCCAAACTCCAGTCGACTGTCACGACGACGAGTGGCGGCGTGACGACGGTGGTCGGCGGCGTGAAATCGGGCAATCGGCTCCCCAGCGTGCCGCGCGTGCAGGCCAGCGGCGGGATAACCTATTCGCTGCCGGTGGGCGGTTCGCGGGCTTCGCTGACGGGCAGCTTCCAGTATGTCGGGTCACGCTACACGCAGATCGACGATCTCACGCCCGGGATCGGAACGGTGAGCCTCAATTCGTTCGGGCAGACGATCGGCGGGCCGCTGACGCAGAACACGTTTACGTTCAATCCATTACTGCCGGCCTACAGCCTGTTCAACCTTCGCGCTGGATTCACGCGAGGGAGCTGGGAAGGGGCCATCTTCCTGAACAACCTCACGGATGAGCGCGCGCTCCTCGCCCTCGACCGTGAGCGGGGCTTGAAGGCGCGCGTCGGGTATTTGACGAACCAGCCGCGCACGTTGGGGGTGTCATTGCGGTTCGATTACTAGGATTCCGTGAAAGCAAACCGCCGGACGGCAGCACGCCGCCCGGCGGTTTTGTTTTTCTGATCGATCCCGTCTTACATTCGCGCGCCCATCCCTGCGCCAGCTCCCATGCCCGCGCCCATCCCGGCCCCTTCGGTATAGAATTTCGCGCCGATCACTGTCGCAAGCGGCCATTCGACGAGGCTTACCAGCGTCGTGATGATCGTGAGGTTCTGTGGCATGAGGTGCATGGGCCACATGAATAAGGTCACGAGCAGCCCGCCGACGAACCAGCCCGCGAACCCCGCTTTCGCCGCCGTGGCGGGACCCGCCCCAAACCGCGGCCGGATCGCGGCATAGAGCCACACGAGAAAGACACCGGCCACGAAATCGAGGATCACGAACCACGGAATCTGGGCATTGGTCATGGCGGGCCGGTTGATCGACGCCATCGCCGCAGCCATCTGATCTTTGAGCAGATACCCGAACAGGAAACCGTCGACGATGTTCAGGACGACGCCCGCGATCAGTCCGCCGACCAGCACCTTCAACATGTTGATCTTTCCCATCGTGACACCCCCTCAAGAGGAGAGGACAGCAGCGAGTTGGGAGTCCAACCGTCGCCACGGTACGGACTGGGGCGGGAATCGTCAAGTCACAGCACGTTCAGCACCGCAATCAGACCTCCCATCCCGTCGGAAATCGTCGCCACGCCGCCGGGGACAACCCATTCTCGTCCATCGACTACCAGATTGAAGTAGTAGGTCCCAGGCGCCAACAGCAGCCCAGCTTCCCAGACTTCCTCGCCCATTGCGCGCAACGGCGCGGGCGTCCACGCGTTCCAGTTGCCCGCGATCTCCAGCTTGCGCGCGCCCGGCATGCGGAAACGGACGAAAGCTGTATCGCCGCGGTGCTGCGCAACCAACGGTTGCAGCGCCGGCGACGTCGGCTGGCCGGGAGGGGGGCTCGACGCCATCGCGCGAGGTGATGCGAAAACTCTGACTCCGCCGGCGATGAACCCGGCGCGGGGCAGTCCTTGAAATGGGTCGCGCAAGTAATTCCCACCCCCCGCCTCCACGGCGAGTGTCGGAGTCAGAAAGTACTGGAGGGTGGCGCTGGCGGCCCCCGTCGATCCGTAGGTCTTGCTGAGCCGGCTGCTCAGCCACAGCGAGCCCACCGTCCGGCCACCGTCGTACGAAACGCCTCCGACGACATCCGTATACCAGGCGCCGAGGAATCGGGTGGCCTCGGTGGTGAAGGAGAGCTGCGTGGGTGCGCCGAATTGCCACCAGGCGCGGCCGCGTACGCGGAACACGGCGACGCCCGCCTCCTGCTGGATGAACCCGCTGACGATTCCGGCGCCGACGGCAACGCCGGGACGCACCGCTTCGATCAACGCACTACCAGAACCGGCGGCGAGTCCATCCGAGCGCGTGCTAAAACCGATCGTCCCGCTGACCGCGACGCGCGTGCGGCCACGCTGTGCGAGAGCGGACCAAAGATCGCCGCGACCTTGGCTGGCCCAGACCCCGCGCTCGAGCAACGACACGGCCGCGTTCGCGGCGAGATAGAAGGAAGAGGACAGACTCTGCGCGGCTGGCGCGACGGTGAGCGCGCTGAAACTCGATCCGCCGGCGTAGCGCACCACGCCGGTTCCAGCCCCGACGGACGCCTGACGCTGTGCAGCAAGAGCGAGCGGCGCCGCGGTGAGCAGCGCCAAAAAAGAAACCGGTCCCATGCGCATGGGACCGGTAAGATACAGCGTCCGCCGTGCTGTCTACTTAAGGCCGTCGCGGATTGTTCGAACGCCCCTGTCCACCTTGACCGGCATGATCAGGCCGATGCGAGGGAGAAGCCGGCGTGGCTGGGGTCGCGGGCGTGGCCGGCGTCGCCGGTCCTTCGCCGGGATGCGGCGTCGCGTGCGTCTCCGGGGTCGCCTGCGGTGCCGGGGTTACCGGCCGGTTATCGAGACCAACTGCCTCACCACGCACGTGCGTCGCGCGGCGCGCCATCGCCGCGGCCACTTTGGCCCTGGCGACATCCGACGCGCGCTCGTTCGGGGCGGCCACTTTAGGCGTCTGCGCTGTTGCCAGCGCGGGTATGAGCAATGCCGGGATGAACCAACCTATCCGCTTCAATCGTCCTCCGTCCAGCAGATGTGAAACCGTGCATATCTCGTGTCTCGCGACATCAACTCGGCGCGGGCGAGATCCACCACCAGCAACCGCAGCCAACTCCACAGGTTGCGCCGCACCAGGAACCGCTCAGCCGCAAACCACAGTTGGGCGAACACCTCTTGGACGACGCGCTCGGCCAACGTGGAATCCATCAGGATGCTGTACGCCTTCGCATACAACGACGGACGATGGCGGCGTTCCAGCTCGATCAGCGCCGCCCTGTCCCGGTGGATAACCCGCCTTAGGAGGGCTGCGTCAGGAATGAGGGGACGCTGCGAAGGCTGGGGCTCTAGCATGACTGACATGGCGTGGTAAAGATTCCCCCAAGGCGGCGAGGTAACGCAAGTCACAATGGAACGTCTCCCAAATCGTTACCAATCCGTTAGGTAGCCACTCTTTAGGGGGAATCGGTTGCGCCCTGGAGCCGAGCCGAAGGACGGCGACATCGTGCGGGCCGTGCTCGCAGGGGAGCCTGAGCGATACGCGGTGCTTGTCAACCGCTATCGAGATCGGTACGCCCGCTATGCGGCGCGGATGCTGGGTTCGGCCGATGCGGCCGAGGACGCGGTACAGGACGCGTTCGTGCGTGCGTATGATCAATTGGCGCAGTGCCAGCAGCCCGACAATTTCGTCGGGTGGTTCTTTCTGATCCTGCGGAATCGATGCTTTGCCGAACGGCGGCGCAGTCGCGCAGAGGCGCCGCTGGAAGCGGCTGACAGCGTCGCGGCGGCGGATCGGACCGACGGGGGAGCAGAAACGGCCGAACGTCGTCGCGCGCTGCAGCTCGCGCTGATGGAGCTGACGCCGGATCAGCGGGAGGTCTTCGTACTGAAGCATGTCGAAGGATTGTCGTACGGACAGATCGCCGAGCGCCTGAGCACGTCGATACCGTCATTGAAGATGCGAATGCACCGCGCCTATGATCGATTGCGCGAACAACTGAGAGAGCACACATGAGCGGGTACGACTTTCATCCCCTGGTGAAGCAGCTGCTGGACGGCGATCTCACGCTTGCCGACCTTCCGGTCGAGCTGCGCGCCGAGGGGGAAGAGGCGCTGCGACTGCTCACCGCGGTCGATCGGCGTCCGGTCGAGCTCCCCGCCGTGACTCAGCGCGTCATGCAGACGCTGGCGTCGCGCCCGGCCCCCGCGGCCCCCCTCCCGCCCGTTCCCGCTTGGAAGCGCGTGATGCAGCCGCGCGAGATCCGGCTCCGCATCCGTCCCTGGGTACTCGCTCCCGCTTTGGCGATCGCGGCTGCACTCATGCTGTGGATCTGGCCGGCGACGCTGGCGACTCCCAAGCCCCCCTCGCTCGTCACGGTCCGGTTTGTGTTGGTTGCCCCGGACGCCAGAGAGGTGAGCCTGGCGGGGACATTCAATCAGTGGGACGCCCATGCCACACCGTTGGTGCGCACCGGGTCGACCGGCGTGTGGACCGCGACGCTGACGTTGCCGGCCGGGCAGCACCAGTACGCGTTCGTTGTGGACGGTGAGCGCTGGGTGCCGGATCCGGGCGCGCCAGCCGTCGACGATGGCTTTGGGCGTCGCAACAGCGTGTTGACACTGTGATGCTCACGCTGCTCGCCTTACCGCTCGCGCTGCTGGGCCAGCAGCAAGGCATCGCCCAGCGGCTCGCGGGACGCGTCTCACCCAAGGTTGCCGCACTCGTCGAGCAGCTTGCCACGGCTGGCGCGGCGCGTGGCTTGCCGAGCGATCCGTTGATACAAAAGGCCATCGAAGGCGGCGCGAAGAGCATTCCCGACGAGCGTGTTGCGGCAGCGGTGCGCCTGGTCGCGATGCAACTCGATATCGCCGCCGCGGCGCTGCGAGAGGGTGGTCCAGTTTCCGATACGTTGGCGATCACCGCCGGCGCGTTCGCGCTTACCGCGGGTTTGAGCGCCAGCGACATCACGGCGCTCGCGCGCGTCGGCGCGAGCGCCCAGGCGTTGACAGTGGGGTTGCGGGTCGCGGGCACGCTGGCGGCGCTGGGCGTTCCGTCCGCGGAGGACATCGGTCTCGTCAGTACGACGCTGCGGTCGGGCCAGCCGGCGGAGAGCTTGCTCCTCCTGCCGGCTCACGTTCAGTCAGCAGTGGCGAAAGGGAGCACACCCGCGGCGGCCGCGGCGGGGCTTTCGCGGGCCGCTGCGGCGCAGGCGCGTCAGGGCCCTCCCCCGGGCCATGGGGAACACCCGCCACACCCGACGCCCCCTCCCCACCCGACGCCCCCTCCCCATCCCTAGGCGGGTCGCCCGCACCTTCCAAGCCTCCAGTCGCTTCGCGCCCGCCTAGCCTTTAGATTCCGCTTCTCTATGATAATCGCCTCAAATTTGGGCTTCCCGCCCCTGGGAGCCGCGCGCGAATTGAAGCGCGCCACCGAAGGGTATTGGAGCGGCAAGGTGAGTCGCGCGCAATTGCTCGAGACCGGCGCCGAGTTGCGCCGGCGGCATTGGCACTTACAGCGCGACGCCGGTTTGGACCGCATTCCCGCAAACGATTTCTCGTTCTACGACCGCATGCTGGATACGTGCGCGCTGGTCGGCGCCGTGCCCCCGCGATACGGGTTCAGCGGCGCATGGGTCGATCCGGACACGTACTTCGCGATGGCGCGCGGCAGCCAGGGGAAAGGCCGTGACGTCACCGCGATGGAAATGACGAAGTGGTTCGATACGAACTACCACTACATCGTCCCCGAGCTTGAGCGCGGCCAACGCTTCCGCATGGCGTCCGCGAAGCCCGCGAACGAGTACCGCGAGGCGAAGGCGGCCGGCATCGATGCGACGACGGTCCTGATTGGGCCGCTTACGTTCCTCTTGCTCGCGAAAACGAAAGGCGCGGCATTCGACCGCTTGTCGCTGCTCGATGCCCTGCTGCCCGTGTACGGCGATGTGCTCGAATCACTCGCGGCCGCCGGCGCCACCTGGGTGCAGCTCGACGAGCCGTGCCTAGCGCTCGATCGTACGGACGCCGAGCGAGCTGCGTATCGGCGTGCCTACCAGGTGCTCGCGTCGCGCGCCGGCAAGCTGCGGCTCCTCGTCGCGACGTACTTCGCCGGACTGGGCGAAAATGTCGACACGGCGCTTGGGCTCCCGGTTCACGGACTCCATGTCGATCTCGTCCGCGCCCCCCATCAGCTGGATCGGCTGCTCGCGAAATGGCCCAAAGGGAGAGTGCTGTCTGCCGGTGTGATCGATGGGCGGAATGTCTGGCGCGCCGATCTCGCGAAGGCGCGCGCGCTCCTCGATCGCGCCGCCAAGACGGTGGGCAAGGACCAGTTGTGGGTGGCGCCTTCTTGCTCGCTGCTGCACACGCCGCTCGACCTCGATCTCGAGACGAAACTCGATCCGGAGCTGAAAGGCTGGCTCGCGTTCACGAAGCAGAAGCTGCAAGAAGTGGTGGCGCTGGCGAAGGGCGACCGCGCGGCTGTCGAAGCGAGCAGCCGTGCCGCGCAGTCGCGCGCCACTTCACGGCGCATTCACAACGCCGCGGTGCAGCGGCGCGCGGCCTCGGTCACGGAAAAGGACCGCGTGCGCCGTGCAGCGTTCGGGGTGCGCCGGCAATCGCAGCTCGAGTTGCCGCGCTATCCAACCACGACGATCGGATCGTTCCCCCAGACGTCAGAAGTGCGGGCGGCGCGGCGCAAGCTGAACGACAACCAGCTCAGCGCTGACGAATACGAGCAGTTCATCGAGGCACAGATCGGGAGGACGATCAAGCTGCAGGAAGAGATCGGCCTGGACGTGCTCGTGCATGGCGAGTTCGAGCGCAACGACATGGTCGAGTACTTTGGCGAGCAGCTCGCGGGGTTTGCGTTCACCGAGCACGGCTGGGTCCAGTCCTACGGCACACGGTACGTGAAGCCGCCGATCATCTTCGGTGACGTCTCGCGTCCCGGGGCGATGACGGTGCGCTGGAGCAAGTACGCGCAGTCCTTGACCGAGCGGCCGGTGAAAGGAATGCTCACGGGACCGGTGACGATCCTCCAGTGGTCGTTCGTCCGCGACGATCAGCCGCGCGCCGAGACCGCGAAGCAGATCGCGCTCGCGATCCGCGATGAGGTGATCGATCTCGAGGCCGCGGGGATCCGCGTCATTCAGATCGACGAGCCGGCGCTGCGCGAGGGACTGCCGCTCCGGCGCGGCGAATGGGCCGGCTACCTGCAGTGGGCGGTGGATGCGTTCCGGCTCGCCACCGCGGGCGTCCGCGACGACACGCAGATTCACACGCATATGTGCTATAGCGAGTTCAACGATGTGCTGCGCGTGATCGAGCGCATGGACGCGGACGTGATCTCGATCGAGAACGCCCGCTCCGGCTCGGAGTTGCTGCAGGGCTTGGAGCAGTACAAGTACCCGAACGAGATCGGTCCCGGTGTATACGACATCCACTCACCACGGGTGCCATCGACGGCGGAAATCGCGGGCGCGCTCAAGAGCATGACGCGCGTGCTCGATGACGCGCAGATCTGGGTGAACCCCGACTGCGGGCTCAAGACCCGCGGCTGGGAGGAGACGTTGGCGGCACTCAAGAACATGGTTGCCGCGGCGAAAGCCATGAGGGAGAACGGTGCCCCCCCCCGATAACACGGCCGAGATCCGGATCACCGCGGAGCCGATCGACGATCAGCGCTGCAAGTTCGTGCTGAGCGTGCCGGTGCTGAGCGGCGGCGTGCGCCGATTTGCCAGAGCCGAAGACGCGACAGGCTCTCCGCTCGCGGCGGCGATTTTCGCTATCCCCGAGCTCGCGGTGAGCGAGCTCATCGTGTCCGGCAACATCATCACCGTCGTCAAGCAGAGTCCCGCCCCATGGCAGACTCTCGGTCGGGCGGTCGGGAGCGCTATTCGATCAGCGCTGACGGCGGACGTGCCGGCGGTCACGCCGGCGCGCAAACCAGCTTCCGGTGAAGGATCGGCGGTCAGCGACGACGCGCTCTACGAGCAGGTCGCGAAGGTGTTCGAGGAGCAGGTCAACCCAATGGTGGCGCGGCACGGGGGGCATGTCGAGCTCATCGACGTGCAGGATGCCGTCGTGATGCTGCGCATGGGTGGCGGGTGCCAGGGCTGCGGCATGGCCGATGTCACGTTGCGGCAGGGCATCGAGGGCATGCTGGCGCAGCTGGTGCCCGCCGTGCGCGGCATCGTGGACATCACCGACCACACCTCGGGCGCGAACCCCTACTTCCAGGCCGCGAAGAAATAGCCCCGCGTCTCCTGCTGCTGCTGCCGACCACGACCTACCGCGCGACGGCGTTCGTGGAGGCCGCACGGCAGATCGGCGTGGAGTTGACGGTTGCCTCGGAGCAGCCGAGCACGCTCGCGGCCGCGAATCCCGCTGGACTGCTCACGCTGGATTTCGAGCAGCCCGAGCGAGCGGCGGACGCCGTGCGGGTGTTCGCGCAGCAGTATCCCATCAACGGCGTCGTGGGCGTCGACGACCGAACGGCGCTGGTGGCCGCCGCCATCGCGACGAAGCTCAAGCTCAATGGCAATCCAGTTCACGCCGCGATCGCGGCGAGTGATAAGTACCTCCAGCGGCAGCTACTCGCGAAGGCGACGGTACCTATCCCACGCTTCGTACTGCGTGAGCTCGATGAAGATCCGGCCACGATCGCGAAGTCAATTGCCTACCCTTGTGTCCTCAAGCCCGTGCGCCTTTCGGCCTCGCGTGGTGTAATCCGCGCCGACAATCCTCAAGCGTTCGCGTCCGCTCATGCCCGGTTGCGCGCCATCCTGGCGGACCCGGAGACCGCCGCAGCGTGCGGAGATCGAGCGTGCCAGTATCTCATCGAAGAGTTCATACCGGGTTACGAAGTCGCCGTGGAAGGATTGGTGGTGAATCGCCGGCTGCACGTACTGGCGATTTTCGACAAGCCGGACCCCCTGGATGGGCCATTCTTCGAAGAGACGATCTACGTTACACCGTCGCAGGTTCCTACCGGATTGCAGAAAGCGATTACTGACTGCGCGGACCGGGCCGTGCGGGCGCTCGGCATCACCGAAGGCGCGATTCACGCAGAGCTGCGCTACAACGAGCGCGGCCCGTGGCTGATCGAGCTTGCGGCGCGGCCGATCGGCGGGCGGTGTTCGGCGGTGCTGAGGTTCGGGGCTGGGGTGACGCTCGAAGAGATCATCGTGCGGCACGCCCTCGGCATGCCGATTCCGTCGTTACAGCGCGAGCGTCAAGCGGCCGGCGTCATGATGATTCCGATCCCCGGTGCAGGGACGCTGCAGGAAGTTCGCGGCGTCGCCCAGGCCAAAGCGGTTCCGCTCGTGGAAGACGTGCAGATCACCGCGCATCCGGGCGAGCGGCTGGTCCCGTTTCCGGAGGGCTCGCGTTATCCGGGATTCATTTTTGCGCGGGGAGAGACGCCGGCGATGGTCGAGGCGGCGCTGCGCGATGCGCACCGTCGCCTCGAATTCGTCCTCGACTAGACCGCCTCCGCCACGACCTCCAGCCAGTGCCGCGGCACCGACTCCACCTTGAGCTCTTCCATAGTGCGTTCGAGGCCTACTTCGAGGGCCTTGGCGCCTTCTTCGAGAGGCGCGCCGGGCAGCGCACCCTCGATGAAAAGAGAAAACCGGCCGATGTCGATGAGCGCTTGACGCGTCATCTCGATGCGCAGCAGCTCGACGGTGACCGGCCGCAGGCCTGCCGCGGTGCACGCCGCGCTGTACTGCTCGGCGGACAGCCATTGCATGGCCGCGGCGTGGCCTTCGTGCTTCACTTCGATCCCCTGTTCACGCAGGGCCTGGACCGAGCGCACGATCCAGCGGCGCCAGAAGCCACTAGTTCCTTCGACATAGGCGCCATTGAAGAACGTGCTGTTGAACGCGAGCAGGCCGCCGGGTTTCAACACGCGCCGGATTTCCTTCAAGACCTGCGCCTTGTCGGGCATCAGGTGAATGGCGTTGAGAAAGACGACGGCGTCGGCCGACTTGACCAGTTTCGACAGCCACTCGGCGCTGCCCTGAACGAATTCGGCGAATTTGGAGGAGATGGCGGCGCGGGCCTTCGCGAGCGCTGAGGGGGAGGGATCGACGCCGATGACGTGCGGCGGCGGCTGCTGCTCGCGGACGCGCTCGAGGATGAGCTCCGTGACAGCGCCCGGGCCACAGCCGAGGTCCACGATCACCTGACGGCCCGGACAAATGACCCGCTCCAGAATCCAGCGGTTGACGTGCGTGAAAAACGGATGCCGCGTGAACGGCGTGAACGAAAAACGATCTTCGTCCGCGGTCGGGTTCAATGCGGTCACAGTTTGTGAATCCCGAGCGGCCCGAGGTGGACGTCGAGATTGTGGTTGACGCGGTAGCCCACGATCCCATTCACGTCGAGGTTCGCGGCATCCCCCGTGTAGACCTCTTTTCCGTTCACCATGAACTTCGCTTTGCCGCCCTGCACCTGAATACTGAGCTCGTTCATCGCCCGGCCGCTCGAGTCGGCCTTCGTCACGGCGTCGCTCGCGGTCCATTCGACCACCGCAGTCGGCCGCGTCATGTAGCTCGCGCGCCGGCGGATCGAATACATCCCGTCGATCGGGCGAACGAGGAAGTAGGTGTAGGCCTGACCGGAATCGGCGAGGTTCTTGCCGCCGATGAAAATGCCGAACGCTTCGGGATGGGCCGGGTTCTTCATCTGCGCCATCTTGGCGACGACGTGATAATTGCTCGAAATCGTGTCACGGTCGCGCCAGTAGATCGCCGCCGGACCCACGGTCGTATGGAGCCCATCGCCCATGCTCGTGAACTTGACGTTCTCGAGCGACGCCGGTTGTCCGGTCTGACGGTTGGGCTCGGTACGCACGTGCCAGCCGGCGGGCAGTGTGCCGCCGCCGGCGACGGGACGGTCTGGATCGCCCTGCGCCGCGAGGCTCGCGGGGGGGGCGAAAAGCAAGATGACCGCCGCAGCGGTCATAAAACGCATCATCATCGGTTGTTCTCCCCGGCGTATGAGCTTCGTTCAGCGTCTAACTTGAGCGAATGAAGAGGTTTTAGTCAAGAGCACGTCTCGCTCATGACTGCCGCTCTGCGAGGTCGTGGACCGTATGTAGGCTCAAGATCTTGAGTTTGCGTTTGCCCATGGGAAGTGTGATGTCCACCTTCTGCCCCACTTTGCCCCCGAGCAACGCTTTTCCGAGCGGCGATGCCATGGACACCGACATCTCCTGGCCATCGCCATCCTCACCCTCGATGAACTCGCCGAGTGTCAGCGCGTAGACTTCCTTCTTCTTGGTGTCGAGGTCCTCGACCGTCACGCGGGAGCCAAAGCCGACGCGGTCGCGCGGAATGTCCTGCTCGCGGACGTCGGACAGTTTGGCGAGCCGCATCCGCAGGTGATGGACGCGAGCCTGCGCAAACTGCTGGCGCTCGAGCGCCGCCTTGAACTCGGAATTCTCGCGCAGGTCACCGTGGGCGCGCGCCTTTTCAATTTCCTTCGGCAACACGAAGGAGATCTCGTGATTGAGCCGTTCGACTTCGGCCTGGAGCTTTTGCTTGAGTCCCTCGATCATCCAGGATACTAACCGACCAACCGCCCAACCGGCTAGGTTTTAGGCGCATGCGCACCTACCACCAGCTGACCGATCCCGACCGCTCAGGGCTAGCCGACCAGATCGGCGCCCAGCGCAGGCGTGTGGCGGAGCGGCTGGCCGGCGTGGGGCAGATGGTCGCGGTGATGAGCGGGAAGGGCGGCGTCGGCAAGAGCTATGTGACGGCGCATTTAGCACGGGCGCTCGCTCGAGCCGGCGGCAGCGTGGGGGTGCTCGATGCCGACTTGAACGGGCCGACAATTCCAGGTCTTTTGCAGACATCTGAGAAGGTCGAGCTACCGGCCACCGGCCTCGATGGCGTCAGGTGCGTCTCCATGGGCCAGATGTTGGGTGACGGTGCGCCGCTGGCATTCAAAGGGCCTACTGCCGAGAGCTTCGTGTGGCGTGGCGCCATGGAGGCCTCGGCGCTGCGGGAGTTCTTGGGCGACGTGGAATGGGGCGCCCTCGACGTCCTGCTGATCGACTTGCCACCGGGTATGCAGCGCTACCTCGAGCTGTGCGATATCCTCGGCAGCCCGCCGGCCGTGCTCACCGTGACCATCCCGACACCCGAATCCCGCGACGCCGTCCGCCGCGCCATGCGCGCCGCCGTCGACCACGGCTCGGACTTGCTCGGCATCGTCGAAAACATGGTCGGTCGGGAATACACGGGGACGGCGGCGGACGATCTCTCGGCCGAGTTCGGCGCCCCGGTGCTCGCGCGTATCCCCTGGCACCCGACACCCGACGCCTGGAACCAGCTGGTTACCAGAATCCCCGACGCCCGACGCACGACGGACGACGCACGGTGAAGTTCCTCTGCGTCGAATGCGACCAGCAAATGGCTTTCAGTGAGCGCCAGCTTCCCGGTGACGGCACACTCGCCGCGACGTTTAAGTGCCCGAAGTGCGGCCGCGTGGTGGCCATGCTGACGAACCCGATGGAAACGCAGCTCGTCTCATCCCTCGGCGTGGAGATCGGCGGTCGCACGGTTCCGGTCGAGCCGCTGGAGATGGTGCGGGCCAACGTCGTCACTGGAGGCCCCGGCTGGACGAGCGACGCCCAAGAGCGGCTCGCTCGCGTCCCGAGCTTTGTGCGCGGCATGGTGAAGAAGATCTACGCCGACTATGCGCGCGAGCGCGGGATCACCGAGATCACGCCGGCCATCATGGACACCGCCCGCGCCGAGCTGGGACTCGAGGGCATGTGAGCGACTACGAAGAACGGACGGTGGGCGAGCTCCGGGTGCGCATCGATCGGACGCTCTGCGTTGGGTTCGGCGACTGTATCACCGAAGCGCCCGAAGCGTTCGTGCTCGACGACAGTGGCACGGCGGTCTTCGTGAATCCGGACGCGGTGGACCGGGAGCGGCTGCTGCGCGCGTGCGACGCCTGCCCGGTCGATGCGATTACGGTTTGGAACAGTGACGGGAGCCAAATCGTCCCGGCCGCTTGTGAACAAGTTCCTTGACAGCCTCGGAACACCCCTGCATATCCCTTAACTCTGACGGCATCCACACCGACATCTAGAGTTTAGGCCCACCGGCCCCCGGCCCGCTCGAGCGGCGTCACTCGAGGAGGTAGTGGTGTACCGCGAGATTTTCGTTCCCGTCGACAACTCGCAGCACTCCGATTGGGCCGTCGATCGTGCCATCGAGATGTGTCGCAAGTCCGGCGGGCGAATCACCGGCAACCACGTCTACGCCGCCCGACTCCACGACGTCCGCTTCCGCCAGCTCGAGACCGGCCTTCCCGCGCAGTTCCAGACTCCTGAAGAAATCAAGAAGCAGCGCAAGATCCATGACAAGCTGATCGAGAAGGGGCTGCAACTGATCGCCGACAGCTTCTTGGATCAGTTCGGCAAGCGCTGCGAAGCGGCCGGCGTCGCGCTCACGCGGCAGCTGCTCGAAGGCATCAACTACGAAGAAATCGTCCATGAGGTGAACCGCGGCGCCGGGCGCCTGCCCGGCCTGATCGGGTTCGATCCGAATCGGGCCGCGGGCTACGACGGCGGCGGCAAGGTCCGCAGCGACGTGAAGCTCGGTGAAAACGGCAGGCTCGTCGCCGAGGACGAGGATGCGGCGGCCCGATTGGTCGGATCGTCCGGTCGCCAGTATGACCTGCTCGCGATCGGTGCGCACGGATTGGGGCGGCAGCAGTTTTCGCAGCTCGGTGGTGTAGCGGCTCGCGTGTTACGCGGCGTCGAGAAAGACGTGCTGGTCGTTCGCGATCAGCAGCCGCTCACCGGCGGGCGCTTCCTCGTGTGCGTGGACGGGTCGTCTTACAGCTACAAAGCGATGAAGGCGGCGCTCGAGCTGGCGCATGAATTCGGCGCGTCGCTGTACGTGTCCAGCGCGTTCGACGTCGAGTATCACCACGTCGTGTTCCACAACATCAAGGACGTGCTGTCGTATCAGGCGTCCAAGGTGTTCAAGTTCGAGGAGCAGGAAGAGCTGCACAACAACATCATCGACAAGGGGCTGCTGAAGCTCTGCCAGGCGAATCTGAAGCGCGCTGAGGTGATGGCGCGGCAGTTCCCAGATGTGCCGCTCAAGACGCAGATACTGATTGGCAAACCGTTCCAGGTGATCATGCAGTGGGCCGAGGAGATCAAGCCGAGCCTGCTCGTGATCGGTCGGCATGGCGCGCATCGGATCGAGGAGACGGAGCTGGGTTCTCAATCCGAGAATCTGGTGCGTCTTGCTCCGTGCTCCGTGCTGCTGACCGGTGTCGTCGGCGTCCGCCCCGAGGACATTCCGTGGATCGAAGAAGACGGGCAGGCCGGTCTGCCGTGGGCGCCGGACGCGGAAGTCCGCATTCTCCGCGTGCCGCCCTTCGCGCAGGGCATCGCGCGGCGAGCGGTCGAGGAGTACGTCCTCGAGAAGGTCGGCAACGCGGGACCGCCCCCGACGGTCACGAACAAGTGGCTCGACGAGGCGATCCAGAAGCTCCTCCCCACCCACATGCAGTTGATCATGGGGATCGGGAGCGCGGAAGAAATCGCGTTGGCCGAAGTGAAGGCGACGGAGCAGCTCAAAGCGACGAAGGTCCAGGGACACGACGTCGATCCGGAGCCTGCAGTCGCCGAAATCGAGACGAAATGCCCGGTGACGGGCGCGGTCTCGAAGCGCCCCCGCGTCGCCACCGATCCGATCGTGTGGACGGAGGAGAGCTGGCAACGGCTGCAGCTCGTGCCGCTCATCGCCCGCCCGCTGGCGCGCAACACCGTCGAGCGCTTTGCACGCAATCACGACATCTGGCGCGTCACGACCCGCGTCATGGACGACAACAAGCAGGCCATGATCGAGGCCGACGAGTTCGATGTCGACACGATGATGGTGATGTTCACCGAGCTGCGGGCGAAGCAGATCCGCGCCGAGGCCGAGGGAAAAGACGCGCTGTCGCCCGAGATGCGCGCGTTTATCGAGGAAGCCAAGGCTCAGGGCGTTACGCGCTGCCCCATCCGGGATATCGAAGACAAAATGCAGAAGTGCCCCGTCGACATGAAGACAGTCACGCCCGAGGAAGCGAAGCGGGCGGTCGAGAAGCTGCTGCAGTGAGCTACGTTCCACACGTCGTCGCCTGGAATCTCACGCGGCGCTGCAACCTGGAGTGCGCCCACTGTTACATCTCGGCCGGACCGCATGAGAGCGCGACGTCCGAGCTGCAGACTGTGGAGTGCCTGCGGATCGTGGACGAGCTGCTCGCCGTCAATCCCGCGCCGATGATCATTCTCTCCGGCGGCGAGCCCCTGCTTCGAGACGATCTCACGCAGATCGCAGCGTATGCATCGCACCGGGGCGCGACCGTGGTTGTGGGGACGAACGGCACACTGCTCACGGACGAGCGCATCGCGGCGTTGAAGGACGCTGGCGTGCGCGGGGTGGCGGTGTCCATCGATTCGCTCCGGCCCACCTACCACGACAACTTCCGCCACGGCAAGGGCTCGCTCGAGGACACGCTCGCGGCGCTGGGCCGGCTGCGCGCGCAGCATGTCGATTTCATCGTTCAAACGACCGCGACGAAAGGGAATCGCGCCGAGCTGGAGCGGCTGGCGCAGTGGTCGGCAGAGGAGGGGGCGGTCGCCTTCAACTGCTATTTCCTGGTTGCCACGGGGCGCGGTGCCGGGCTGTCCGATCTCGCGCCCGCCGAGTACGAAGCGGTCTTGGCGGATCTTGCGCGCTGGCAGCGCCAGTATCGCGGCCAGATGATGATCCGCGCCAAGTGCGCGCCGCATTTCATGCGGCATGTGCATGCCCTGGATCCTGACTCCCCGATCCTGAATTATCAGACGCGCTGTCCCTGCGGCACGCAGTACTGCCGCATCACGCCCGACGGGAAACTGACGCCCTGCCCGTATCTCCCCGAGGTCGCGGGCGATTTACGGGCGCAAGGCTTTGGCGAGATCTGGCGCAGCTCGGCGCTGTTTCGGCAACTGCGCGAGGGCACCCTCGGCGGCAAGTGCGGACGTTGCGAGTATCAGAAGCTGTGTGGCGGGTGTCGCGCGCGGGCGTTCGCGCTCGAAGGAGATGTTCTCGCCGCAGATCCCTCATGCACGTATGAACCTCGAGGGATCGAGGTGATCGAACCCGGGAGTGTCAGTTATGGGAGCGACTTTACTCCCGCGTTGGCTTGGTCCGCTGCTGCCCGGTCGCGACTCGACCGCATTCCGTCGTTCGTGCGCGGCGTCGTCGCGAAGCGCGTCGAGGATTGGGCGCGCGAGCGCGGCCTGCAGGAAATCACTCCCGAATTGCTGAGCGAGATCCGCTCTGCAATGCCGATCGACTTTTCGAAACGCAAGCCGTTCTTCGTTTCCGAAGCCGATGACCGATAACCGATGACCGCGTACCTCGTTCAGGCGGTAGCCGATACTGCGAGTGCATACCGAGACTTTCCGGTCATCGGGAGTCGGGCAGCCATATGGATCGCCGCCGAGATCCACCTGATGTTCGCGGCATTCGTGCTGGGCGTGCCGATCTTCGCGGTGGTGGCCGAGGCGATCGGCATCTTCGGCAAGGACCAGCGCTACGACCGGCTCTCGAAGGAGTTCACGCGGCTCCTGCTCATCGCCTACAGCGCGACCGCGATTTGGGGCGCCGTCTTCGTGTTCCTGCTGTCGACGCTCTATCCTCGGTTCTGGGCGTATCTCACGGCGATCTTCGGCGTGTCGATGTGGGTGTACGTCTCGATCTTCTTCTTCGAGTCGTTCACGCTGTACCTCTACTATTACGGCTGGGATCGCTGGAAATATGGGCGGGCAAAGATTGTGCACTGGTGTCTCGGGATTCTGCTGAATGTCTGGGGCACGATCGTGATGTTCATCGCCGACTCGTGGCTCACGTACATGATGACGCCGCCGCGCGACATCACCCCCGAGACTTCCCCCAGCAGCATCAAGCTCTGGCACGCGATTCTCAATCACACCTGGATGCCGATCAACATTCACCGCTTCATTGGCAACGTGGTGTTCGGCGGCGCGATCGTCGGCGCCTACGCGAGCTATCGCTTCCTCGCCGCCCGCACCGAGGAAGAGCGCGCCCACTACGACTGGATGGGCTACGTCGGCAACTTTGTCGCGATGTCGGCGCTCATCGTCCTGCCGTTCGCGGGCTACTGGCTGGGTCGCGAGATCTACCAGTACGATCAGTCGATGGGCATCACGATGATGGGCGGCTTCATGAGCTGGCTGTGGGTGATTCAGGCCTTCCTCATCGCGGTGCTGTTCCTCGCGGGCAACTATTATCTCTGGGTGGGGATGGGACGCATCCCCGGGGCCGAGCGGTTCCGGCCCTACACCAAGTGGCTGCTGGTCGTGCTCGTCCTCGGCGCGCTCGTATGGGGTACGCCACACACAATGATCGCGGACTCGCGCGAGCTGGCGGCCATGGGCGGCTCCCATCATCCCCTGCTCGGGGCGCTGGGTGTGATGAGCGCCAAGAACACCGCCGTCAACTTGATGATTCTGTCGACGTTCCTGTCGTTCCTCCTGTACCGGCGGGCGAATATCCGGCAGGTCGTGCCATGGGCAAGGATCGGCACGCGTATCCAGGCGGCCATGTTCCTCATCGCCGCCGCAATCGTGCTGTTCTTCGGGATCCGCGGCTATTTCGTGGAAGCGATCGTCCGCATCGGCTATTCGGTGTACCAGGTGGGCGCCGTGCTCGCCTGCATCGTCTTCGTGACCCTGATCGACGTGCTCATGGCGCGCGGTGCGGAATCACTCGGCGCGATTCAGTGGGGCAGGATGCCGCCGCGGTCGCAGTACGCGTTGTTCATTCTGGCCGTCACATTCACGTGGCTGATGGGCCTGATGGGATTCGCCCGCAGCGGGATCCGCCAGCATTGGCACGTCTGGCAGGTCATGCAGGACATGACGCCGTACGCCGCCACACCGGCGCTGGGCTATGCCGCGATCATGATCAGCACCTGCGTGCTGATCTTCCTCTCCCTCGTTGGCTTCATCTTCTGGCTCGGCGGGCTCGCAGAAAAATCGACGTTCGTGCCGTCCGCGGTGGAGGCGCCGCATGTGGGCCACTAACCTCCGGATCATCGGGATCGTGATCGGGACGCTCGCGCTCTATACCCTGATTGCGAACAAGATCCCGCAGGTGCAGTCGGAGGTGCCCCACGCGCTCACGCTCGGCGCCAACGTCACACCGGAGCAGCTCGTGACCGCCGGCGATCAGCTCTACCACGGTGCGGGCGGCTGCACCGCGTGTCACGGCCTCGGCACGCGGGCCCCCAATCTGCTGACCGATGAAAAAGGACAGGGGCCCATCGGCGCGCGCTGCGGGAAGCGCGAGCCGGGGAAGGACTGCAAGGCGTACATCTACGAGTCGCTGACGAGCCCGCGTGCCTTTGTGGTGCAGGGCTATGAGCCGATCATGCCGGAGATGGGCCGCACGCTCTCGCCGCAACAGCTGTGGGCGCTGGTTGCGTTCTTGGAGTCGAATGGCGGCACCGTGGACGTGAGCGCATCGGACATCCCAGCTTCCACCGCGCCGGCAGGCGGTCCTCCTCCCGGTGGTGGTGGAGGACCCGGGATCGCCGGCGGCAGCACTGATCCGATGACGATGATTCGCGGCGCCGGCTGCACTGCCTGCCATAAGATCAGCGGGGAAGGCGGCGTGATCGGGCCGGATCTCACGCACGTGGGCTCGCGCCTGTCGGCCAACCTGATCCGTGAGTCGATCCTGCAGCCCGACGCCAAGACGGCGAAGGGATACGAGAAGTTCAAAGGCGTCATGCCGAAGACATTTGGTCATCAGTTCACCGCCGAGCAACTGGAAGCGCTGGTGCAGTTCCTGGCGGGGCATAAGTGAGAGACTACATCAAGCATCCGTTCTGGCAGGCCGTCGGCCTCCTGCTCATCGCGTATCTGGTGATCGTGTTCGTCATTCCGCTGCTGCCCGGCAGCGCCATCGTGCCGAAGAGCGTCGTGCTGCAGTATATGGCGACCGTGCTGGTGGGGGTCTTGATCTGGGTGAGCGATGACGAAGCGCGCTGGACGCGATTCAAAGAGCCGTTGCACGAAGTGCTCATCCAGCCGCGGCTCAAGCTGGTCCGGAACGGATTGCTCGCGGCCGTCACGCTGATCGTGGGCTGCCTGACCTACAGTCAGGTCAAGGCGAGCGTCGCGGCGCCTCCCAATCTCCGCTCGATTCATCCGGCGCCGCCCTCGCAGATCACGTTCCGCGGCACGACGATCACGCTCGCGGGCCTTGAGAACCCGTTACGCAAACAGGGAGAGATGGCGCCGCATGTCGCCGAAGGTCGCCGAATCTATTATCAAAATTGCGTGCCGTGTCACGGCGACCATCTCGACGGCCAAGGCCATTTCGCCAGCGGGTTCAATCCCCTGCCGGCCAACTTCCAGGACAACGGCACGATCGCGCAGCTGACCGAAAGCTTCGTCTTCTGGCGGATCGCCAAGGGCGGCCCCGGCCTGCCGCGCGAAGGCACGCCGTGGAATTCGGCGATGCCGGCGTGGGAGGACTTTCTCACCGAGAACGAGATCTGGTCGGTCGTGCTCTTCCTGTATGATCAGACGGGCTGGAAACCCAGAACTTGGGAAAAGACGGGGGACGAGGGAGGGGGGACGGGGCATGATTAGCCAGTTTCTCCTCGCGATCGCTATCGCACCCGTCCCTCGTCCCCCCTCCCTCGTCCCCCAGGATACGAGCGCGGGCAAGACCGTCTATGTGAAATGGTGCGCCGGCTGTCACGGCGACAACGGTGCCGGTGATGGCCCCGGGGCCAAACACATGATTCCTCCGCCCCGTGATTTCACGGGGGCCATCTACCAGATCCGTTCGACACCGAGCGGCCAACTGCCCACCGATGCCGACCTGCTCCGCTCGATAGATGAAGGATTGGGCGGGACGGCGATGCCGGGGTGGAAGACGCGCCTGTCCGACCGCCAGCGCCGCGATGTGCTGGCGTACATCAAGACGTTCTCGAGCTTTTTCGCCGACACGACGCAGCGGCCAGAGCCCATCAAGTTCAGCAGCGCGCCTGGTGGCGGAAGCAGTGCCGAGGCGCTGAAGGTCGGGCGACAGTTCTACGACTCGATCGGCTGCCGCAAGTGCCACGGCGATCAGGGGCGTGGTGACGGGCCGTCGGCGCCGACGCTCAAAGACGACGCCGGCCATCCCATCTTCGCGGCGAACCTGCACGAGAACTGGCGCTTCAACGGCGGTGGCACGGCCCTGGACATCTATCACCGGCTCCGCACGGGGCTCGACGGCACGCCGATGCCGTCGTTCAGCGATCTGCTCGACCAGAAGTTCCTCACCGATGAACAGCTGTGGCGTGTTGCGCAGTACGTGCGGAGCCTGTCGCCCAAGGAGGCGCCCGTCGTGCGCGACGTGATTCACGCGCCGCTCGTGACGAAAGCCCTGCCCCACGCACCCGACGACTCCGCGTGGGCGTCCGTCGATGTGTACTGGTTCCCGCTGGTCGGCCAGGTGATTCGCAAGGAGCGCTGGTTCGCGCCGGCCGTGACCGGCGTCTGGGTCAAGGCGGTGCATACCGCCGATTCCATCGCGGTGCGGGTCGTGTGGGATGATCGTTCTCAGAGTCCCGACACCGCCTGGCTGGGGTACATCGGCCGCGTCCTCGCCGCGCTGGACAGCGACGATTCCACGCGCGAGCAGCCCGCCCTCTGGCCCGATCAACTCACCGTCCAGTTTCCGGTTTCCATTCCGACCGGAATGGAACGGCCCTACTTCCTGATGGGGAGCTCCAGCGCGCCGGTCTATCAGTGGCGCTGGACCAGTAGCGCGCGCGGCACCGCGACCGCCGGTCTCGCGCGGGGCATTGACCGTTTCGATCCGCTTGCGAACGGCGGAGTCAACGCCCAGGCTGTCTTCGATCACGGGCAGTGGCGGGTGGTGTTCAGCCGCGCACTTGCTTCGGCCGATACAGCCAGCCAGCTTCCGTTTCGGACCGGTCGTGCGATCCCCGTGGCGTTCTTCGCGTGGGATGGGTCCAACGGAGAGCACGGCACACGCATGGCGGTCAGCACGTGGTACTTCCTCGCCCTCGACGAACCGGTGCCGGCGCGGGTGTTCATCTCGCCGGTTCTCGCCATGGTGCTCACGCTGGGGTTGGGCATGCTGGTCGTGTGGCGGGCGCAGCAGAAGACTTCCTACCGGAGGCAGCAATGACAGGCCGAATTCTCAGCGTGGTGGGCAGCATGTTCCTGCTCACCGTGTGTAGCAAAGGGGACCGCGGCTCCGTGCAGGCAGCACCACCGGCGGCGCAACCAGTGGTGACATCGGATCCGGCGGCAGCGGGCGGGACGATCAGCGGCAAGATCAAGTTCACCGGCACCGCGCCGCGCAATCCCGCGATCGACATGAGCGAAGAGGCGGCGTGCAAAGCGAAGTACACGACGCCTCCGACCGAGGAGAATGTCGTGGCGGGTCCGGCCAACGCCCTGGCGAACGTTTTCGTCTACGTCAGCGCCGGCGTGCCGGCGGGCCAGACGTTCCCCGTGCCGGCGACCGCGGTGGTGCTGGATCAGAACGGCTGCCGCTACCATCCGCACGTGTTCGGTGTCATGGTGGGGCAAAACATCGAGATCAAGAACTCCGATCCGCTCTTGCATAACATCAAAGCCATCGCGAAGAAGAACCGGCCCTTCAATGTGAGCCAGCCGAACGCCGGCATGACCAAGACGGTGACGTTCGCGCAGCCTGAGGTGATGGTCAATCTCGAGTGCAACGTCCATGGCTGGATGCACGCCTACGCCGGCGTGCGCCCCGACCCGTTCTTCGCGGTGTCGAAGCCGGACGGGAGCTTCACCATCAGCGGCCTGCCGCCCGGGACCTACACGATCGAAGCCTGGCACGAAAAGTTCGGCACGCAGACGGCGACCGTGACGATCGCGGGCACCGAAACGAAGACGCAGAACTTTACTTTCGCCGCGCGCTAGCGCGAGGAGAGATCGATGCGTTGGTGGCTTCCCGACGCAGGATCGACGTTCGCCGGTCCGATCGACGGGCTGTTTCTGGCGATTCTGATCATCACGGGGATCGCATTGGTGCTCGTCGAGGTCGGACTGGTGACGTTCGTGATTCGCTACCGCGGACGTCCCGGGCGCAAGGCGTTCTACACCCACGGCTCCACGCGGGCGGAAGTGATCTGGACCGCGATCCCCGCCGTGACGATGGTGGCGCTCGGCCTGATCAGCAATCACTACTGGGTGCTCATCAAAGACAAGAAGAGCGTCCCGGCCAACGCGTACCACCTCGGCGTGCATGCGAAACAGTTCGAGTGGCAAGTGACGTATCCGGGGGCGGACGAGAAGCTCGGCACGACCGATGACTTCACCGTCCGCAACCAGCTGCACGTCATCGTCAACCAGCCGTTCGCCGTGGAGCTCACCTCCGAGGATGTGATTCATTCGTTCTTCGTCCCCGAATGGCGTCTGAAACAGGACGCGGTGCCGGGTATGCACATCACGGCCTGGTTCGAAGCGACGAAGACCGGCGAGTTCGAGCTGGGTTGCGCGGAGCTGTGCGGGATGGGGCACTACAAGATGCGGGCGCGGGTGTTCGTGCATACGCCCGATGAGTACAAGGCCTGGGTCGCCCAACAAGCCGCCGGAGGGACCGAATGACGAGCGTCGCGCACGCGAGACCAGGAGGGGGGGCCCACGGCGCTGCCCATCATGCGCCGATGAGCTTCTGGCGCAAATACATCTTCTCGACCGATCACAAGATCATCGGCATCCAATTCCTGTTCGTCAGCCTGTTCTTCCTGCTGGTGGGCGGACTGCTGGCGATGCAGATCCGCTGGCAGCTGGGGTTCCCCGGCAAGCCGCTGCCGGGCGGCGGGATTCTACCCGAGTCAATGGTCTCGGGCGGCGTGATCTTGCCCGAGTATTACGTCCAGCTCGTGTCGATGCACGGCACGTTCATGGTGTTCTTCGCCATCATGCCGCTGCTCGTCGGGGTGTACGCCAACTTCCTCATTCCGTTGAAGATCGGCGCGCACGACATGGCGTTCCCGCGCATCAACATGGCGTCGTTCTGGCTGGCGCTGCTCGCGGGCCTGATCATGACGGCGAGCTTCTTCGTGCCGAACGGACCGATTCGCTCGGGCTGGACGAACTACGCGCCGCTGGCGGCACGGCCCGACCTCTCGGGCGTGACAGTCGGCCAGATGCTCTGGTGTATTTCGATCGTGGTGCTGGGGCTCTCGTCCGTGATGGGGTCGCTGAACTACATCACGACGGTGATCAACCACCGCGCGCCCGGCATGACGTGGTTCCGGATGCCGCTCTCGGTGTGGGCGCTCTTCATCACCGCCATTCTCGGTGTGCTCGCGCTCCCGGTGCTCCAGGGCGCGGCGATCATGCTGCTGTTCGACAACATCCTCGGCACCCACTTCTTCGATCCCGCCGCGGGCGGCCAGGCGCTGCTGTGGCAGCACCTGTTCTGGTTCTTCGGGCATCCCGAGGTCTACATCCTGATTCTGCCCGCCATGGGCATGGTCTCCGACATCATCGCCAACGGCAGCCGCAAGCCGATCTTCGGCTATCACTCGATGGTGTTCGCCATCATCGGAATTGCGTTCCTGGGCTGGATCGTGTGGGGCCACCACATGTTCATGAGCGGCATGAACCCGACCCTCGGGTCGACGTTCATGGTCTCGACGCTGCTCATCGCGGTGCCCTCGGCCATCAAGGTGTTCAACTGGCTCGGGACGATGTGGCGCGGCAACCTGCGCTTCCACGTGCCGATGCTCAATGCCATCGGTTTCGTGTCGATGTTCACGATCGGAGGGTTGTCCGGCATTTTCATGGCGGCGACGCCGGTGGACATCCCGCTGCACGACACGCAGTTCATCGTCGCGCACATCCACTACGTGCTGTTCGGGGGGTCGCTGTTCGCGCTGTTCGCGGCGATCACCTACTGGTATCCCAAGATGTTCGGCCGCGTGATGAACGAGGGGATCGGGAAGCTGCACTTTTTCCTGACGTTCATCTTCTACAACATGACGTTCTTCCCGATGCACATCATCGGGATGGGCGGCCAGATGCGTCGCATCTACGATCCCACGATCTACGACTTCCTGAAGCCGCAGCAGCCGTTGAACGTGTTCATCTCCTACTCCGCCTTTGCGCTGTTCGCCGTGCAGATCCTGTTTGCCTTCAACTTCCTGTGGAGCCTGAAATTCGGCAAAAAGGCGCCGCAGAATCCCTGGGACGACAACGGCATGGAGTGGTCGCTGCCCAATCCCGCGCCGCACGGCAACTGGGAGCGCACGCCAAACGTGTACCGCGGGCCGTACGAGTTCAGCGCGCCGGAAGCCGGGGATAAGGACTTCCTGCCGCAATTCCTGAAGCTGCCCACTGACCGCGATCCGGTGCCGGCGCCCTTGCCGGCCGGACATTGACGGGGAGAGTGCGATGACGCACGCGACGCAAGCCCTCGATCAAATGCGGCCGCCATACCCGGCCGAGCCGGGGGCGGGAGTCTACAGCAACAAGCTGGGGATGTGGGTCTTCCTGGCCAGCGACGTGATGTTCTTCACGGCGCTGATCGGTTCGTACATCGTGCTCCGCTTTGGTGCGCCGGGAGAATGGGCCAGGCCGGGCGCGGTGTTGAACGTCCCGCTGACCGCGGTCAACACGTTCCTGCTCATTTGCTCGTCCGTCTCGATGGTGAAGGCCTACGCCGCGATTCAGGACGGCAAGAAGTATTTCCTGCGGCCGGTCCCCGGGAAGCTGCTCAGGGACGGCGGGCTCAAGTTCTGGCTGCTGGTGACGATGATCTGCGGCGCGGGGTTCGTGAGCGTGCAGGTCGTCGAGTACATCAAGCTCGTCGGGCACGGCTTCACGCCTGCCGGCTTCCGTGAAGGCTCGCTGCTCGCCGAGCATGCCGCCGCCGATCCGATCAAGTACGGCGCGACGGTCGCGGGGCTGTACGGGTCCTCGTTCTTCACGATGACCGGCTTTCATGGCTTCCACGTGACGTGCGGCGTGATCAGCATGACGTACCTGTACTTCACCAAGGTGCTGCCGGAGAAGTACTCACCGCAGGATTATCGCGGGATTGAAGTCATCGGCCTGTATTGGCACTTCGTCGACCTGGTGTGGATCATCCTCTTCACCATCGTCTACCTGATCTGAGGCCCGGTTCATGACTGCAACGAGCTCTCCCAGCACCACGGAGCACAAGCGGCCGAACTACGTCATGATTTGGCTTTACTTGTTCGTGCTGACGGTCGCCGAGGTCGCGCTGGCGTTCGAGCTGCCGCTGTCGCGAAACGTGAAGCTGTTGCTGCTGCTGTTCCTCGCGGTGTGGAAGGCCTTGCTGGTGGCGCTGTTCTTCATGCACCTCAAGTTCGAGCGCTGGCGGCTGCGGCTGATCTTCATCGTCCCGCTGCCGCTCGCGGCGATTCTCGTCACCGCGGTCATCATGGAGAAAGTCTGGTAGCGCTGCTCGAGCTGACCAAGCCGCGCATCACGCAGCTGGTGCTCCTCACCGCCGCGGCGGGATTCTATGTCGGCGCGCGGGACCGGGTGGATCTCCTGCTCCTCGCCAACACGCTGATCGGGACGGCGCTCGTGGCGGGCGGCACGAACGCCTGGAACCAGATTCGCGAGCGCGATGTCGACGCGCGCATGGCGCGCACGCGGCGGCGCCCGCTCCCCTCCGGCCGCCTCACGACCCGGGCTGCGATCTGGTTCGCGACGGCCATCACGGCCGGCGGTGTCGTCTACCTGGGCGTAACGGTCAATCTGCTTACTGCCGTGCTCGCGGCCCTCACCTTTGCGAGCTACGTCCTCCTCTACACCCCGTTGAAACGGAAGACGTCGCTGAACACGCTCGTTGGCGCCGTGCCCGGCGCGCTGCCGATCGTGGGCGGCTGGACGGCCGCCGGTGGAAGCCTGGGCGCGGCCGTAGCTGCGCTGTTCTGGATTCTGTTCCTCTGGCAGCTGCCGCATTTTCTCGCGCTCGCGTGGCTGTACCGCGAGGACTATCGCGCGAGCGGCTTGCGGATGTTGAGCGTCGCCGACGACGACGGCCGCGACACGGGCCGCATGGCGCTGCTCTACGCCCTGGCGTTGCTCCCCATCAGCCTGCTCCCGACGCTGCTCGGCGTGACCGGCGCGTGGTACTTTTTTGGGGCCTTGGCGCTGGGGATTGGGTATGTCGCCGCCGGGACCGGATTGCTGATCGGAGCCACGCCGTCGCGCGCCTGGCGACTCTTTTTCGTGTCCATTCTCTACTTGCCGGCCTTGTTGACGCTCATGGTGCTCGACAAGGCAGCCTAGTCCCTAACCCCGAGTCCCCAGCCCCGAAATGATTCCGTTCCATCGCATCCTGATCACGACGGGCATCGTCTTCTGCGCCGGCTTTGCGCTCTGGTCGTTGTGGCGCGGGCAGATGGCGCTGGGGATTGGATTCGGGATTCTGGGCGCCGGCCTCACGTATTACTTGCGCCATCTCCGCCGCTTTATCGGTCGATGATCCCCGTGCTTGCGGTCCTGCTGCATGAATAATGGCCTGGACATCATCTACTTCTGGAGCTCGATCCTCATCGTGCTGCTGCCGCTCGGCGTGTTCACGTGGTTGACCTATCTCGTAGTGAAGGCCTACCGCAAAGAACGGGCGGGGGCACCTCCTAAAAGCCGATAATCGGGCGCGGGCGCTGGTTCACGAGCGAACCAGTTCCGAGCTGACCGCGGCCGTTGTCGCCCCAGCAGTAACCGGCATCATCAACGGTTATCCCGCACGTGTAGGCGTCGCCGGCAGTGACCGCGCGAAACCGGAGTCCCCCCACGACCAAGCGCGGGACGGACCAGTAGCCGTTATTCGGATCGCCGAGCTCCCAGGCGAGATTATCACCCCAGCAGTACGCTTCACTCTCGACGGTCACCGCGCAGGTATGGAGCGCCCCGGCATCGATACCGCTGAAGCGTAGCTGCGTCGCGACCGGCTTCGGGTCCGGCGCGGATATCGAAAAGAACCCGCGACCGAGCTGGCCTCTGTCGTTCTGTCCCCAGCAGTAAGCCGTGCCAGCGGCGGTCAGCCCGCACGCGTGTTGGGCCCCGGAGCTGACCGAGACCAGGCCGGCCGCGACCGGCACTTCAACCGGCAGCGAGTCGAGCACATTCCAGCAGTAGGTCAGACCGTCCGTGGTGATCCCGCACGCACCTATGGCGACGCTGATCATCCTGAATCGGAGGTCGCCGGGAACGGGAACCGGGGTGGCCGCGGCGGTGGTCCACGGAACCTCACCCCAGCAGGAGGCGATACCGTCGGCTGTGATGCCACACGCATGTCCCCAGCCGACGCTCAGGGATTGGAATGTGAACCCGCCACCGACGCGAACCGGCACCGAATCGATTTGATGGATGAACCGGTCGACTTCGAAGGATTGTCGGTGCCCCCAACAGTAGGCGCTTCGATCGGATCCCAATCCACAACTGAATTGTTGTCCCACCCCGATCTCGGAAAACGTGATCGCTCCTGCGATCGCCTCAGCGGTCGTTCCGGGCGATAACGTCCTCGTCCCCCGGCCGAGCTCACCGAAGACGTTGTCTCCCCAGCAAAACGCGGCTCCGGTGGTGGTGACCCCGCATGTGTGTTCACTGGACGACCAGCCGGTCGCAATGGCCCGGAGCGGGCCTAACGACGCCGGCCCCGTCGTGTCGGCGCACGCCAGCAGTGTCCAACCCGTCAGGCCGATCGCGAGGTTGAGACGAAGGCGTGGTTTCATGGCCACATGGTCGCCCTGCCGCGTCAAGCGTGCGTCAAGCATGGTCTTTGGGGTCGGGTTACATTGCTCCCATGAGTCAGGCTGCCGCGCCGGAACGGCGCCAAGTCGTCCGGTACGCCTTCTACAAGCTCGATCCCGCCTGGCGACGGCTCACAGCCGAGCGGCAGGCGTCGGCCAAGATCGAGTTCGGCGAGACGCTCGAGCGCTACCATGGCCGGCTGCTGCTGCGGCCCTATGGCCTGGTAGGCATTCGGGGCGACTGTGACTTCCTGCTGTGGCAGGTCGCCGAAGATTTGGACGCCCTCGTCGAGCTCCAGACCGCTCTCAACCGCACCGATCTCGGCGGCTATCTCTCGATTCCCTACAGCTACCTGGCGATGACACGGCGCTCGATCTACGAGTTTCCAGCCGTTACCGATCAAGCGCACGAACAGCGGCTCGTTATTCGGCCGAGCGCGGCGAAGTACCTCTTCGTCTATCCGTTCATCAAGACGCGCGCCTGGTACGCGCTGCCCAAGCCGGAGCGCCAGCGGATGATGGACGAGCACGTTTCTGTTGGGCGCAAATACCCGGCGATTCGGCTGAACACGACGTACTCGTACGGCCTCGACGACCAGGAGTTCATCGTCGCGTTCGAGGGCGACAATCCCGGCGAGTTTCTCGACCTGGTGATGGAGCTGCGCGAAAGCGAGGCGTCGTCTTACACGCTGCGCGACACGCCCACCTTCACTTGCGTTCAGATGTCGCTCTGGGACATGCTCGACACGCTGGGTGGCGCCGGCTCGGCACAAGCCGTGGCGCGGCGTCCCGCGCGAGCCGACGGCTTCACACCGGTTGCCAACCTCTCGGAGCTGCCCCCGGGGACCGCCAAACGCGTCTATGCGGCCAACGAGGCGGTCGCGCTGTTCAACGTGAACGGCACCGTCTACGCCATCGCCAACCGTTGCACGCATGCCCGTGCCAGCCTGTCCGAAGGTACCGTCGATCCCGTGCGTTGTAGGGTGACGTGCCCCTGGCACGAGGGGGTGTTCTCGCTCGAGACCGGCCACGTCCTCGGCGGGCCGCCCGTGCACCCGGTGGCCGCGTACCAAGTGAAGCTGGACGGTGACACGATCCTGATCGCCCACGAGGGGGGGGCTCGGGAAGCTGCGATTTCTTAAGGCGTGCCGTCGGGAGCGCACCGACGTCACGCCGGTGTGGTTCATGCGGCAGGCGGGGCGATACATGCCGCAGTACCGCAAACTTCGCCGGCGTCATTCCATCCTCGACTTGTGCCATAACCCCGAGCTCGCCGCCACCGTCACGCTCCAGCCGGTGGAGCGGCTTGGCGTCGACGCCGCGATCATCTTTGCCGATATCCTGCTGCCATTCGAGCCGCTGCGCCTCGGGCTGCGCTTTGCAGAGGGCGAGGGACCGCTCATCGACCGCCCGATTCGCGAGGCCGTGGATGTCGAGCGGTTGCCGTCGTTCAGCATCGAGCCCGAGCTCGGCTTCGTGCTGGAGGCGATCCGGCTGGCGCGTCGCGCGCTGCCGGCAAACGTTCCGCTCATCGGGTTCGCCGGCGCGCCGTTTACTCTGGCGAGCTATGCGATCGAAGGCGGGGCCAGCCGCACGTTCACCAAGACGAAACGGTTGATGTACCAGGCACCCGACACCTGGCACCTGTTGTTGGGCAAACTCGCCGACCTCGTGGGCCGGTACTTGGCTGCTCAGGCGCAGGCCGGCGCGCAGGCACTGCAGCTGTTCGACAGCTGGGTGGGGTGCCTGTCGCCCGATGACTATCGCACGTACGCGCAGCCGCACAGCAACAAAGCCCTGGCGCTCGCGAAAGAAGCCGGCGTGCCGGTCATTCACTTCGGAACCGGCACGGCGACGTTCCTCGAGGATTTCGCCGCCGCCGGCGGTGACGTCATCAGCGTGGATTGGCGAATTCCGCTCGACGCCGCGTGGTCACGGATCGGCGATCGGGCCATCCAAGGCAATCTCGACCCCGCGGCGCTGCTGGCTCCTGCCGGCGAGCGGACGCGCCAGGTGCGCGACATCCTGACGCGCGCGGGTCGTCGCCCTGGTCACATCTTCAATCTGGGCCACGGTGTGCTTCCCGAGACCGACGTTGCGGCGGTGCGCGCGGTGGTGGATCTCGTGCATGGCGGCTGACATCACGCCGATCGCCGTCCTGTTGATGGCCTACGGTGGCCCAGGGAATCTCGCCGAGGTCGAGCCGTATCTGATGGATGTCCGCGGCGGCCGTGCGACGAAACCGCAGCTCGTAGAGGAGATTCGCACGCGCTACGCGCGCATTGGCGGCGGCTCGCCCATTCTGGGGCACACGCGCGCGCAGGCGGCGGGCGTTGGACGCGTACTCGGGAAGGGATTTCGTACGTATGTCGGCATGCGTCACTGGCATCCGTACATCAAGGACACGGTCGACGAGATCCGGCGGGGAGGGCACGATCGTCTCGTCGGCGTTGTGATGGCCCCGCACTATTCGAGCATGTCTGTTGGAGCCTATGAGAAGAAGCTCCTCGAAGCGATAGCGGGTGAACCGCCGATCGAAACCGCATTGGTGCGGAGCTGGTGGGGCAATCCGAATTTCCTCGACGCGGTCGCTCAGAACGTTACGCAGGCCCTGCAGCGCTTCCCGCGACCGAAGGACGTGCAGGTCGTGTTCACGGCGCACAGTCTCCCGCAGAAGATTCTCGCCGCGGGTGACCCCTACACCGTCGAGTTCGGCAACAGCTGCGAAGCGGTCGCCCGGCGACTGCGGTTGCCGGATTGGCACGTTGCCTATCAGAGCGCCGGCGCTACGGCAGACCCCTGGCTCGGCCCCGCCGCTGCCGACGTCATTACCGACCTGGCCCGGGCAGGAAGTGACGGCGTACTGCTCGTGCCGATTGGCTTCGTCTGTGATCACGTCGAGATCCTCTACGACATCGACATCGAGTACCAGGCGCTCGCGAAACGGGTGGGCGTTCAGATCGAGCGCACTGACTCGCTCAATGACAGCCCGGGGTTGATCTCGGCTGTCGCAGACGTCGTCCGTCACGCGGCTGCCGAGCGAGGATGGGTGTGAAGGTCGTCGTCGTCGGCGCCGGAATTGCGGGACTCGCGGCTGCGTGGGAGCTGACTCGCGTCGCGGGACTCGAAATAACACTTCTCGAGAGCGAGCGCCGCGCTGGTGGGATCATTGCGACGGAGCACGTGGATGGATTCATCGTCGAAGGTGGACCCGACGGCTTCCTGGCGGGTGAACCGGAGCTCCCAGCCCTCGCGAACGAGTTGGGCATCGACGACCGCCTCGTCGGTCAGCTCTCGCGCGGGACGTCATTGTGGACTGGCACGAACCTCGTCCCGATCGAAGAGGGCCGGGCCGCCGCTCTGCTCGGCATCGACGCATCAACGAACGAAATCACCGCGGGCTTTCGGACATTTGCCGGCGGTATGCAGGAACCGGTGACGGCGCTGAGCCAGCGGCTCGCCGGCGTCCTACGGTTCGCGCAAGGTGTCGCAGGGCTGACGCGCGCGGGAAGGGGCTGGCGCGTAGCGGTCACTGGAGGGTCGGCGCACGACGCGGACGCGGTGGTGCTCGCGCTCCCCGCGTACGCCGCCGGCAGGCTCCTGGAGACGATAGGAGTGACGCACGCGCGCGCCCTGGCCCAGGTCGTCTACGTGCCGAGTATCACGGTGTCGCTTGCGTATCGGGCGGAGCAGGTCACGACGCCGTTGCAAGGGGCAGGATTTGTCGTGGATTCACAAAACGCGTCCGCGCGCATTCGTGCCTGCACCTATTCGTCCCAGAAATTCCCGGGCCGTGCTCCCAACGGATACGTGTTGCTGCGCGCGTACCTCCCGTCGATCGACGGCGATCCCTCGGACCTAGCACACACCCAGCTCGCCGCCATCCTCAACATCCGCGGCGCGCCGCTGTGGTCGCGGGCGTTCTACTGGACGCGCGGACTACCCCGTTACCGCGCGCACCATCGAGAACATCTCGAGGAGGTTCGCCGCCGGTTGCGGCGGCTCCCGCTGATCGCCATCGCGGGCGCCGGGTACGATGGGGCCGGCGTGTCGGCGTGCGTCCGCTCGGGACGCGCGGCCGGCCTGCTCATCGCACAGCTGACGGCTCGTTGACCAGCGGGATCACCTCTTCGGCAAACCGCTCCATCTCCTCGAGTTGCGGGCTGAATTGCAGGAGCAACAGATCGACTCCCGCCTGCTCGAACTCACGGATGCGCTCCGCAACCTGGTCGGGCGTTCCCGTCAGCCCCGCCTTCAGGCCGCGATTGGAGACCGAGTAGTCCTCCAGGCTCACCCGCTGCTCGAGCTGAGTATTGGCGAGCCACTGCTCGTAATTCGCGTAGCCGGCCGCGTTCTGGCGGACGTCGGTGATCCGCTCGATTTCACGCTGGGCAGCGGCCTCGGTGGCGCGACACACGACATAGCCCGCGACTCCATAGACCAGACGCTCGAGCCCGTTCGTCTCGCGCAACGCTTGCATGTCGTTGATCTTCGCCGCGATGCGCTCCGGCGGGTCGCCATGCATGAGGTAGCCGTCGCAGGCGCGCGCAATCAACGATTTCGCCGCGGGCGACTCACCTCCGGCATAGAGGGTGGGCCGTGGCCGCCGGACCGGCTTGGGCTCGAGAATCGCATTCTCGACGCGGTAGTATTTGCCGGCAAAGCTGAAGCGCGGCTGCGACCACAGACCGTCGACGACCGTCAACCACTCGGCCGTGCGCGCGTAGCGCGCATCGTGGGTGTCGAACTCGACCCCGTATTGCTTCGCTTCCTCGGCCCACCACGATGACACCACATTGAGCGACAGCCGGCCGCCCGAGATGTGGTCGATGTTCGCGGCCTGCTTCGCGAGCAACGCCGGAGGATGAAACGTGGGACGTACCGCCACCATCAGCTCCAGCCGATCGGTCACCGCCGCTAAAGCCGCGGCCGTCGACCAGGCGTCCAGTGCCGGCGCGTCCGGTCCCTTGATGTCGTTGAGATTGAGCTCGGCGATCAGCGTGAGATCGAACCCCGCGCGCTCACTCGCGCGTGCGAGCCGCCGGACATACGACCACTCCGCCTCCATGCGTTCGTCCTCGACGTTCCGCAGCCACCCGCCGAATACCGGCAACCAATATCCGAAGCGCATCAGCGGGTCTCCTCTTGCAGAAAGTCGACGAGCCGCGCGAATGGGTCGAAGCCCACGACACGCGGCGCATCGGCGACGAAGTTGGACAACGCGTTGATGTCGTAGTAGTAGAGGCGGTCGTTGCGCTCGTCGATCGCATATTCGATCCCGCCGACCTCGATGCCGCACGCCGCCGCAATGCGCTCCACGTCGCGCACGATCTGCAACGGCGGCTCGTAGCCCTCGACGCGCAGCCCATTGCGCGGTGCATCGACGGGACAAGCGCTGCGGACCAGCTCGGCGCCCTCCGTCGTCTGGCACACATCGGCCGGGCAGAGATTGAAGGTCTCGCCTGACGAGTAGACACGAATCGCGTACAGAAAGCGGCCGCCCAGCACCTCGACCCTGGTGATGCGGCCCTCTGCGGACGGAATGAACTCCTGTACCAAGGCGGTGTGGTCGGGACCCAGCTCGAGCCCTCCGGTTGCGGCCGCGGCGTCGAGCTGCGTGGGCGTATCGAAGCGCACTATTCCGGCGCCGCTGCCGCCCACGTTGGGTTTGACGACCACGGGAAACTCGAGCTCCGCGGCCGCCGCCGGTGCGTCGGCCGGATCGTTGATGACACGCGCCGCGGGGTAGGGAAGACCGAGCTCCCGCAAGATCGACAGCTGCAGCGCCTTTGACGTCTCCGCCTGGAAGGCCCGCGTGCCGTTCACGACCCGCACATCGTGGCGCTCGAGATGCGCCAGAAATTGATGCGTGTAGAACACCGCGTTCCCGTGTCCGCGCTGCCAGGCGGACGGGCTCATGCGGTTGAACATCAGATCGTAGGGCGGCTGGCTCGCCGGATCGAAGCGGTGCTGCTCGGCATGCAGCTTGGTGTATGGCGTGCCGCGGCGATCGAGCTCGGCGAAGAGCGGACCGAACCAGTGCGGGTGCTCGTAGTAGATCCCGATCATGTCGTCACCCCCGCGGCCAGCGCGGCCGCTTCGAACGCCGCCCGCTCGATCCGTTCGACCAGCGCCGGCTCGGGCACACCGGCGCGAAACTGCGCGTCCGTCCCGTAGACACCCGTCGCGACCACGAGCGCGCCCACGCTCGCGAGCAACGGTCGCAGGCCGTGATCGACCGCGAGGAGATGCCCCGGTCCACCGCCGGTGGCGATGGGGATCGCGACTTTCCGCGCCAACGCGTCTTGTGGGAGGAGATCGAAGAAGACTTTGAGCAGGCCGCTGTAGGTGGCCCGATAGATCGGTGTACTCACCACAATAATTGCCGCGTCCAGCACGCTCTGGATAGCCTCCGACACATCTGCGTCTTCGCGCCGGCCAAGTAGGCCGTCCGACGGAAGCTTGGCGAGATCGATCAGCCGGGATGGGCCTCCCCCGGCACCCGGTCGCTCCAGCGCTGTGAGTGCGAGCTCGAGCAGCGCGCGAGAGCGCGAGCTCGTGTTGGGGCTCCCCGACAATCCGATAACTGGCGTCGACACGTTTCCTCCTCCAAAAAGCGATCGGCCGCGACTCGAATCGAAGAGTCGCGGCCGGTCATGGTGCATCGCTATGGGTGGGGCTGTGCCCCCTTACCTACCTCACGTCATTCCCAGATGCTGATGCGCGCCTGACCGTCCGCTCCCCGTACAGCACATGGGGCGGCAGACGCAGCAACAGCTCAGCATGGTGAGTGGCTTCATTGTAGGCGAAACCTAGGCGCGACTTTGTGCTTCGGCAACTATCCGTTCCACGGTGAGTCCGAACTCCTGATAGATCCGCTGATACGGCGCGGATTCGCCAAACCGCTCGATCCCTATGATCACGCCGTTCTCCCCCACCCAGCGGTACCAAGATTGTGGCGCCGCCGCCTCGACCGCGATGCGCCGCACACCCGGCGGGAGTACGGCCTTCCGATAGTCCTCGGGCTGCTGTGCGAAGAACTCGAGGCAGGGCATCGATACCGCTCTCGGCCGTCGGCCATCGGCCTTCAGCTTTTCATACGCCCCAAGGATCAGTTCGACCTCGGACCCCGTCGCCATCAACACGATGTCCGGGTTCGGGGAATCGGCGAGGACGTAGCCGCCCTGATGCAGCCCCGTTGCCGGCGCGTACTTCGTGCGATCCACGACGGCGACTTTCTGGCGTGTGAGGATCAGCGCCACCGGTCCGGTGCGATGCATGATCGCCGCGCGCCACGCCTCCACGACCTCGGTCGCGTCCGACGGGCGGATGACGGTCATATTGGGAATTGCGCGCAGTGTGGCGAGCTGCTCGATCGGCTGATGGGTCGGCCCATCCTCGCCCAGGCCGATCGAGTCGTGCGTGAAGACATAGATCGGCTTGAGTTGGGTGAGCGCGGCGAGACGAATCGAGGGCCGCATGTAGTCGGAGAAGATCAAGAACGTGCCGCCAAACGGAATGAATCCGCGATGCAGCGCGATTCCGTTCAGCGTAGCGCCCATGCCGTGCTCGCGGACCCCGAAATGAAAGTTCCGGCCCGCCCGTGCACCGGCCGCAAAGACCCCGCCGCCTTTTATCTCCGTGTTGTTCGACGCCGTCAGATCCGCTGATCCGCCCATCAACTCCGGCAGCTGCGCCGCGATCGCATTGAGCACCTTGCCGGATGCGGCGCGCGTCGCCTGCGGGTCCTTGGGACCGAACACCGGCAACGCCGCGTCCCACCCGGGCGGCAGGCGGCCGGCAAGACGACGCTCCAATTCGGTGGCGAGGTCCGGATGCGCCGCGCGGTACGCATCCCATTTCTTCTTCCAGTCGGCCTCGAGCTGCGCACCGCGCGCTTTGGCCGTGCGCCATTGCTCGAGCGCGTCGTCCGGAACGTAGAACGGCTCGAGCGAGGGCCAGCCGAGGTTCTGCTTCGTCGCTTTCACCTCGTCGGCCCCCAGGGGCGCGCCGTGGGCTTCGGCGGTATCCTGCTTGTGCGGGCTGCCCCAGGCGATGTGCGTCCGCACGATGATGAGCGAAGGCCGGTCGGTCACGCGCTTCGCCTGCGCGATCGCGGTGTCGAGCGCCTTCAGATCGTTGCCGTCGCGGATCTTCTGCACATGCCAGCCGTAGGATTCAAACCGCCGCGTGGTGTTGTCGGAGAACGCGAGATCGGTGGACCCGTCGATCGTGATTCGATTGTCGTCGTAGAACCCGATCAGCTTGCCGAGCTGCAGGTGACCCGCCAGCGAGCACGCCTCGTGCGAGACGCCCTCCATCAGGTCGCCATCGGACGCGAGGAAATAGGTGTAGTGGTCGATGATCGCGTGGCGGGGCTGGTTGAACAATGCGGCGAGCTGCGCTTCGGCGATCGCCATGCCGACCGCGTTGCCAACACCCTGGCCGAGCGGTCCCGTCGTCGCCTCGACGCCCGGTGTGACGCCGTGCTCGGAGTGTCCAGGCGTGCGGCTGCCCCATTGCCGGAACTGCTTGATCTCGTCGAGCGTCAGGTCGTAGCCGGTGAGATAGAGCACGCTGTACAGCAGCATGCAGGCGTGACCGGCCGACAATACAAAGCGATCGCGGTCCAGCCAGTCGGGGTTCGCGGGATTGTATCGCAGATGCCGCTGCCACAGGACATACGCGAGCGGCGCCAGCGCCATCGGCGTGCCGGGATGGCCCGATTCCGCCTGCTGCACGGCGTCGATCGCGAGCGCGCGAACCGTGTTGATGCAGAGCAGGTCGAGCTCATGCCCTACGCGCGTGACGGTCTCGGTCATAGCAATCCGGACTTGGCTGCCTGCCAGAGCTTGGTCAGTCGATCGAATCCGTCCACCAGCAACTCGACTTGCTGCGGCGAGGGCGACGCTTGTGCGGCGATCTTCATTTCCTCGACCAGCTTCGGCATCTCCCTCCGCCCCTGCTTCGCGCTTTCCGTTCCGATTTGCGTCAGCAGATCCAGGATCTGCTGCCGCGCCGCGGCGTCCTTGGGGACTTGCCACAGATACTCGGCCGTCTGTTTGCCGTCGGCACACATCTGGCCGAGCGCGTCGAGCAACGGCTGCCGCGATGGGCGTGGCGCTTTGGGATCGTTCATTGGAGTCAGAAATCTAATACCCACCCTGCAGGGTGGGATGCATTGCAGACCCTATCCTTCGCCTCTAGCTTGCGAGTCCGATGATCCTCATCCTGCTACCGATAATGTTGCAGACTGTCTCACCCGATTCGGGCGAGGTGCACCTGCGCAACATCCGGCAGGTCACCTTCGGCGGGCAGAACGCCGAGGCGTATTTCTCGCGCTCGGGCCGCCAGATCATCTTTCAGCGCCAAGAAGCGGACTCGGGATGCGACCAGGAGTTTGTCATGAACGTCGACGGGACCGGGCTGCATCGCGTCTCGAGCGGCAAGGGCCGCACGACGTGCGGCTATTTCTTCGACGACGACCGCCGAATCTTCTATTCCACGACCGAGCATGGCGCTGCGGCGTGCCCGCCACGTCCCGACTATTCCAAAGGATATGTCTGGGCGCTGTACAACTACGACGTCTACGTCGCAACCGCCGACGGCCAGGGAGCGCGCCGCATCACCACGAACCCCGGTTATGACGCCGAGGGTACGCTCTCGCCGGACGGCAAGACGATCGTCTTCACGTCGCTGCGCAATGGCGACCTGGACATCTACACGATGGACGTGCGCGGCGGCAACCTGAAGCGGCTCACGCACACACTCGGCTACGATGGCGGGCCGTTCTTTTCGCCTGATGGAAAACAGATCGTCTACCGAGCCTATCACCCCCAGACCGCCGCCGACTCATCGGATTACCGTGCCCTCATCGCGCAAAACCTGGTGCGGCCCGTGCGCATGGACATCTGGGTGATGGATGCTGATGGCTCGAATCAGCGCCAGGTTACGAGTCTCGGCGGCGCGAGCTTCGCGCCGTATTTCCATCCCGACGGCAGGCGCATCATCTTCGCGTCGAACTATAAGAACCCGCGCTCCCGCAACTTCGACCTCTATGTGGTCAACGCCGACGGCGAGGGGTTAGAGCAGATCACGACGAACGCCGAGTTCGACGCCTTCCCGATGTTCTCGCCTGACGGGCGCCAGCTCGTCTGGGCCTCGAATCGCCAGGGGAAGGTTCAGGGAGAGACGAACATCTTCATCGCCGACTGGGTCGAGCACCCGTGAGTCCAGCACCGCCTTCACAACCTCCACCAACCTCCACCAACCCTCCAAACCCTCCGCCGAAGACGGCGAAGGAAGAGGCAATTGCGTGGCTCAAGGCGATCGGAACGGCCCTGCTGATCTGGATCGTGCTGCGGTCGTTCCTGGTGGAAGCGTTTCGCATTCCTTCGGCGAGCATGGAGAATACGCTCCTCATCGGGGACTTCCTGTTCGTCAACAAGGCGGTATTCGGCGGCGAGCTCGAGATTCCGCTCATCGGCATTCATTGCTGCCGGCTCCCGGCGTTTGGGACGCCGCGGCGCGACGAGGTGATCGTGTTCCGATCGGTCGAGGACTCCACCCCCGATCTCAACATCGTGAAACGCCTGGTCGGGATGCCCGGCGACACCCTGCAGATGGTCCACGACACCGTGATCCGCAATGGCCAGCGCCTGGACGAGCCGTATGCGTTGCACACCGCGCTGACCCCTCCCGACGATCAGCAGTACCGTGGCCAGATCAGAGCCCTACAGCTGGCGCAATACATTGGCCGGGATCCCGATCACTACCACCCCACCACGCACGACTGGGGGCCGATCGTCGTACCACTCCAACACTATTGGGTCATGGGGGACAACCGCGACGAGTCCTACGACAGCCGTTTCTGGGGATTCCTGCCGCGCGCCCACATCCGTGGCCGTCCACTGTTCATTTACATGAGCATCGCGACGCACCCGTTTCGGATTCGCTGGAACAGGCTCTTTCGACACCCGAGTTGAGACGCCGAGACGCCGAGCGGTTTTGAGGATCGAGGTGCTTAGGGGTTACTTGTAACGATACGTGATCCGCCCGCGCGTCAAATCGTATGGCGACAAATCAACCGCAACGCGGTCGCCCTGTAGAATGCGGATGTAGTTCTTCCGCATCTTGCCGCTCACGTAGGCCAAGACTTCGTGTCCATTTTCGAGTTTTACGCGGAACGTCGTGTTCGGCAGGACTTCGGTGACGGTTCCCATCATCTGTATGGCGTCACCAGCCACGTGCACTCTCGCTCATAAGGTCCTGGGATCCATGGTGACATCCCGCGGTTGCTCCATTCCCCGCGTGATATAGGACGCGTGCCGGCTGCACGCCGCGCACGTCAGGCTTATCCGCTCCGGAATGAACAGCTCGCCGAGCCTTGACGTTCGGCGTCGAGGTGAGCGCTGAATCGTCCGGGTCCCACACGACGGGCACACGAGCGGTTGATGCGCCCGGTCTGCCGCGATGAGCGCAAGCGCCTCGGGCGCCCGGTATTCCTTGATCCCCCGTCTGCCCACGGCCTCTCCCCTCTGATCGGAAATCTATACTACCCCGGCACGGCCGCAGGGTCGAAACGGGGGAATTCTTGACGCTTCCGGGGGGGGGAATGTACCTTGGCGCCACCTTAACCCCCCTGTCATGCCAGCCGAGCTCGGTGGTTCACAGATCTCGTCGTTGCTCGAAGCCCTTCCCGGCATCGCCAGCGTCCTGCGCAGTCCGGTGGCGGACGCGCTCATCAAGGCGATGCGCGGCGCCGCCGGTCTGGCCGACTTTACGCCTGAGGACGCGGAGGAGCTGGTGCGCTACGCAGTGCGGCGTGGGCTAATCGGGCCGGACGAAGGGGACCGCGTCCTCGCGGAAGTGCAGGAAGGGCTGCGCAAGAAGAAGCCGGTGGCCGTCAAGAAGGCGCCCGCCAAGAAGAAGAAAAGCCACCGCTAGATACGAAACCCGCGGACCAACCCGCGCAGTTTCTCGGCCGCCTGGAGCAGCTCGCCGGCGGCCGCCGCCATTTCCTGGGTCGATGCGCCCTGCTGCTCGGTCGCCGCGGTGACCTGTTCGGCGCTCGACGCATGTGAGACGGCTCGGCTGACGACCTGCTGCGCCTGTGAGCCTAGCTGCTCGGTGACGCTGCGATTCTCCTGCGCCGCATGCGTAACGCGCGCGGCGGCCTGTTCGACCTGCTCGATCGCCCCGACAATTTCGGTGAGCCCGCGGGCAGCGCCCTCGGCGACGGATGCAATCCCGCGCACCTTCGCCTGGCCGACCGCCATCGTCGCGGTGACTTCCTCGACCTGCTCCCGAATCACGCGCGTCGTGCGCGCGACGTCCTCGGCGGCGCGCGACGATTCGTCCGCCAGTTGCCGTACCTCCTCGGCGACGACGGCAAATCCGCGCCCGTGCTCACCGGCACGCGCCGCCTCGATCGCCGCGTTCAGGGCCAGCAGGTTGGTCTGCGACGAGATGCGCTTGATCAGGTCCACAAAGTCGTCGATCGCGGTGCTTTGCTCGGCCAGCTGAGTCACTTCCGCGCCGGTGGTGCGGACGACCTCGCGCACATCGAGAAGCGTGTTCCCCGCCGCCGTGATGTCATTGCGATGACGGTCTGCGACCGTGCGGATTTCCTCGCCCAGCCGGGCAACCCGCGACGCCGCGTCGGCCATCTCGGCCGTCGCCTTGCGTTGCTGTTCCAGTGCGGACTGGGTCGCGTTCAGCTCGTTGCGCTGGCTCTCCGCGCCGCTCGAAATCTCCAACATGGCACTCGACACCTGACTCGATGACGCCGCCAGTTCTTCACTGATCGCCGAGAGATCGCTCGCGGAGGCCGCGATCCTGTCGGCCGCTGTCACGACTTCGGCAACGATGCCGCGCAACCGCTCGCCCATGACCCGCATGGCATCGGCGAGAACCTGGAATTCGCGTGGCATGCGTCCCGTGGTGACGGGGCGGAGATCACCGCTCCCGAACCGCTCCGCAGCCGTGACCAATCGGATCAGCGGACCTTCCACCCACCGCAGAGTAAAGACGCCGGCGAGGGCGCCGATGATTGCCGTCGCGATCAGGACAAGCCAGAGCACGATCTGGCGCTGGCGCGCGAGCGCGGCCAGTCGCTGGCCTGCGGCGGCCGCCTTGTCGGACTGCCGCGCCGACAGGTCGCGCATAAGCCGAGTCAGCTCCGCGGCCGGGGCGCGGAGGCCGAGCATCAGCGCCTGCACGTCACGCGTGTGGCCCACATCGAGCTCAGCGTGCGCGAGGGAGTAGTCCACGTGGATCACGGACTGCAGCTGCTTGATACGGTTGACGGTGATGTGTTCGGACTCGCTCAGTCCGGGCAGCGCGTCGAGCCGCTTCTGGTAACTGAAGGCGGTATCGGCGGCACGAGGAAACTCGGCACGCGCCTGCTCCGCCGCGCGAATCTCGTCGAACACGGCCATGACCAGCCCGTTGCCGATCTCGCTCGACGCGCGGAGGTGTTCGATCTCCAGCGCCAGGGACTGCCGCAGCGTGCCCAGCGCCGTCACGCCCACGATGGCGGCTACCACCAGCCCGGCCAGCAAGCCCGAAAGCCCCAGGATGATCCGCCAGCGGATCGTGTCGAGCGACGTCACTGGCCGGGCTCGGTGACCACTCGCCCCTCGCGCACCGTTCCAATGACGACGGATTTGGTCGGGACATCACCGCGGTCATCGAACGCGATTCTACCGGTCACGCCCTCGAATGGCGGCAGATCGCGACCGACCCGCGCCACGCGGTCGCGCACGGCGCGGCGCTGGGGACCGGCGTCTCTGAGAACGGTCGCGAGCAGGTGGACGATGTCGTAGGTCGTGGCGCCCCGGTGGTCCGGTCGCTCGCCTGGATACGCCCGTGCATAGGCGGCCACGAACTGCGCGTTCCGGTCACCGGCCTGGTCCACGAGGTACGCGACCGACATCCGAACGCCCTCGGCTAGTGGGCCGCTCTGCTCGATTCCGCTGAGGGCGTCGCCGCCGAGTGTCGTCCAATGCACCCCGGCGCGGCTCATCTCGCGCAGCGCGAGCTGTGCACCCCCGAGATCGGTGGCGAGCATGAGGGCATCGACGCCACCAGACTGCTGCAGCCGCGTGACGTACGGCTCGAGGCTCGGCGTGGTAGAGAGCATCGGGTCCTCTTCGATTACCTCGCCCCCCAGCCGCTTGAACTCACCCACGAAGCTGAGTCGCAGACCCCGCCCGTAATCGTCGTCGAGGTACATCACGCCGACGCGCCGCGCGTTCAGCATGTGACGGGCGTAGCGCGCGAGCTGCGCGCCGTGACTCACGTCGCTGGGGCAGGCCCGGAACACAAACGGATTGATGCCGGACAAATCGGGGCTCGATGCCGACGGCGAGATCATCACGACGGGTCGACGCGCCTCGCCGTAGATCCGTCCCGCCGCGAGGGCAGCGCTCGAGTTGAGATGGCCGATCACCGCGACGACCGCGGGATCGTCGACCAGCTGCTGGGCGATGCGAATCGCCAGATCCGGGCGGCCGCTGTCATCCATGATCCGCAGCGCCAGCGGCCGCCCGCGGACCCCCCCGCGCGCGTTGATTTCCTTGACCGCCAGCTCCGCGGCGCGCCGCATCGAGACGCCACGCGGCTGGGCAAACGGACCCGCCAATCCGAGAACGATCGGTCCGCTGCTGGCACCAGAGCAGGCGGTAAGCAGGAGAGTCGCGGTGAGGAGAGCCCGGCACCTGCGCATGAGCGAGGCAAGGTTAAGGCTGCGAATGGGATAGCGCAATATCCACGCGCTTTCCACATTACGTGCATGGATCCGATTCGCCGGCTCTGTGGGTTCGCCGCAGGACTCGAGCGCCTGCTGGCGGCCCGCGATGCCGCGGAATTGGAAGCGATCTGGAGCGAGCAGAATCTCGGTCAGGTGGGGTGGGAGGCGCTCGCGCTCGCGCGCCGCGCGAACACGGAGGCGCTCGAGCCCGCGCTGGCCGAAGTCGATCGCCGGTTGCTCACGGTGCTGGAGCGTTGCAGGGCGTTTCTCGATCCGCACATCGTGACCTTCCGCGTGCCGGAGCTCGAGCGGTGGCAACACGCGGCCGCCGCCGCACTGGTTGGCGCGCGGTGGGGCGTGGCCGGGCTCCGCACGGTCATCGCCGACACGCAGGCCCCGCTCGGCCGCCGTTATTTCGCGTTTCTCGCGCTCGCCGAGCGCCACCCGCGAGAGGCGTGGCCGCTGTTCGCGAAATACTTGCAGACGCCGGGAGCCCATCATGCATTCGTCGCGGCCGCCGTTGAAGCCGCGCGCTACTATCCCGGCCAGGCTCCCGACGTGATCGCGCTCTTCCAGCGGATCCGCGGCGACGAGATGCTGCGTCGCTTTCTCGCGCCGAAGATTCTGGAGTCGCTGTACGTCCTCGGCGATCCCGCCGCCCTCCCGTTGTACGAGGAGCTGCTCATCGCCGGCCACACCGACCGGGACGTCGGTCGTTGCGAAGTCACCCGCGCACTGGTCGCGGTGCGAAAGCTGACGGGACGGGTCGCTGCCAGCAGCAAATTTCTGGATCCCGAGGAGCCGAATGTGATCCACGCGCTCGATGAAGCGCAGCGCCTGTTTGAGGAGGAGAAGGACCGCCTGGAGCCCGTCGTCGTTATTTGACGAACGCCGCCAGTTTTTCTTTGTAGGCTTTCCCGCCCCTGTCGTAGGTGTCGTTGTGCCCGGCACCCTCGATCATCACGAACTCCACCGGGCCACCGGCGGCCGCCGCAACTTCTCGCCCCATCTTCATCGGAACGAGCATGTCTGCGGTCCCGTGGAGGACGAGGAGCGGACAGCGAATTCGCCGAATTCTGCCGATGTTGTCTAGCTGAAGCCGCACCAGAAAGCGCGGGAAGATACGGTAGTGCTGCGCGGCCATCCCCCGCGCGCTCGTGAAGGGTGACTCGAGGATCACACCCGCGACCTCGTGGGTGTCGGCCGTGTGCGTGGCCGCCGCGCTGCCGAGGGAGCGCCCGTAGACGTAGATGCGGTGACGATCGGTTCCTGGACGGGCGGCAAGTGCTGCATACGCGAGGTCAGCCGCCTCGTTCATCCCGGCTTCTGTCGCTCGTCCACCGCTTGCCCCGTATCCCGGATAATCGACGACCAGGAGCGCGGCGTGCGGCGGTCGAAAATCGCGGATGATCGGCCAAATGGCGGCAATCGTCTCGCCATTACCGTAGAACCAAAGGAGGGCGGCGAACGGCGGCGTGGGGCGCCCAAGGGGCGGCAAATACCACCCCACGAGCCGTGTCCCATCGTGCATCGTCAGTTCAACACGCTCGCCATATCCAATCGTCTTTCCCGGATCCGGGAACGGACTTCTTGGCGCCGGAAACGTGATGCGCTCTTGGAAGGTCCACAACACGACGCAGAGAACGACGTAGACCCCCGCGATTCCCAAAACGATGGCCATGGCTGGTGTTAATTTGTGGCCCAATGGGCGACCCACAGCTCATCTCGCGCGCCCGGGGCGCGTTGCTTGGTCTTGTGGCGGGCAATCAGCTGGGCGTTCCGACCGAGCACCTGGGGACGCCCGAGGCGATCCGGAACGCCTTTCCCGGCGGCGTCGTCGATCTCGCGCCGCCGCCCAAGAACTCTCCCTACGATGACGATGCAGCCATGGCTCTGCTGCTCGGCGAATCGCTGCTCGCGTCTCGAGACTTCGATGCCGCCGACGTCGCGCGTCGCTGGGTGAAGTGGATGAAAGTCGATGGCCGGGGGATCGGCGTCACGACGAGACGGGCGCTCACGCTGATCGATCGCGGTAAGGAGCCGTTCGAGGCCGGCCGCCTCGCGAATCAGGAGAATCCGGGCCGCTCGGCCGGCAACGGCAGCGTGATGCGCTGCATTCCGGTCGCGCTGCGCTACCACGACAGCGTCGAGCGCCTGATTCGGGTGTCGACACAACAGGCCGCGATCACGCACGCCGACGAGCGGTGCACCTGGGGCGCAGCGGCGGTGAATCTCGCCGCCCGCGAGCTGCTGCACGGCAACATCTACTTCATCGAAGAAGTGCTGCACAAGATCGGCGACCGCGCGCCGCGGGCGCTGCGCGACGCCATCCATCGCGTGCCGCGGGAGCAGGAATCCACCCTGCCGATCGCGGTACCGGGGGAAGCCGGCTATGTCGTGCATTGCGTCGAGATCGCGTTCTGGTTCGTCGCCCACGACCGGACCCTCGAGGAAGCGCTCACCTATCTCGTACAGGCGGGTGGCGATACCGATACCAACGCGGCTGTGGCGGGCGCGTTGCTGGGCGCACGATATGGCGAAGTGGCGTTGCCGCCGCGATGGGTGGATCAGCTTGTCGGGGCCCAGGGAATCGCGAAACTGGCGGAGAATCTCGTGCGAGGCGCTTAAGGCGTACGCGATTTGGGTTTGGGGACGTAGTTCGCAATGCGATTCATGACGTCGCGGTCGTTGAGCGTGACCGAGACGACGCGCCAACCGCGACCACCCCGCCAGTTGAGGCGGATGAATCGTCGTCCCTTGGTCCACTCCCACATGCTGCGCTCCCGGCGCTGCGGAGGCCCCAGGCCCTGGCGCATGTCGTTCTGCCAGCGCTGCACGACCGCAACATTTCCCGAGTCGACGAGCGAGATGACTGACGTCCGTCCTTCGATCACATTCGCGCTCAAGTAAAATCGGGCACTGTCGACGGGGTCGCGCACCTGCACGCCGCAATCCATCACCTGAGCCGTCCTACGCATCGTCTGGCAGATGAGAATGTCTTTGTCGCCTTGCGCGATCCCGCGCGCGCGTGCGGCGAAATCCCGATACGCCATCCCCGGGGCGAATCCCCGATATGCAAACGGACGGGCGGCGGGAGCGGTGCGCGGCGCCTGGACGAACAGGAGTAGCACGAGGGCGGCCGTCATGCGTGCCAATATAGGCAAAGCAAGCGGGCCCGGTGTGACCCGGGCCCGCTTCGTCTGAGCAACGTCGCTCAGACCTTCCGAACGTTCTGCGCTTGCAGCCCCTTTGGACCCTGGGCGACATCGAACTCGACGTTGTCACCCTCGGCGAGGCTCCGGAAGCCCTCCGCCTGGATCGCTGTGAAGTGAACGAACACGTCTGGACCCGACTCCTGCGCGATAAAGCCAAAGCCCTTCGCGTCGTTGAACCACTTCACCTTACCCTTTGCCATACTGTTCTACCTCAGCACAATGGGGCGCTGCCCCGGACTGGAACGACCCAGGCCACCGCGGCATGGGACGGGCTCAAAGCAAAAACCGCGAGACATGTGGTCCTCGCGGAAGCGCAGACATCCGGTGACGGTTGCTACGTATGCTTGAACCGCGGGCAAAAGTATGGAGCGCCGTTGGGTCTGTCAATCACGACTGCCGATAAGTCTCACAGGCAGTATTGCGACATTATTACAACACTTCCGGACCAGCCGCTCGCCTTGTAATCTCTCAATTCCCCTTTACCCGCCGTCAGATGGAGCGCGCTCATGTTGCTGCCAGCGTTACTGTCGTTAGTCGTCCTCCAACAATCCACTAGCACCACGGCACCACCATCCCAGATCGCCAAGGTCGAGGTCCAACCCTCGGGCGGCGAGGTCCCGATCGGCGGGAAAATGACGTTCACCGCTCGCGCGCTCGACGCGTCTGGCCAGCCTGTGCTGGGTGCCGAGATCGGGTGGTTCGTCGGCGGCGACGTGGGCGCCGTGGATTCGACCGGCGAGTTCACCGGTGGCTATCAAGGCTACGCCCGGGTGACGGCCGTCGGATTTGTTCGCGGCGTCCAGGGAAGCCAGGTCTTCGGTACGGCGCTCGTCCACGTGATGCCCGAGCCGCCGTCTCGGATCGAGCTCGATCCCCGTCCTACGCGCCTCGTTGCGGGCTCGCGGTTGACCGTGTCCGCGACGGCATTCTCGCGGCACGGCGACCGCCGGACAGATCCCGTGACGTTTGCTTCGAGCAATCCGCGCGTGGCGACGGTGACGAGCGACGGACGGCTGCGCGCTGTGAGCGCCGGTCGCGCGACGATCACCGCGACGTCCGGTCCCGCGACAGAGACGTTCGCCTTGCAGGTGCTGCCCAACACGATCGCGCGCATCGCGGTCGAACCCGCGACGTCCAACGTCCGCACGGGCGATGTCGTGAAATTCGCGGCGACTGCCCGCGGCGTCGCCAGCCGTCCGGTGGGAGAGGTCGCGGTCGACTGGGCGGTGAGCGCCGGTCGTGGCGTAGCGGAAATCGATCCGAGCGGGACGTTCGTCGCGGAGCTCGCGGGGGACTATACCGTGACCGCAGCGATCGGCGGGAAGGAAGCCGATGCGATCGTGCACGTGGCGCCGCGAGAGGTGGGTCGCGGGATGGAGGTGCGTGGTCGCGTTCCGATCAAGATGAGCGCAGCCGAGGTCTGGGTGCACCCGTCGGGCACCTGCGCCTACCTCTCGACGATCGCGGATCGCGTCTACGCGATCGACGTCAGCGATGTGACGCATCCGACGATCGTGGATTCGATGATGACGAATGCCCGCATCGTGAACGACGTGATGACGACGGAGGATGGCAGGTACGGCGTGTTCTCGCGCGAGGGCGCGTCCGACCGCAAGAACGGCATCGTCGTGTTCGATGCGAGCAATCCCTGCCATCCCAAGCCGGTCTCGGAGTACACACAGACCGTGTCCGGCGGTGTGCACAGCTCGTACGTCTACAAGGGACACGCGTACATCACCGACGACGCGACTGGGTCGCTGCGCGTGATCGACATCCAGGACCCGCTACACCCCAAGGAGGTCGCCCGCTGGCAGACCGAGCAGACTGAGGCGGGGCGGTATCTCCACGACGTCATGGTTGTCGACGGGCTTGCGTATCTCGCGTACTGGAACGACGGGCTCGTGATCCTCGATGTCGGCAACGGGATGCGCGGTGGCAGTCCCACGAATCCGCAGTTCGTCTCACAGTTCAAGTACGATTTGACCGCCACGTACGCGCGCGTCTGGCAGCTGTTCGGGCAGGGATTCGTGCGGGGGACCCACACGGCCTGGCGGCAAGGCCGCTATGTCTTCGTCGGCGACGAGGTGTACGCGGCGCATCCGTACAAGGGTCTGCAGGACGGCAATAACCTGACGTTCGGGCGACTGCACGTGATCGACGTTTCAGACATCACGAAGCCACGCGAGGTCGCCTGGTACGAGCCCACCGACGGCGGCGTGCACAATGTCTGGGTCGTGGGCGATACGCTGTATCTGGGCAACTATCAGGGGGGCGCGCGCGCGGTCGATATCTCCGGCGAGTTGAAGGGTGATTTGCTGCGCGAGGGGCGGGAGATGAGCTGGATATTGACGGTCGACTCGCTGGGACATCGCAGAGCGCCGTTTGCGTGGGGGGCCGTTGTTCGGGACGGCAACATCTTTGTGCCGGATATAAACACGGGGCTCTGGATATTGCGGTTGGAGGGTAAACAGCAACCCGTTCCGTAGAAGACGCTAAGGCGCCAAGACGCTAAGTGGTCGCCAGTAAACCACTTAGCGTCTCTGCCTTACTGCTGGCTGGCAGTCTTAGTGCTGTCGGGTTTTAGCGCCGTTCGGAAGGCAAGCAGCGCATCATCGTAGTTCTTCAGCCGCGTCGTCAGTGTCGTCGCGACAACCGGATCCCGTCCCGCCGTCTTCTCACAGGTCGGCAGCACCGATGTCAGCGAGTCCAGCCGCGTCGTGAGCTGTTTCGCCAATACGCGCATCGAGTCCGCATAGGCGTTCGGCTGCATCTTCGGTCGGCCACTCACGATGAACGACCGGGCGGTGCCGCACAGCCCGCCCAGCCGGCGCGCGGCGCGGCGGCGTGTCAGCGAATCCGCTCGCTGTGTGCGGGCCACACGGTTCAGTCCATCGCGGATCTGTGCGACGCCGCGCTTCGCCGTCTTCAGCCCTTCCAGGTAGCGGATTTGTTCGATGGTCGGCGTCGCCGTCGGCGAGGGGGGCGCCGTGTCCTTGCGCGCGGCCGTATCCTGCGCCTGCTGCGGCAACGCCGCCATCGTGATCACCGTCACTATTCCCGCGAGCATCCCGGCAACTCCTCTAACAGTTGAATTCCTGCTCCGTTATTATCCTCAGATGTCGGTTCCCGCAACTACCCGGATCCTCCGGACCTTTGAAGATCGCGCCGACGCGCTCGCGCATTTCTTTCAGCGCGCCGGTGAAGCGCCGCGGCTCATCGCTTACGACGACGCCATCGGCCTGCCGCTCGACCAGGCGCTGGCGGCGCTGGAGTGGACCGCGCAGGTCGGCATCCTCGCGGCGGAAGATCTCGTGCATGCGGCGCGGCTCGGTCCCGATTCCGCTGCGATCGTTGTCGAGCGTCGCGAAGGCGACAACCACGTGTTCGTCTACTTCGGCCCGCGCATGGATGCGCCACCCGCGGATCCCTACGAAGGTACCCTGCTGTACGATGAGCCGGGAGTGCGCTCGTACATTTTCGCGCAGCGCGGCCACGCGATGGCGCATTTTCTCCGCGCGACGCACGGACTCGGCGCCGCGTTGAGTCTGTTGTCACGTCGCGCGCCCGAGCTGCGTCACATTCGTCGCTGGACGCAGGCACTGTTCGCGGAACCCGCCGTCGGTCGCTCGACGCAGCTGCTGGCCGGCTGGTTTGCCACCAGTGGCGCCGGGTTTCTGTTCGTTCCCGCCGACTCCGAAGAGCCGTTTGCCTACTGTGAAGTGGCGGTCGAGGGGTAAATACCCCGATGTGGGAACGTGCTCGCTGTGGATACACAACTCCACATCATGTGGACGAGGCCCGGAAGAAGTTGTAAAGCCAGTCGTTACTCTCCACACACGATGCACATGCAAGTGAGCTAACCCGAAGAAACATCGGCACTTGCGCGGTTTTTGAATGCCCCTATATTGATCCCACGCGGCTTGGAGGGAAGGGTTGGGACCTGGCGTCTCAACAACGCCTTCAAGACGGGTCCGAACGGAAATTCCGGGGAGGGCGCCGATGCAACCAAGGGCTCAGGCGCTCGTTGATCCGGGAGCGGCTCACCGGGTCGGACAGCTGGGGCCAGTCGCGTTGCCCTAGCCACGTCGAAATGGTGCCTCGATGTGCAGTGCGGAGGATCGGTCCGCGACCTGATCTGACCCGTAGCACCCACATTGGTGAACTGGGCGACCCGACGGGGTTGCCTAGGGATGGAAGCCGGAGCCTCTGAATGCCCAACCTGGATGAACAGTCCATGGGTGGCAACAGAGAGAAGAACGAAGGGCGCAAGCCCTCGACTCCGGGTAGCCAATGTGTCGGAGCCCCCGGGCGCGCTTATTGAGCCGTCCCGGGGGCTTCGTTTTTTTTTAGAGGCCCAGAGGCTGAGCGGCTGAGGGGGCCGTTAGGAGCGAGGCAGAAGCTTAGGTAGATCTGTCTCGATTTCGTGAGCCTTATGGAATGCGGGACGGGGTCCGCGAATGGGAATCAGATGCGCAATCGAGTTCGCGTAGTACTCGAGCAACGGCCTGCCCTTCGGCAGAATCAATAACGAATCGCCGTCCGCGTGCACCAACCGACGCATTCGCAACATGCGCCATGCTCGATCCCACACCTCGGCGATGCGCGCGCCACCGCGCACCACCTTGCCGTTGACCTCCGTGAGCCGGTCCCGCAACTGATCCATGCGCTCGAGCAGCGCGTCTTTGGTGACGACCGTTTGCCCGAACGAGAGCAGCGCGGCAGCCGCCAGGGGCACCGGCGTCACCGGGATGATCGCGCCAATGCGGGTGAGCATCTCGCGCGCGAGGCGCTCCAGCTCCGGCAGTCGCCCTTCCTTCGGCAACGCGAGCACGTTTGCCGGCGCGGTCTTGAGCCAGCCAAGCAGCGACAACGGCGTTCCAAAATTGACCGCGACGCGGCCGTACCGTTTCAGGCGTCCCGTGAGCAACCGCGCCGTGTTGCTGATCAGGTATGACACCACGGTCCCGAGCTGGGCGAGCCGGCTCGGCCTGTCCCCTGCCGTGATGAGCTCCCGGATGAGCGACCGGTCTTCCAGCACGCGATCGTAGTTCAGCGCGACCGGCACGAACCAGATGTCGCGATCGAACGTGGGATCGGTGACCGTGCGGCAGATGTAGTCGAGCAGCCCCAGTTTGGGCGGGCGGAGTTTCCCGTCCAGCGACAGCCCGCCTTCGGGGAAGATGCCCTGTGTCACGCCGTTCCGGGTGATGAGCTGGACGTAGCGCTCCAGCACCGTGTGATACAGCGGCTCGCGGAACTTGCGGCGGATGAAATACGCCCCGAACGACTTGAACATGTACTCGAGCGGCCAGGCGCGCGCCCACTCGCCGACGGCGTAACTGACATGGACGCCGCGCGCGAGCACGTAGGCCACGACGACGTAGTCGGCGTTGGAGCGGTGATTCATGAGGTACACGACGACGTCCCGCTTGGGGATCTGCTCGAGCGCCGGCTCATCCTGGTAATCGACGCTCACTTTGTACAACAGATTCACGAGGATCTTCGCCGCGTTATAGCCGATCTTGTAGTACGACAGCACGTTGAAATGCGGGATGATTTCATCGAGGTATTTCCGAACCTGGCGGCGCACGGCCTGCTCGGAGAGCCCGTGCGCGGCCATGTGCGCCTGCACGGCGGCGGTGATGACGGGATCGTCGGCGAGCGCTCGCCGCGCCAGACGTGGCTCCTGCTTCTTGTAGCGACTCAGCCGAGCGCGGAACTCGTGAATGAGCCTCCCTCCTTCTTCAGCTGCGCGTATCCCATCCCCTTGAGTCGGGAAATCCGCATACCCATCGGGGGGTGGGTGGCGAAGGTATCGGCCAGCCAGCCTTCCCGATTGGTGAGCCGGCGACCCAGCGGATCCGCGATGCAGAGATGCGCCGCCCCGCGTTTGATCGACGGCGTCGGCGCCACCGCGGACTCAATCTTCTCGAGTGCGCTCGCGAGCGCCAGCGGATTGCGCGTGAACTGCGCGCTCATCGCATCCGCCAGATACTCGCGCCGGCGGCTCACCGCCATGGCGAGCAGCTGGGTCACGAGCGGCGCGATGATCCAGGAGATGACCCAGAGCGCCAGCAGGATGGCCAGCAGCGGGCCGGCGTCCTTTGCTCGGCGCCCACTGCTGCGCACGGGCAGCCTGCCACGACCCATCATCCGTCCCATGCCGTCGCGGACCAGCAGCACCGCGCCCACCAGGGCTGCCAAGGTCGTCATGAGACGGACGTCCAGATTCTTCACATGGCCGAGCTCGTGTCCGATCACGCCCTGGAGCTCGTCGCGGCTGCAGATCCTCAACAGGCCGTTAGTCACGGCGATGTGCGAGTCGCGTGGATCGTGACCGGTGGCGAACGCGTTCGGGTCCTCGTCCGGGACGATCCAGATCCGCGGCCGCGGCACACCGGCGGCAATGGCCATTTCCTCCACCACGTTGACCAGTTGTCGCTCGGCGTCGGTCTGCGGGACGGTCAGCTCCTGCGCGCCGGTCGCCCACAGCACTTTCTCCGGGCCGGTCTTGTAGGAATACCAGGCCGTCCCGATCGCGACGATGGTGATCAGGATCCCAAGCCACGGGAAGGGGTGGTGGCCGCTCGACAGCGCCCAGATGTAATCGCCGCCGAATCCCAGCCAGGCGAAAAACAGGACGAAGCCAATCACCAGCCAGGTCGTGCGCCGGCGATTGGCTTCCTGTTGTTGAAAGAGGTTACCGTCGGGAGAGGTCAACCTGCGGTACCGCGCGCTCTGCTTGATCTTCGATCTCCCACAGATCCGTCCGCTCGGCGTGCGCCAGGCCCGCTACGAGGGTCGTGGGAAACTGCTGCTGCTTGGTGTTGTACTGCGTCGCCGTGTCGTTGTAGAGCTGGCGCGCGAACGCAATCCGGTTCTCCGTGGACGTCAACTCTTCCTGCAGCTGGCCGATGTTGCCCGTCGCCTTGAGCTGCGGGTAGCGCTCGACGGTGACCAGCAGCCGCGACAGCGCGCCCGACAGAGCGTTCTCCGCCTGGCTGATCTGCTTGACGTTCTCAGGTCCCGACGCATTGACCTTTACGGCCTGGTTGCGCGCCTGAATCACGGCTTCGAGCGTGGAACGCTCGAAATCCATGGCCCCTTTCACAGCGTTGACGAGATTGGGAATGAGATCGTGTCGCCGCTTGAGCTGCACATCGATTTGCTTGAACGCATTTACGGTTTGGTTCTTGAGGGAGATCAAACCGTTGTACGCGGCGATCACCCAGAGACCAACAATCACAATAAGAACCAGCAGGACCCACATGATATCAGTCCCCCGTTAGGGATGTGTGACGTAGGGGCGGCAGCATGCTGCGCCCTACTATTACGTGCCCTGTGGCAGGAGTTTCGAAATGGCCTGGCGGACGGTCTCGGCCAGCCCCTGGTCGTCCGAGCCGAGCCGGGCGAGCGGGTGGTCGGCGTCAACGTGCAGCTCGACGCCCCGAGTCACTGGAATCCGGCGCCACGTCGTCGTGCCGCTGGGCTCCTTGCTGGCATCGCGTGTTAACCAGGCGGTCAATGCGCGACCGGACCGCCCGCGCGGCATGCCGTCGGCGACTTTGAGCGGCAGGCGATCGGGCGTTGGCAACGACGCGCCGAGGACCTGGGCACAGCGTCGTTCCAGGACGTCGCCGGTCTGGTCGTGCATGTCTTTCGTGATTGCCGCGAGCGTCGCTCCCTCCATCTGGCGCAGCTTGATCGCCAGCAACTGAAGGAAATGCCGATAGGAGTAGGTGGCGGCAGTCCCCCGTCCCTCCGGCGGACTCACGAGCCCCCGCGTGACGTAGAAGCGGATGGTCCGTTCGCTCGGCGCCGCGCGCGCGGCGGCGTTGATGGGAGTCACCGACGACGCGTCGAGCACCGCGCCCACCACGACCGAGAGATCCCGCAGGTTCCAGGGCGCGAGATTCCGGTATTCGCGCAGCACATAGAGCGGATCGGCGTGTGGGGGCGCAGCCGTACTCATGCGTCCATTGCGTCCGACGAGCGGTCGCGCTGCAGGGCCAGTGACACCCAATCCGCGACCTGCTTAAGGTTGAACGGCTTGCGGATCACGGTACAGTGGTGGTGATCGAGCCAGGTCCGCACTTCTTCGGCTTCGGCATCGCCCGTCATGATCGCGATATGGCCTTCCAGCGCCGGCCAGCGATGAATGATCGCCAGATAGAGGGCCAGTCCTGACATCGTGGGCAAGTGGATGTCCAGGAGGAGCGCGTCGGCCTCTTCCGTCGCGAGCATCTCATACGCCGATTCGGCCGTGCCGGCGCTGAGGACGTGATAGCCGTGGCGCTCGAGGAAGCGTGCGAGCACGCGCCGCAGTCCCGCCTCATCGTCGACGATGAGGACGGTGGCGGGCTTGCGCGGCGGAGCGGTCATCATGAGGCGCTGGCCGCGGCGCGCATCGCCGGCGTCAAGAATCCCTCGACGATGCGCGCAGTCGCTTGGTCGGCGGTCAGCGACAGCTTCATTTCGCCGGCCGTGAGACCGAGGTACTTGCGCGCGTGCTGTTGGAACGTCTTGGCCTGCGCGTAGCCGAGCCGTTTGGCCACGTCATCGATCGTAAAGCCCGGATCCTGGAGCAGGCGGTGCGCGTACAGCACGCGGGCCGCGGCGAGAATCTCACGCGGGCTCGGCAGGCCCGCCCGCGCGAACCAGCGCGCGCACGTGCCGCGATCCACGCGCGCCCGCGCGGCGACCTGTTGAATCGTCTGCACCTCACCCGGGGTGCGCAGCGCGTCTTCGAGCACCCAGCGCAGCTCGGGTGGCAGGGGCGCCAGCGCGGTCGTGAGCTGCTCGAGCAGCCGGTGGGAGGCGGCGTGCATAGCTTCGGCCGACAGCAGGTCGCGGAGACGATCGGGATGGTCTTCGGTACGACTCAACACCACCTGGCTGATGCCACATTTCCCCATCTGCAGCAGGACGGGCGCGAGCTCGGGTGTCATCACCGGCGTGTAGAGGATGAACGGCAGCGATGGGAACAGGATCCGAAGCCGCTCGACTTCCTGGCCTCGCGCTCCGCCGAGCATCGGGTCAACGACGGCGATTTCGACCGGCCGGCCCTTGATGGTCTCAAGGGCGACGTCCCAAGTCTGGGCGCGGGCGAGTGCGAAGCGTGGCGTGACGGCGCCGCGCAGCCTCTGATATTGCACGTCCGAGACCGCTGCGAGTACCAGCATTTCCCTACACGTCCTCCGAAGAAGTCCCTAAGTGCCGCAAAACCGCCCTACGATGCCGCAAAAACGCCCTAAAACAATCTGTCGCTTTGTTTCATGTTGGCCCTGTCTGTGAGTCACCATTCAACCCGACAACGGAGGCCCTATGTCGCGCCGGATCCGCACCCTTCTTGCTTTGTTCCTCGTCTCGTTTGCGCTCACTGCCGCGGCCTGTGCCGATGCTTCAGGTCCGACGAGTGGCGTGTGCGACCAGAACAACCCGAACACTTGTCACTAGCATTACTGACTGAGGGCAACGAGGGAAGCCGAGACTTCCCGCAGCTCGTCGCTGTGTAGCCGGGGCTCCGTGGCAGCGATTTCCACCGAATCAGGTGAATCGCAGTCGCGGAGCTCGGTCATTATCTTATCAATCCGGAACGCGAGTTCGTGCAATTCGTGCGCGCTCGCGATCTCCAGCGCATGACGAAGATTGTTTTCAGCCTTTGAAGAATTCCCGAATCTCGCCAGACCAATGCCGACTTTGAGGTAGTAGTCGGCGCGGATGTTTGGCGACATAGTTTCGAGATTGGCTAGGCACCCTTCGCGGGCACGCTCGAAACCCACCCGGTCGCGCCGAAACGAAGCGCACTGCATCAGTTCAATCAAAGAGTTCGTTCGGTTATCGCCCGCTCGCTCGCGCCGCAGCACCTCGGTAAGCGCGCGCTCTGCACCTCCAACATCGCCGATCGAGAGCAAAGCGATTCCCAAGTCGTTCAAGACTCGGAGTTGCTCACTTTCTTCCTCGTACAGCTCGTATGCACGCCAAAGGTGCGGCGCACCTGAATGAGCTAGGCCACGACGTTGTAGCAGGTTACCTAAACCGTGATGAGCCTGAGCCGTGACAAAGCGGTCCTCAACGCCTGCCGCATCGGCCAACACCGCTCGCCATCCGTTCTCGGCTTCCTGTATGTTGCCGCGGAAATAAAGGACGTTGCAGTGTCCGATTCGACTCAACAGAACCGAACGCTGATCGTTCGCCGCTTCCGCAACACGCCCCGCTTCCGAATACGCAGCCGCTGCACCATCGAAGTCCGTCTGTCGGCGACGAACACGCCCTAGCCGCAGCCAGGCAGATATCGAGTCGGCAACCTTCAGCTGTCCGCTGCCGACGTTGATCATCGTGTACAGAGCGTCTTCCGCTTCCTCGAAATGCGATTCCTGCTCGAGGTAGAGTGCGTAGGCAAACAGCGCAGGAGCGAGTGACTGGATATCCTTCGTGCGATGTGCCTCGCCAGTCGCGCGTACGACGCAACTCAGATGCGCCGCCTCAGTCCCCTCGCCCGCGAGCTCGGCGCAATAGCGCTCCGTCGCCGCCCACTGGTAGCGGAACACGTCGGGAGTCGGAGGCTCGCGATCGGGCGCGAGCAGGTCGACGAACCGCAACGCCAAAAACGCGCCCTGGCCCAGACGGACCTCAGGCGACGTGGCAGGCTCGTCAGCCACCCGCTGCAGAAAGATTGCATGGGGCAGCCCGCCCCCCCGGGGAAGGAGGTTAGTGCTCATCGCACGCGGCAATTGCAGCGGGTGTGCCGGAATGCAAGACCATCACGTACACCAACATAGCGCTCGCGTCCGCGGTGCGTTAGCCCGCAAATGGCGCGTTTTCGGGCTTTTCGCCGCGCTTTTGGGATGCCGCAGGGTTTCCCCGACACGCTATAAACAGCGGATGTCCAAGGGGTTCACACTGCTCGAGCTCATCGTCGTCGTCTGCATTGCGGGCGCGCTGCTCGCCTTCGGGGTGCCACGCGCCGCGGGGCTCATGGACTGGCTCGAAACAGAGCGCGCCGTGCGCGACGTGACGACGGCCCTCGCGGTCGGGCGGAACGGCGCCATCATGCAAGCGACGCGCGCCCGCATCACGTTCAGTCCCGACACGATCCGAATCGATCGGTATGGCGCCCAAGGGTGGGAGGAGTTGTGGCGAACACCGGGGCCGTCGAGCCATGGCGTCACACTCGAGACTTCAGATCCGGTGGTGCAGTTCGGACCGTTCGGATTGGGCTGGGGCGTTTCGAACACGAGGATCGTGCTTCGCCGGGGGTCTCAAGCCGAAACGATTACCATGTCCCGCGTCGGGCGCGTGAAGCACTGGTAGGTGCAACCGTTCAGCGGGTCGCTGCATCTAATCGTATGAAACTCGGATGCACTGCGGTACGTAACGCGAAGGGTCGCGGCTGAAGTGTGACGGCCACTTCACCCGACCGCCAACCCCGGGGAGCTTTTCGCCCCGGGGTTTGGTCTTTTAGAGTGCTGGTCCCGCGTCTTCGTCGAGAAAGACGAGCGTTTGCCGGCGTCCCACCAGCCGCACCAGTGCCTCGTAGACCTTCGGATCCAACACCGTCGTCGACAGATCAGACATCCGTTCGACGGCCTCCTCCGGTGTCATTTTTTCCTGATAGGGTCGAGCGGTCGTGAGCGCGTCGTAGACCTCCGCGGTGGCAATGATCCTTCCGCCCATCGGGATTTCGTCGCCCCGCAAGCCATCTGGATAACCGCTCCCGTCGTAGCGCTCGTGATGGCTCTTGACCATCGACACGATGTTGCCGAGATGGACGAGCGGCGCGAGAATCTGGGCGCCGATGATGACGTGCTGCTTCACGTGCTCGAACTCGTCGGCTGTGAGCGGCCCCTCCTTATTAACTACCGCATCGCGTGTCCCGATCTTCCCGAGATCGTGCAAGCGTCCGGCCATGCGGATCCGCTCGACGTCCTCCTCGGCAAGGCCCATCTCTGTTGCGATGTTGGCCGACAGGTCCGCCACGCGTGCCGAATGACCGCGGAGGTACGGGTCTTTTGCCTCGAGGGCGTTGACGAGGGCCTCCAAGGTCGCGGTCGAGACCCGCTCCAGCCGGTGCCGCTCGCGTTGCAGCTCGGCCGTGCGGGTCGTGACTTCTTCCTTGAGCCACTGGTTCAAATGGTGATCTTCCAGGTGCGCCTCGCGGCGCTTCAGCGCACGCTGGACCGCGCGGCCCAGGTCGGCCAGCTCGATCGGCTTGGTGAGATAATCCATCGCCCCGCGCTGCATGCAGAGGGCGGCGCTGGTGGCGTCGTTGACGGCGGTGAGCATCAGAATGGCGAGGTCGGGCTCGATTTCGAGGGCCTGGGGGACGAGGTCCACGCCGCTGGTTCCCGGCATGCGGATATCCGAGAGCATCAGCGTCACCTTGTGCAGACGCAGCTGCTGCAGCGCTTCGTCCGCTGAGCTAGCCGCATACACCTCGAACTGCTGCTGCTTCAGGAACTTCCGCAGCGCGTTCCGAATCGGCTCTTCGTCATCGACCACCAGGACCGTGACGACGCCGGCATGTCCGGTCAACCCGATGCTCCTTGTGAAGCCACGGCCAAACTAGGAATCGGCTGCAACGAACGCTAGGTCTCCGGTGGGCGACGGAGAGGGCCCTGGAATGAGACCCGCCGCAAACCCACGTTTCAGCAATTCAGCCACCGCGCGACGTCCCAGCACTCCGTAATCGACGGTGTAGGCATTCACGTACATGCCGACGAACCGATCCGTGAGACCCAAGTCGAGCCCGCGACTGAACCCGTGAGCATGCCGCAGCGCCTCGGCGCGATGGGCAAGGCCGTATTCGATGCTTGCCTTCAGGTCACGGGCGATCGCGCGCATGAGGTCAGCGCCGAGGTCGCGCCGAACGACGTTGCCACCGAGTGGCAAAGGCAGGTGGGTCTCCTGATACCACCATTCGCCCATGTCCGCCCACAGGTGCAGGCCCCGGTCGGCGAACGTCAGCTGACCCTCGTGAATCAGCAAACCCGCGTCGGCCTGTCCGGCCGCGACGAAGGTTTCGATCTGATCGAACGGGACGACGACGTGGCGGACTGCCGGCTGGTAGAGCCGCAGCGTGAGGAACGCGGTGGTCAGCTCACCGGGCACGGCGACGAGCCTGCCGGCGAGCGCCGCGCGGGCATCGGCTGGGGGGGGCGCCGGGTCGCGGGCCACGATGCGCGGCCCATAGCGGTCGCCGATGCTGGCACCGTGCGCGAGCAGCGCGTAGCGGTCCGCCAGGTATGCGTAGGCATGCAGCGACACCGCGGTCACCTCGAGCTCGCCCGCCAAGGCGCGGCGGTTCAAGCTCTCGATATCGCCGAGCTCGTGCACGTACCGCCGGTCGCCCGTGTCGATCTTGCCGGCAGCCATCGCCCAGAACATGAACGCGTCGTCGGCGTCGGGGCTGTGGGCGACGTGGATCGTCCGGCACCGCGTTGTCGTCATGGGTTCCGGCCCGGACCGCTTCGCCCCTGCCGCTCGGCTTCAGAGTGAAAGCTGGTTAGCGCGTCGAGGTGCGCGCCCTGTGCGTATTCGGGCCGCTTGCGCGCCAGCTCGGCGGACTCATTGCGGAGAAAGTCGGCGTACGCACGGCGCTCTTCCGCGAGATTGCCGAGCACCTGGTACGCGTGCGCGCGCAATACATAAATGAAGAGGTGAGTGGGAATTGATTGGCGAATAGTGTCGGCTTGTGCGAGCGCCCCATTCGCGTCTCCACCTGCTAGCTGCAGCATCCCTACGTGGTAGCGCGCGTCGGCGTCGAGCGTGGGTAACTGGGCGTAGGCGCCGAGCGCCATGGGCAGAAAGAACTCGACGCTGTCCTGTTTGCCCGACTCCGCCAGCATCATCACGCGATTGAAGAGGCGGTTCGCGCGCTCTTGGGGAGACATCTGGCTAATGTCGGGAGCTTGGAGTCGGGAGCCGGGAGCCGGGGCAACCGTTTCTGGCTCCTGACTCCGGGCTCCAGCTCCGCGCATCGCCAGCACCGTAACGAGCGCGCCCAGCGCCGCCCCCGCCAGCCCCCACGGCAGACCGGCGCGCCAGCCGGTCACACCGGCCGTTGCGACGGCAGCACCGCACTTGTGGCAAAACCGCGCCGTGGAAGAAAGCTGCGCACCGCAGGCATGACAGGTCATCGGTCGAGGGAATGTAACCCGGGCTAGCGGCTGTCACGAAAGCCGATAGAGTAGGGCCCATGGCGGCGACGGAATACGGCAAGCACATGGGGGAGCTGAAGCGGGGCGAGCAGCGCTGGGACGTCTATCTCGAGGGCCAGCCCGATCCGTCACTCGGGGCCGTGCGGGGGCGGATCCATTTCGTCAGTGGCGGGGGACAGCAGCATAAGGTGACCGGCTGGATCTTCCTCGAATTGAAAGAGAAGGATATGCAGCAGCGGTTCGGGGAGTTTTCGGCCGTGGAGCTGTTACACTTCGTGGAGTCCCTGTAGCGCATTTGCTGCACATTTTAGCCTACAGTTCGCACATTTCCACATCACAAATCGTCGAATCCGGGATTTTCTTTGCAATTCGTGCACGGTTTTCTTGACACCCCGTCGTAGGCCCTCTACCTTCCCATATGGCCCGCCGCTTGCGGAAGCGTCTCACCGACTCGGGGAAGGAGACCCACCCAATGACAGCAACGCTGGAACCGACCGTCGCGACCGGTGCGAAGGCAGCCACCGGCACGTCGCCGGCGGATGTGATTCGTCGCGCCAAAGAAGCGGGAGTACAGATCGTCGACGTGCGGTTCACCGATCTGCCCGGCACGTGGCAGCACTTCTCGATTCCGCTCAAGGAGCTCGAGGAAGACACGTTCACGGACGGTTTGGGGTTCGATGGCTCCTCGATCCGTGGCTTTCAGGCGATCAATGAGAGCGACATGCTCCTGATCCCGGATCCGGCGAGCGCATTCGTCGACCCGTGCCTGCAGGTTCCGACACTTTCACTCACCTGCGACGTCGTGGATCCGATCACGCGCGAGCCGTACAGCCGCGACCCTCGCTATGTGGCGCGCAAAGCCGAAGCCTTTCTGAAGCAGAGCGGCGTCGCGACAACGGCGTACTTCGGGCCCGAGGCGGAGTTTTACATCTTCAACTCCGTGCGGTTCGATCAGAACGCGCACGAAGGTTATTACCACATCGATTCGGAAGAGGGCATCTGGAACAGCGGCGCGAACGGCACCGCGAACCTTGGCCACCGTCCGCGCCATAAGGAAGGCTATTTCCCCGTGCCGCCGACCGATCGGCTGCAGGACCTGCGTTCCAAGATCATGCTGGCGATGATCGCGTCGGGGATCGACGTGGAAGTGCACCACCACGAGGTCGGCACCGCAGGCCAGACCGAGATCGACATGCGCTACAGCACGCTGACGCGCATGGCCGACCAGGTCATGATGTACAAGTACATCGTGAAGAACGTGTGCAACGCGAACGGCTACACCGCGACGTTCATGCCCAAGCCGATGTTCGGCGACAATGGCTCGGGAATGCACGTGCACATGAGTCTGTGGAACGGGTCGAACAACCTGTTCTTCGACAAGAACGGCTACGCGCTGATTTCCGATACCGCGCGCTGGTATATCGGCGGTCTCATAAAGCACGCGGCCGCGCTCCTCGCGTTCGCCGCGCCGACGACGAACAGCTACCGTAGGTTGGTGCCGGGCTATGAGGCGCCGATCAATCTGATTTACTCGCAGCGCAATCGCTCGGCGATCTGCCGCATCCCGATGTATTCCACGTCGCCCAAGGCCAAGCGGCTCGAGTTCCGGGCGCCGGATCCGTCGGCGAATCCATATCTCACGTTCGCGGCGCTGCTGATGGCCGGTCTCGACGGCATCAAGAACAAGATCGAGCCGCCCAAGCCGATGGACGTGGACCTGTACGAGCTCGAGCCGGACGAGCGGAAGCACGTGAAGAACACGCCGGGCAGCCTGCAGGAATCACTCGCGGCACTGCAAGCGGATCACGCGTTCCTGCTCGAGGGCAGCGTCTTCACGCAGGATGTGATCGACACCTGGCTCACGATGAAGAAGGTGAAGGATGTCGACGCCGTTGCCCTGCGTCCTCATCCATACGAATTCTTCCTTTACTACGACGCGTGACCTGAACTGACACACCGAAGGGACGGCAGCCACACGCCGTCCCTTTCGTGTCTCTATCTATGCCGACGAAGAAAGAGATTCTCGACGTAGCCAAGAAGCAGGACGTCTCGTCGCTGCGTCTCCAGTTCACCGACATCCTCGGCGTCAACAAGAACGTCGAGGTGCCGCAGAGCCAGTTTGAGAAGGCGCTCGAGGGCGACATCATGTTCGACGGCTCGTCCATCGAGGGATTCGTCCGGATCGAGGAATCCGACATGGTGCTGCGGCCCGATCTGAAGACGTTTCGCGTGCTTCCGAACGGCGACGCCGCCGGGAAGGTCGCCCGCGTGATCTGTGACATCTACAATCCCGACGGGTCGTCGTTCGCCGGCTGCACGCGGCAGGCGCTGCAGCGCCAGATCGCCAAGGCCAAGGCGCTGGGCTACGAGATGATGGCCGGCGTCGAGGCCGAATTCTTCATCTTTCAGCTGGATGCGGACGGCGAGCCCACGACGATCACGCACGATCACGGCGGCTACTTCGACCAGACGCCAGTCGATCGCGCCGAGGAGATTCGCCGGCTGATCGTGAAAGAGCTCGTCGCCATGGGGTTCGAGGTCGAAGCGGGCCATCATGAAGTGGCGCCGGGGCAGCACGAGATCGACTTTCGGTACGCCGAGGCGCTCGCAACCGCCGACAACCTCGCCACGTTTCGCTTCATCGTGCGAAACGTGGCGTATCGGCATGGCTTCCTCGCCACGTTCATGCCCAAGCCGATCTTCGGACAGAACGGCTCGGGCATGCACACACACCAGTCGCTGTTCCGCAAGGGCAGCAACGCGTTCCACGATCCGGAAGCGCAGTGGGAGCTGTCGGATGTGGCGCTGTCCTACATTGCGGGACTGCTGACACACGCGCGGGGATTCTGCGCCGTGACGAATCCGCTCGTGAACAGCTACAAACGGCTGGTGCCGGGGTATGAGGCGCCGGTAAACGTCGCGTGGTCGATGCGCAACCGCTCGCCGCTGGTCCGGATTCCCGATCGTCGCGGCACGGGCACGCGCTGCGAGTTGCGGATGCCCGATCCCTCGGCGAACCCGTATCTCGCGCTGGCGGTGCAGCTTGCAGCCGGTATCGACGGCGTCCAGAAAAAGCTCACGCCGCCGGACCCCGTGAATAAGAACATCTTTGAGATGAGCTTTCGCGAACGGCGCAAATACCGCATCGACGAGCTGCCGCGGGATCTGCACGAGGCGCTCGACATGCTCGAGAAGGATGACGTCATTCGCGACGCCCTCGGCCCGCACATTTATGAGCGGTTCGTCGAAGCCAAGTGGGGCGAGTGGCAGGAATACATCGGAAAGGTTAGTGAGTGGGAGCTCGAGCGGTACTTGAGTGTGTACTGATCATTGGCTCAGGGGTCTCGGGGAGCGCGTGCGATATCCTTCCGCAGCCGGGCGATACACAAGGCGAACAGCATGCCGGGGAGTGGGATCAGCATGGCCGCATCGTCGTCGACACGGACCCGCGCTACACCCTCATCCGGCTGCGCGTTGACACCAGCATCACGGAGCGGCACGACGTCGTGCTCGCGCGATTCGATTTCGATCCCAGTGAAGCGGTGGGGGATGAGTATTCGCTGACCGTCGCGCTCGATCTTGGCGACGTGCGACGTTTGTCCGCCAATCATCGGTATTCCCTTGGCGATTCCATACCCGCGTATGCCACGGTCACGTGTCTGTGCCGGCCGCTCCGCCCCGACTCGGTGCGTGGGACCTACGTGATCCAGACGCGAGGATCGCGGCAGCTCGCCGGGCGGATCGACGCGAGCCTGTATTTCACCGCCTGGAACGATTCGACCAAACACGCGACGTACCAACTGCGGCAGCGGATTCACGGGGTGAGACCCTGATGGGCGGATGGGCAGATGGGCGGATGGGCGGATTGGTGCTGGCGCTGATCGTTCCGGTCGCCAGTCCCTTCGTTCATCTGTCTGCACAAACAGCCCATCCGCCCAGCAGCCCATCGGCCCATCAGACCATCGACACAATCATCATCGAGAACCGCAACATTTTCGACCGCGAGGACGCGGCGCCCGACTGGGTCGCACGCCTGGCGAACAAGCTGCACATGCGGACGCGCCAGTGGGTGATCCGGAAGCGCCTGCTGCTGAATCGCGGCGATCCCTTCGATCTTGCGCGCGTCGAGGAAAGTGAACGGGCGCTGCGGAACCTCGGCGTGTTTCGTCAGGTGCGCGTCGATACGGTGCGCCAGTGGGACGGCAAGCTCGCCCTCCGAGCCGTGACCGCGGACGGCTGGAGCACGCAACCGCAGGCGAGCTTCACCAGCGTGGGCGGCGACAACACCTGGGACGTGGGTTTTATCGAGCGCAATTTTCTCGGCACGGCGACAGAGCTGGCGCTCATCTATGGCCGCAATCCCGACCGCAGCCGCCTCGATTTCGAATTCATCAACCCGCATTTCTTCGGCCGCCGGACGCTGCTCAAGGCACGCTACAGCGACCTCTCCGACGGCCACCGCGGCGAATGGCAGTTCGGACTGCCGTTCCACGAAACGGCGGCGCCGCATTCGGTCGAGACCTACGGCGAATTCGCCCACGAGCGGGTGCTGCGCTTCCGCGACGACGTGCTGCTCGACAGCACGAGCCATCGCCTGTTTCGCGTCGGGCTCATGGCCGGGATCGCGGCAGCGGCGACGACGCACAAGTACATGCGGATCTGGGGAGGATGGGAATGGCGGCGCGAGGATTTCGGCGCCACGGACACCTCGCGGGTGCCATACTCGGTGTTCACGACCGCGCGGGCTGGTGTGGAGCTCGGCGCGGTGCGGTTCCGCGTGCTCGAGCACTTCAACTCCTACGCGCGCCGTGAAGACGTCGACCTCTCGCCCACGCTCCGGGCAGGCATCGTGTTGCAGTCCGGCGTGGGCTACGAATTCAGCGGCCAGACGTCGGCCGTCTGGAAGCGCGGCTTTGCCGTTGTACGCGTCGCGGCCAATGGATTGGACACGACGCGGACGCTGGCGGAGCTGACCGTCGTCAGCCAGAACATCCCCCGTCACACCTGGATCGTGCACGCTGAGGGCGGCGTGGTGACACATCCCAAACCGGGCGCGGAGTTCGATCCGTGGGTGGTGCAGAAGGGGCCGCGGCTGTTCGGCATCCACGAGTTCACGGGTACGCGCACGACGTGGTTCGTGCTCGAGGACCGCATCCTCGTGGCCGACGACATTCTTGGCCTGATGGCGCTCGGGCTGGCGCCGTTTCTAGACTACGGCGGGGCGTGGTACGACGCTGAGCCCGCTCGACAGGGCGGCGATGCCGGCCTCTCGCTCCGGTTTGGGCCAACGCGGGCGGTGCGCGGGCGAGCGGGCGAGTTAGCCTTCGGGTACCGGTTTGGCCAAGGAGTCAAAGGGAAGCGCTGGGCGATCACGTTGCGAAAAGGCTTTTCGTTCTAACCGGGGCGGGCGGGGAGGGAGCGCGACATGAGGGGCGAGCCGTCGCAGGAAATCTTTGACGTGGTGCGGGCCGGCGATACCGGAAGGCTGCAGGCGCTACTCACCGCCGATCCGAGCCTCGCGAACGTCCGCAACGCGCGGGGTCACTCCCCGGTCTTGATCGCCCAGTACCATCACAAAAACGAAGCGGTCGCGGTGCTGCTCGCGGCCCGACCCGAGCTCGACATTTTCGACGCGGCGTCGGTCGGCGACACCTCGCGGGTCGCGCAGTGGCTGGATCGCGATCCCGCGCTCCTCGTGGCGAAGTCGAGCGACGGATTCTCGCCGCTCGAGCTCGCCGCGTTCTTCGGCCAGACCGAGACGGTTCGGCTCTTGCTCGCGCGGGGGGCAGATCGTACGAAGGCGGCCGGTCTCGCGGCCATGAAGGGACATCTCGACGTCCTCGAGCTGCTGAAGGGCCGGCAGGTATGATGACGAACGTCGACTGGATCGGCTGGTTGGCTACCGCCGTCTTCCTCGTGTCCTACTTCACCAAGCGCCCGACGTCGCTCCGGCGTGTGCAGGGCATCGCCGCGGGGTTATGGGCGCTGTATGGCGTGCTGATCCACTCGCTGCCCGTCATCGGGGCGAACGTGCTGGTCGCGAGCGTCGCGGTTCTGTCGTCGTTCAGGAAGCCTTCCGCTTTGGCTTCTCCTCCATGAGGGCCATGGGGTTCAAGTCGGGGTCGTGAAAGAACGCCATCCATAAGTCGTAGTCGGCCGCTTGGTGGACGCGGTGCGGCGCGTCGACGAATTTCACGCCCTTGCCCGCCAGCGTGCGATGCACGCTTTCGATGTCCTGCACGCGGAAATAGAGGAAAGACCCGGGATGGTCCTGCTCGGGATTCTCCGGCGGCGACAGCATCAGCCGCACCGAGCCGCATTGGAAGAACGCGAGCGACGGCGGCGCCTGGAACAACAGCGGCAGGCCGAGTACGTCGCGGTGGAATTTGACGGCGCGATCGATGTCGTGGACGACATTCGTGACCTGCGCGATTTCCGACAGTGCGGCGGCGGCCATTGCCCCTCCAGAGAGAAGTAGTTAGCTTCAGCTAAGTAATTATGGAGATCGCTTCCCGTCAAGCCCCCGTTCGGGCGATCGCCGACCGCCTGCACTCGGCGGCCATCCACCTGCTGCGGCGACTGCGGGTGGAGGACAAGGCGCTGGGCCTGTCGGGGCCGCGGGCGTCGGCATTATCGGTCATCGTATTCCGTGGTCCGATCACCATGAGCGCGCTCGCGGAGGCGGAGCAGGTCCGCCGGCCCACGATCACTCGGCTGGTGGACGGGTTGGAGCGACGAGGACTGGTGCGGCGCGTGAATGATCCGGCTGACGGCCGGGTGCAGCTCGTCGCGGCGACGGCGGCGGGGAAGCGTCTGCTGCAAAAGGGGCGCGCGCGGCGGGTGGAGCGACTCATGCAAGGTGTTATGCAGCTATCAGAGGAGGAGCAGCGGGTGCTGGCTCGCGCTGCGGACTTGATGGAGCAGTCCCTTTTGGTGAGTTTTTGACGCCCGGCGCCGTAGCCAAGTGGTAAGGCAGAGGTCTGCAAAACCTCGATTCGTCGGTTCGATTCCGACCGGCGCCTCTATATCTTGTAGTCCGGCATGCGGCCTCTTCCGGTACGACTCGGCGCAATCCCGTGGTTGTTCCGCGCGGTCCTCCTTACAGCAGCCTACTTTGTCATCGCGAAGCTCGGCTTGCGCTACGCGACGATCGGTCCCTCCATCTCGCCCGTCTGGCCGCCGACGGGACTCGCGATTGCCGCCTTGGTGCTTTTTGGCCTCCGCTATTGGCCTGCTGTTCTGGCGGGAGCTTTCCTTGCGAATGTGACGACGAGCATTCCCACCCTTGCGGCATTCGGCATCGCGTGCGGAAACGCCACCGAGGCAGCGACGGCCGCGTATCTGCTCTTGCGTCGCGACGGCCCTCAGGTGCGGTTCGATGAACTGGGCAGCGTCCGGACTCTGGTCGGGGTCGCGGCCCCGCTCGGAACGCTCGCGAGCGCCGCAACGGGAGTCACGACCCTGTGGCTCGCCCACGTGATATCGAGTAGCAGCGTCGTTTCAGCGTTTGGCCTGTGGTGGGCGGGCGATTATCTCGGCGCGTTGGTGACCACTCCGGTGTTGCTCACCTGGCTCGGCCCGTCCGTGGCGCGGATGGACCGTCGGGCTACTCTCAAGCTCCTCGCGCTTGTGGGCGGCGCCGTGCTCGCGGCAGCAGTCGTTTTCGGCAATCTGGTGTCGCCGTCGTTTCTCCAGCCGGCACAGTACCCGTACCTCCTGTTTCCTTTCGTGATTGGGGCCGCGCTTCGATTTGGCCCGCGGGGTGCTACGCTGCTGACTCTTACCGTGGCGCTCCTGGCCGTCGCGCACACGGTCCGCGGCGGTGGCCCCTTCGTGATGCACAGCATCCCGAGCACCGACGTCGCCCTGCTGATCTACGTTGGCGTTTTGGCGATTACCGGCCTGTTCATGAGTCCGGCGGTCGTGCGGCGGCTGAAGGCGGAGGGTGCGCTCCGTGAAGCACACGGCCATCTGCAGGCTGTGATCAACAGCTCGCCGTTGGCGATTTACACTGTCGACGCGGGCGGAAACGTGCGCAGCTGGAATCCCGCGGCCGAGACGCTGTACGGGTGGAAGGCGGACGACGTCATCGGTGGTCCGCTCGCCATGATCACGCAGGGTGCGGCGCACCAGCAGGGCGTGCGGGAGCGAGTCTTCCGAGGCGAAACACTACGTGGGATCGAGACCACCGCCAGCAAGAAGGACGGAACGCCGGTGACCGTCAGTCTCGCCGCTGCCCCGCTGCAAGATGCCGGCGGGCGCGTGACCGGCACGCTGCTGATCGCGGCCGATCTGACAGAGATGCGTCGTCTCGAAGTCCAATACCGCCAGGCGCAAAAGATGGAAGCGGTGGGGCGATTGGCTGGCGGGATCGCGCACGACTTCAATAACCTGCTGACCGCGATTCTCGGTACCAGCGGGCTCCTGCTCGAGGATGGCGGCATGGATGCCCGCACGCGCCTCGACGTTCAGGAAATCGAAAAAGCCGCCAAACGAGCCGCCGGGCTGACTCGGCAACTCCTCGTCTTCAGTCGGCAACAGGTGCTCGAGCCGCAAATCCTCGACCTCAACGCCGTTGTCGGAGATCTGCAACGGATGCTGGGCAGGCTCATCGGTGAGGATATCGAGTTGCACACGCAACTCGCTTCCGAAGTTGGAGCCGTGCAGGCCGACCCCGGTCAATTGCAGCAGGCGATCGTGAATCTCGTCGTCAATGCGCGTGATGCCATGCCGAACGGCGGTCGCGTGACGATCGAAACGGCGGATGTCGATCTCGATCCACGGCAACCGAAAGCACACACGCTGACGCAGCCAGGCCCGTACGTCCTGCTCGCGGTTCACGACACCGGGGTCGGCATGGATGCCGCCACGAAAGCCCGCCTGTTTGAGCCGTTCTTCACCACCAAGGAGCCGGGGAGGGGGACCGGCCTCGGTCTGGCCACGGTATACAGCATCGTGAAGCAGAGCAGCGGATATATCTGGGCCTACAGTGAGGTAGGCCAGGGAACGACTTTCAAAATCTATTTACCGCGTGTAGCGGGTACTCCGGAGAAGGCAGTCTCGCAGACTCCGGCTACACTTGCCGTGGGATCGGAGACGGTATTGGTCGTGGAGGATCAAGCGGAGGTGCGCGGGCTCACAACGCGGATCTTGGAGGCGCGCGGGTACACCGTCTTGGCTGCGGAGAACGCCGGCGCAGCCACCCATCTTGCGGAGCGGTACGTGAAACGCATTGATCTGCTGCTGACCGATGTGGTGATGCCTGGGGTGAACGGGCGTGAGCTCGCGGTTCGGCTTACTGCACAGCGCCGCGACCTCAAGGTGTTGTTCGTGTCGGGCTATACCGGCGAGGCAATCCGGCAGCATGGACTGCTGGAACTCGATGCGGCGTTCCTCCAGAAGCCTTTCAGCCCTGACGTGCTAGCGCGTAAGGTTCGAGATGTGCTTGACGGAACACCGCCGAACTAAGCGCCTTGCCGTCGAAGCGGTGACGCCGAACCGGGCAGGCGGGGTAAAGGAAGATGAAGATGGAGCCCATGAGACCGATCACCTGGATATTGCTGGCGCTCACCGCTGCGGGGTGCGGCGAGTCGACCGGGCCCCTCGCGGACCTGAGCGAGCTCAGCACGGGCGTCGCCGTAGTCAACACCGTTTTCGCGTCGCCGCTCGCGCATTCGCTCGGCGTCTTTCGGTTTGGGGGGCCATTGGCTGCACCTGCGGCGGGTGCGCCGCTCATTCCTGATTCGTTGCTCGGGAAGACGCTCGCGTTCACCTGCGCATCGCAGCGGTACGCCGAGAGCGGCGACTCCGGCGCCCCGGCCACGGGCGTCCGGGTCGTGCTCTACCGGCGTGCTCCGGACGGGTCGATCGCATGCCCGGCCACGGCCATTGGGCAGCTCGATCTGTTCGACGCCAGCGCGCCGGGTACGACGGTGGTGCGCGGCGTGGTTACGGGGCCCGGCGGCGGCGGGCCGTTGGTCGACTACACCATCAGTCACAACGTGGCGGACGCACAGGGCGTGGCGACCGCGACGGGCTTCGCGACGGATGGACAGCAGCGCCTGGACTTTCAGGTGACCGGGGAGCCTGGCTCCGGGTTACACAACCCGATCGCCACCGTGCAGCTCGACGATGCCGCGGCGGACCTGCATGCGGTGCTGCACCATGCGGCGGAGATGGGCGTCGACACCTACTATGAGGACGTGGATCTCTCGGTTCACGACGCTGCCCTGAGTGCCGAGCTGAAGGGCTCCGCCGGCTGGTTCAACACGTTGAGGTCTTGGGATGAGATCGTTTCGGTCAACGAGGTGCCGGTTGCGAAAGTGGGGGGGAGCGTCGTACCGGAGGACAAAGGGCCCACGATAACCCCCATCGGCGGTCCGCTCTTATTCACGAGCGAACAGCACCAAGTCCTGCTCTCCTTCGTGGGCGCGCCTGACTCGATCCGCGCTGGCCTTGCCGGCGTCCTCGGCGCCGGCGCGCACCTGGTGAGGATCGCGATGTAGAGGCTCGGCGCCCTTCGATGTCGTGCCCGAAGCAGAGTCGATACCCGTTGCAGTCATCGATTTCGAAGTCCCGGCAGCCGTAGGGCTGGTCAATCGGACCTCGCGCGATCTTCACATCCTTCGATTTGAACTCCTGGTGCAGCGCATCCGCATCGTCGATCCAGATATACGCGTCCCAGGCTCCGCCCTCGGGATCGACCGTTCGGTTCGGGCGAATGCCACCGGGCTGTTCGAGCTGCGCGAGCATGATGATCACGCCGCTGCGTCGCACCATACAGAACGAGGGCGGGTCATTCCAGAAGCGCTTGTAGGTGAAGCCGAGCTTGTCGCGGTAGTAGTTGGCGGTGGCGACGACGTCAGCGACGATGAAGTACGGGGCGACGCTCCAGCTGGCTGTGCTCCCCATCTAATGCAGCTTGCGTCCCGGGATATGCTGGCCGTTCTGATGTAACACGAGCCCATCCGGCCGGAACGTGATCTGCGCGTCCACCACCGTCAGGAAAAACGTCGAATCCGACTCCGCGAAGATCGGGAACCGTGGCTGCGCGGTGGCCTGCAAGAACAGGTGCATAGCCTCGCGCGTGATCACGATGTGGAAGGTGGGCGCGAGCTCGTAATCGCCGACATACCGGGCCAGAACCAGCGAGTCCACCGCGACTTCCGCGTGCCGCTGCGGCGGGGGCTCGAGCGGGAACGACTCATCCAACAGATGATAGCCCAGGTCGTCGACGCTGCGATTGAAGTTGGACAGCACGACGACGCCGATCCGGCGCACTGGATCGAAGCCGATGAACGTGCGGTAGCCGCCGGTGCCGCCGTTGTGCCAGACGATATTCCCGATGGGGCGGGACAAGATGTGCCACGCTAGGCCCACCTTCAGGTTGGGGTTGTCGGTCGCCTGACGTGGGTCGTGCGTTTGTCGCAGGGCCCGTCCGATAGGCGTCGCCGACGTATCGACATTGGCCGCGAGAAACGCGAGCATGTCGCTTGCGGTCGAGCGCAGCGCGCCCGCGCCGGCCAAGGTCGGCAGGTCCCAGTTCGGCACGACCTTGCCCGCTTCGTCGTGGCCCGGAGCCAACCGCGCGCGCAAGGGCGGCGTGAGCGTGATCGCCGTTTCGCGCATGCCGAGGGGTGTGAGAAGCCGGCGCGCGACGAGCTGCTCGTAACTCATCCGCGCTCGTAGTGCGAGCGCGTGCCCCAGGAGCCCCATGCCGAGGTTCGAGTACTCATATGAGGCGCCGGGATCGCGTGGCAGCTGGTAGCGTGACAGGAACTCGTACAGCTGCCGCACGCTGTAATCGGCGTACGGGTTGGACGGATCACGCGGCGCGAGATTGTCGGGCAGCCGCGGCAGGCCCGAGACTTGAGTCGCGAGATCGAGCAGCGAAATGGGACGGCCCCGCACCGGCATGTGCACCGCCCGCGGCAGATAGTTCGCGACGGGATCGTCGAGCTTCACTTCGCGGCGTGCCACCATATCGGACAACACCGACGCCGTGAACACCTTCGTGATCGATCCGATCTCGAACACGGCGCCCGCGTCCACACCCGCCGCCACGATCCGGCGCTTGCCATTGGCATCGAGCAGACCCACGACGATGCCGGCTCCATGCTTGCCACTATCGGGGAATGCGGGGAATGCGGCGACGCGCGGCGCCAGTATCGCACCGACTGCGGAATCGGACGGGAGACCCTGCGAGCAGGCGAGGATCAAGGCGAGAGAAGCGAGCATACTCGAATCTATTATCTTCCCGCCCTCGTGCTTGTCCCCAAGTTCGTCACCACATTGCGAGACTACGACCGGGAGCAATTCACCCGGGACGTGATCGCCGGCGTCATCGTCGGTATCGTGGCGCTGCCGCTCGCCATCGCCTTTGCGATCGCGAGCGGTCTCAGTCCCGAGCGCGGGCTCTTCACGGCCATCGTCGCCGGATTCCTGATCTCGCTGCTCGGCGGCTCACGCGTGCAGATCGGCGGCCCGACCGGCGCGTTCGTCGTCATCGTCTCAGGGATAGTGCTCAAGTACGGCGTCGATGGCCTGGTCGTGGCCACGCTCATGGCTGGCTTCATCCTCGTCGCCTTCGGCCTGCTGCGCCTCGGCGGTGCGATCAAGTTCATTCCCTATCCGGTGACGATCGGCTTCACCAGCGGCATCGCGCTGATCATCTTCTCGAGTCAGATCCGTGACCTGCTCGGTCTCGAGATGACGTCCGTCCCATCGGCGTTCCTGCCGAAGTGGGACGCCTATGTTCACGCCTTCGATACGGTCAATCCGTGGGCGCTCGTGATCGCGATCGCCGCGTTCGCGATCATTCTGGTGTGGCCCAAGATCTCCGCGCGCATTCCCGGGCCGTTTGTGGCGCTGATCGTGACCACCGCGCTGGCCCAGCTGCTGCACCTGCCGGTCGAGACGATCGGCGCTCGGTTCGGCGAGATCCACGCCGGCCTGCCCGCGCCCCGCATCCCGCACCTCTCGATCGCGATCATCGGCGGCCTCGCGGGCCCGGCCTTCACGATCGCGCTCCTCGCTGCGATCGAATCGCTGCTGTCGGCGGTCGTGGCGGACGGGATGATCGGCGGGCGCCATCGCTCCAACATGGAGCTGGTGGCCCAGGGGATTGCTAATATCGCTTCGCCGTTGTTCGGCGGGATGCCGGCGACGGGAGCGATCGCGCGCACGGCGACGAACGTGAAGAACGGCGGGCGGACGCCGGTCGCCGGGATGGTGCACGCGATCACGCTGCTGTTGATCACGCTCTTCTTCGGCCGCTCGGCCGGCCTGATCCCGCTTGCGACGCTGGCGGCGATCCTGGTCGTCGTTGCGTTCCACATGAGCGAGTGGCGCACGTTCATAGCGGAGTTCCGCGCGCCCAAGAGCGACGTTGCGGTCCTCCTGACCACGTTCCTGCTCACGGTGCTGGTGGATCTGACGGTCGCCATCGAGGTCGGCATGGTGCTCGCCGCCTTCCTCTTCATGCGGCGCATGGCGGAGGTGACAAACATCAGCGTCCTGACCCACGAATTCACCGATCCGGTCGACGATTTCGAGCACGATCCCAACGCCGTCCGCAGCCGGGTGATCCCCGAGGGCGTCCAGGTCTACGAGATCACGGGCCCGTTCTTCTTCGGCGCTGCCGAGCTGTTCAAGGACCGGGTGGGCCGGATCGCGGGCAAACCGAAGGTGCTGATCATACGCATGCGGCATGTGCCGGCCATCGACTCGACGGGCCTGCACGCGCTGCGGGAGCTGGTGCACCGCAGCCGTAAGGAAGGGATGCTGGTGATTCTGTCCGACGTTCACGCGCAGCCGGTTGTCGCACTCGACCGGTCGGGACTGTACGACGAGCTCACCGAAGACAACATCCACGGCAATATCGATGATGCGCTGAATCGCGCCCGCCAGTATCTCGGGCTCGAACCGCTCGAGCGGCCCGCCTTTGCTACCCCCACCGTGGCCCGCGAGTCTAAAGAATCCCTCACGAACCGTTCATGAAGACGCGAGGGGTTGCCAGCTAAGCTCCTCGCACCAACGAACTAGCGCCGCTGTACGGACCAGCGTCCCGTCTGCGTCTCGCCGGAGGGCAGCCGGGTCGTGTACATGCCGCTGATCGTGTTGCCTTTCAGTTCGCCATTGAATGTGGTGAGCAGGCGTTCGCCCGAGCGTGGATCGGCATACGGGTCGAGCGTGCCGCTGACATGTCCGCGTTCGATGCGCACGAATCGAATCGTGAGCACGCTCGGCGCCTGATTGGCGGCCCCCCCCCCGCTGCCCGGCTGGTTCCACGGTATTAGCGCGCGGCCAAACCCCTTCGGGACCATCATGACATCGCCGAACGCCGTGTCGCCGGCCGAGCGTAGCGTGAAGCTGATGCTGCCGCTGCGCCCCGACTCCGCGCTGCTGTACTCACCTGACCATTCGCCGGCAAGCGAGGAGACATCGGTGGCGGTGCCGACGACGGGAACCGCTGAGCGGGACGCGCCGCAGGCGGTGAGAGCGAACGACAGGACCGCGACCAGCAAGCTTGTAGAGCGCAACATGGGCACCTCAGGAGAGAAGGGATGCGAGTTGCGCGTGACGGCAGCGCGCGCTGCTGAGGCCTAAGAATGACGCGCAAAGGGTGAATTGTCACTATGGTGATTGTGAAGCATTTTTGCGCCGTGGCCCCGAAACTCGAAGCGTCCGGAGGGGAAACGGGGCACTGGTTAGCTTAGGGACATGCAATGCCGCCGCGCCGCCGCGCTTCTCCTTGCCGGCGCCGTTCTGCTCGCGCCTCCCCTCGACGCGCAGAACGGCGCGCGCTGGTTCTCCCCCCTCGTCGCCGACCCGAAACAGCCGCATTTCTTCGCCACGTGGCTGTGGATCACGTCGCCGATCGTCACCGGGCAGGTTTCGAGCGTCGGACTCGGCGATGATATCGTGCTGGCGCGTGGGCATGCCCACAAGTGGGAGATGAGCGTGGCGGCGGGCGTGTTCTCCCAGTTCAATATGCAAACCCGCTCGAACGACCTGATCAACACCGACTTTGTCATCGGCTTCCCATTCGCCTACCGGACCGGCCCGCTCTCGGTCCGGGCCCGGATCTACCATCAAAGCTCGCACCTGGGCGATGAGTTTATCCTGAACACCAACCCGACCCGCGTGAATCTGAGCTTCGAGGCGGCGGAGTTGCTCGTCGCACGCGACCTCGGGGGGCTTCGCCTCTACGGCGGTGGCGAATACATCCTGCGGCACGAGCCGTCAGACCTGCGGCCCGGTCTGTTGCACGGTGGGATCGAGTACCGCCACGCCCGGCGCGTCGTTCACCTCGGCGGTCTGGGTGACGGCCACGCGTTCGTGGCACTCGATGTCAAGTCGATCGAGGAACGCAAGTGGCGGGTGGGATGGAGCGGGCGCGTTGGCGTCGCCTTCCGACTCGACACCGGCGACGCGTCACGTCTTGTGAGTTTGCAGCTCCAGGGCTACACCGGGCCGGCGCCCTACGGGCAGTTCTACCAGGAGAATGTGCGATCGGTGGGGGTCGGCGTTCACTTCGACCTCTGACCCCGGTATGAGCATCGTCGTGCGCGAGCGCATCCCGCTCGCTCCGTACACCACGCTCGGACTGGGTGGGCCGGCGCGGTACTTCTGTGAGTGCGCGATGGAGGCGGACGTGCTGGAGGCGCTCGCTCTCGCACGGAGCCGAGGCCTCGAGGTGCAGATCATCGGCGGTGGCAGCAATGTAGTCTTCGCCGACTCAGGGTTCCGCGGCCTCGTGGTAAGGGTCACTATCGGCGGTGTGTCGTTTCACGAGACCTCGGGCGGCGTGGAGCTCACTGCGGGAGCCGGTGTGGATTGGGACGCGCTGGTCCGGCGCACGGTCGAGGGCGGGTGGGCGGGCGTCGAATGCCTTTCGGGAATCCCCGGCACGGTTGGTGCGACCCCGATCCAGAACGTCGGCGCCTACGGGCAAGAGATCGCCGATACGCTCGTCTCCGTGACGTGCCTCGAGCGTGAGCGCATGACCCCCGTAACGTTCACGCGCGATCAGTGCGAGTTCGGCTACCGCCAGAGCCGCTTCAAGGCACGCGATCGGGATCGGTACGTCGTGCTCGGTGTTACGTTGCGATTGCGCCGCGAGCTCCCACGACTACGCTACGCGGAACTCGAGCAAGCAGTGCGAGGGAGCGTCGATCTGAAGACGCTCGACCTCGGCGACGCCGTGCGAGTTGTGCGGGACACGGTGCTGCAGCTGCGGCGCCGCAAGTCGATGGTCCTCGATCCCGCCGACCCGAACCGGCGCTCCGTCGGCTCGTTTTTCCTCAACCCCGTGCTGTCGACCGAAGCGTTCGAGGACCTGGCCCGCCGCTGGCGCGCCTCAGGAATGCCGGACTCTATCCCGACTTTCCCGGCCGACGGTCGCGTGAAGGTGCCCGCGGCATGGCTCGTGGAGCGCGCTGGGTTCGCGAAGGGGCATCGTCGCGGCGGGGCGGGGATCTCGACGCGCCACGCGCTGGCGCTCGTGAATCACGGTGGCACGACGGCTGAGCTCCTCGCGCTCGCCGAGGAGATCGAGCGGTCCGTACACGAGCGCTTCGGAATCCGGCTGGAGCGCGAGCCGGTAGTCGTCGGATTGCTCTGAGTTGACTACCTGTTGACCCGGAGGTGTACGGTGCTCCCTATGGACGGCCGGAGCACCTATGTTCCGGGCATGAGTGAAACCGCGCTCATGACCGCCGACGAGCTGCTGCGGCTGAGGTTGCCTGGGGACAAGCGCACTGAGCTGATTCGCGGTCGGCTGGTGGTGCGAGATCCCGGCGGCGCGCGGCACGGCGCGGTGGCGATGCGGCTCGGGTATCGCATCGCGGCCCATGTCGAGAAGCACGATCTTGGTCGGGTCTACGCTGCGGAGACAGGCTTCAAGATCGAGTCCGATCCAGACACCGTTCGGGCGCCGGACGTCGCCTTCATCGCGAAAGCACGCCTTCCCCAAGTTGAGCCGCTGGGCTATCCCAACTGGGCGCCCGACCTGGCGGTGGAAGTACTGGCGCACGATGACCATCCAGCCGAGACGCTCGAGAAGGTGGCGCACTGGCTCCGAGCCGGCGTTCGACTTATTTGGGTCGTCGATGCGCACAAGCGGAACGGCCGGGTCTACCGCTCCGACGGCAGCGAGTCGTTGCTCGGCCCGGAAGACTCGCTGGACGGAGAGGACTTGCTGCCAGGCTTTCGCTGCTCGCTGTCGGAACTGTGGTAGAGAGTTCGCGGGTGTTTGTCGCTGCTGCCGCCCAGCCTGTCCTCCGTCGCCAGCTAGGCCTCCTCGCCGTCACGGCACTCGTCGTCGGCGAAGTCGTCGCGATCGGCATTTTTCTCACGCCCGCCGGCATGGCGCGGTCGCTGGGCTCTCCCTTCTGGTTGCTGATTGTGTGGCTGCTGATGGGCTCCATGGCCTTGAGCGGCGCCCTCTGTTACGGCGAGCTGGCGGCGCGAGCGCCTGAAGCGGGTGGTGGGTACGTCTACTTGCGAGAGGCGTACGGGTCCGCGGTGTCGTTTCTGTACGGCTGGAAATGCATGCTCGTAATGGATCCCGGGATCACGGCGGCCCTCGCGGTGGGCCTCGCGAGCTACGTCGGATACGCGCTTGGGCTGGCCGGTGCCTCGCTCAAGCTCATCGCGATCGGAACGATTCTCCTGCTCGCTGCGATCAACATCGCTGGCCTCAGGTTCGGGTCAGGGCTGATGCAATGGCTTACGGCGCTCAAGCTCGGCGCCCTCGGTCTGCTTGCGGTGCTCGCCCTCGTGACGCGGGCGGGTCAGTGGTCGAACTTCGTGCCGTTCGTCGCGCAGCGTCCGGGCTCCGATCCTCTTCCCGGCGCGCTCGCCCCGGCGCTGGTAGGGGCGTTCTTCGCATTCGGTGGGTGGTGGGAGATCCCCAAACTGGCCGGCGAAGCGCGCGATCCCGCGCGGACGGTACCGCGCGCCCTCGCGATTGGGGTCTCGATCATCACGGCGATCTATATCCTGACGAGCGCCGTATTCCTCTATCTGGTGCCCCTCGACCGTGTAACATCGGGCGAGACCTTTGCCGCACAGGCCGGGGAAGCACTGTTCGGTGCCGCCGGCGGCAAAGTGTTCGCGCTCATCGTGATCGTGGCGGTCCTCGGCAGCCTGCTCGGGCTGCTCATGGCCTTGCCGCGCGTCTACTATGCGATGGCGCGAGATGGCGTATTCTTCAAGTCGGTGGGGGTGGTTCATCCGCGGTTCGGCACTCCGGCCCGCGCGATCGTGATTCAGGCGGCGGTCGCGTCGGTCTACGTGGCCCTCGGCACGTTCAATCAGATCATCGCCTATTTCGTCTTCGTCACCGTGCTGTTCGTCGGTCTCACCGTCGCCGGACTGTTCCGGATCCGTCGCCGTTCTCCCGCGTCCGTGTATCGGACTTGGCGCTATCCCCTCACGCCCGCGCTCTTCCTCGTCTTGGTGGTGGTCTTACTCGTGCTGCTCGCCGGCCACAACCCGCTCCAGGCGGGGCTCGGCGTCGCCATCGTTGCTCTTGGCGCTCCGGTGTACGTATTTCTCTTCCGCCGGCCACTCACTCTCAAGCCCGCAGGGTCCCATGACGTGGATTCGAACGATTCCGCTGCCTGAAGCGGATGACAAACTGCGCCGGGCGATCGAGGCCCAGCGCGCGATGTACCCGAAGGAGTACGCCACACCGGTCCATCCGACTGGCGACGGGACGTCGGGGATCGTGGCGTCGCACAGCCTCATTCCGGACGCGCTGTATCACGCGTTCGCCACGTTTGGGTCCCTCATGTCGGATACGTTGCCGCTCACGCGCCGCCAGCATGAGATGATCACGACGATGGTGTCGGTCACGAACCGGTGTCGATACTGAATCGAGTCCCACGCAGAGTTTCTGCGTCGGATCACGTTGGATGATAAGCTGATCGAGGCCCTCGAGAGCGACTACACCAAGGCGCCGATCTCGCAGCAGGACCGTGTGATGCTGGATTACGTCGTACAGGTCACGCGCGACGCCACCCGCATCGGGCAACAGCACCACGAGGCGCTGCGCGGCGTCGGGTTTGATGATCGCGGCATTCTGCAAATCACACTCATCGCGTCGTGGTTCAACTACATCAATCGTGTTGCAGACGCGCTGGGCGTCGGGCGTGCGACGTAGAGTTCCCTTCACGACTGCTTCACACACCCTTTAACATGCAGAGGACGTATCTTGACGGCAGGAAGATGATCGCATGACTTCGACCGACACCCGTTCCACCGCCACCGTGGCATGTCCCTTCTGCGGCACTCTGAACCGCGTGGACATGGAACGTGTGGCCGATCGGCCGAAGTGCGGCAACTGTGGCAGACCCATTCTGCTGGATCGCCCCGTCGCAGTGTCTGACGCGAATTTCGAGCAGGTCACGACGGGCACCACGGTGCCTGTGCTCGTCGACTTCTATGCCGATTGGTGTGGGCCGTGCAAGATGATGGCCCCGCTGCTGGATGACGTCGCGCACCGCCGCGCGGGCGAGCTGCTGGTGTTGAAGCTCGACACCGACCAGAACCCCGCGACCCAGCGACGGTTCGGTGTGCGTGGCATCCCGACGCTGATCGTGTTTCGCGGCGGGAAAGAAGTGGCGCGTCGCGTGGGCTCGGTCCTGCCAACCGAGCTGGATACTTTTTTGAAGGCTGTCTAGCGCCCCGCCGCAAGCTGCCGCAGCACGTACTCCAAAATCCCGCCGTGCTTGTAGTACTGCAGCTCCTGTGGCGTGTCGATGCGCACCAATACCTTGAACCCCGTCTTCTTGCCGTCATCGGATGTCGCCGTCACCGTCAACTCTTTCGGCATCTCGGCCAGACCCGGGATGTCGTAACGCTCCTTGCCGGTGAGGCCGAGCGTCGCCGGGTTCTGTCCCGGCGCAAACTGCAGCGGCAGGATCCCCATGCCAACCAGGTTCGAGCGATGGATGCGCTCGAAGCTCTCAGCGACGACGGCGCGCACGCCGAGCAGCCGCGGGCCCTTGGCTGCCCAATCGCGTGAGGATCCCGAGCCGTATTCCTTTCCGGCCAGAACAATCAGCGGCGTCCCCTCGGCGGCGTACTTGAGCGACGCGTCGTAGATCGTCATCCCCTCGCCATCCGGGAGATGGACCGTGAACGGTCCTTCGGTGCCCGGCGCGAGGAGGTTCTTGAGGCGCACGTTGGCGAATGTGCCGCGCACCATCACTTCGTGGTTGCCGCGCCGCGCGCCATAGGAATTGAAGTCGATCGGCTGGACACCGTGCTCAACGAGGTACTGACCCGCAGGACTCGTCTTGCGAATCGCGCCGGCCGGTGAGATGTGGTCGGTCGTGATGCTGTCGGCAAGCAGGCACAGCACCCGGGCGCTGCGGATGTCGCGCACCGGTCCGGGCTCTTTCGGCATGCCATCGAAGTACGGTGCCTGGCGGATGTAGGTCGAGGTCGGCTCCCACGCGAAGCGGTCGCCCTCGGGCACCGGCAGGCCGCGCCACCGTTCGTCGCCCTCGAACACCTGCGCGTAGCTCTTGCGAAACATCGCGGACTTGATCGAGCGGTCGATCACGTCGGCGACTTCCTTGGTGGACGGCCAGATGTCGCGCAGGAACACGGGCCCGTCGATACCGATGCCGAGCGGTTCGTTGTGGAAGTCGATGTCGATGCGGCCGGCGAGGGCATATGCCACGACCAGCGGCGGCGAGGCGAGATAGTTCGCCCGCACTTCCTGCTGGATCCGGCCTTCGAAGTTGCGGTTGCCCGACAGGACCGAGCAGACCACGAGGTCGCATTCGCTGATCGCGGTGGAGACGGCCTCGGGGAGGGGACCGGAGTTGCCGATACACGTCGTGCAGCCGTACCCGACGAGGTGGAAGCGGAGGGCCTCGAGTGGCTTCATGAGACCCGCCAACTCGAGATAGTCCGTGACCACTTTGGACCCGGGGGCGAGGCTCGTCTTGACCCACGGCTTCGAGCGCAGGCCGCGATCGACCGCTTTCTTGGCCATGAGCGCCGCCGCGACCATGACCGAGGGGTTGGAGGTGTTGGTGCAGCTCGTGATCGCGGCGATCACGACCGAGCCGTGGTGCAGCACGCAGTCGACGTCGTCGATGCGGAGCTTTGCGGACGACGGCCGAGCCGGTGTCGGACCGGCTTGACCGCCTTCGCCCTCCCACCGTCCCACCGGAACGGTGTTCACTGCTGGAGCGGCAGCGGGCTTCATCAGCGTCGGCAACGCCTCCGCGAACTTGCGCGGCACTTCTCGGAGGCCGACGCGATCCTGCGGCCGCCGCGGGCCCGCCATGCTCGGCTCCACCGTCGCGAGATTCAGCTCGAGCGTGTCGCTGTACACCGGTTCGGGAGCGTCGGGCGTGTGGAATAGACCCTGCTCCTTCATGTAGGCTTCGACGAGCTGTACCTGCTTGCGCGACCGGCCCGTAAACTCGAGATAGCGGAGCGTCTCCTGATCGACCGGGAAGATGCCGATCGTCGCCCCATACTCGGGAGCCATATTGCCGATCGTGGCACGGTCGGCGAGCGGCAGCGTGGAGACACCCGGGCCGTAGAACTCGACGAACTTTCCCACCACGCCCTTCGCCCGGAGCAGTTGCGTCACCGTCAGCACCAGGTCGGTTGCGGTGGCGCCTTCGGTGAGCTTACCGCTCAACCGGAATCCAACGACTTGCGGGATCAGCATGGAGACCGGCTGACCGAGCATCGCGGCTTCGGCTTCGATCCCACCCACACCCCATCCGAGCACGCCAAGACCGTTGATCATGGTCGTGTGGGAATCGGTGCCCACGAGCGTGTCGGGATACGCTTGCGGTGTCGTCGAGTCCGTCGTGAAAACAACCCGCGCCAGGTACTCGAGGTTGACCTGGTGGACGATGCCGGTATCCGGCGGCACGACCTTGAATCCAGTGAACGTCTTCTGCGCCCAGCGCAGCAGCGCGTAGCGCTCGCGGTTGCGCTGGAACTCGAGGTCGGCATTGACCTGGAAGGCGCGCGGCGTTCCGAACTCGTCCACGATCACCGAATGGTCGATCACGAGCTCGGCGGGCAGCTGTGGATTCACGCGTTTGGGGTCGCCGCCCATCTTCACCATCGCGTCGCGCATCGCCGCGAGGTCCACGACCGTCGGCACGCCCGTGAAATCCTGGAGCAGTACGCGCGCTGGCATGAACGCGATTTCCTCATCCGGTACCTTGAGAGGCTCCCAGCGGGCCAGCTTTTCAATGTCGTCGGGGCGAACCACGCGGCCGTCTTCGAGCCGCAGCAGGTTCTCGAGCAGAATCTTGAGCGAGTAGGGGAGTCGGGCGACGGCCAAGCCTCGACGCTCGAGCGCATCGAGACGGAAAATCTCGTAGGAGCGTCCGGCGGCCTTCAGCGTTGCGCGACTCCCAAAGCTGTTTGCGCTCATTGCGGCAGCACCTTCACCGCGACCACGAAATACTCCGTCTCACCGAAGCACGTCGTCGGAACGCCTTTATGCTGCTGATAAGTCAGCGCCACGCGCCGGCCGAGGGACTGGTTGATGTGTTCCGCGACGTTGTCATCGCGCACGGTGAAATAGAACTTCTCGGGATTCGTGCCCGGCATCGATACCATCGCCAACTCACCCTCCCAGGTTTTGCAGAGCCATCCCCGTTTGGAGAACTTCTGCACGAACCCGGCGCGCTCGCCCTCGGAGTAGCTCCACTGCAGCGCGGACCAGGTGTACAGCGCGAAGATCAGGATCGGCGTGAGGAGGATCCCGGCGATGATGAACTTGCGCTTGCGGGTGAGCTGGAAATTGAATTTGAAATTCACGAGTGGGAATCTACTTCGTACGTTTCCGTGCGATAAGGCGTGAAGCCCCGTGCGAGATAGTTGGGTAACGCGTTGGAATGATCCAGCGTGCAGGTGTGCAGCCAGACACGACTCGGGGCCAGTGCCCACGCATCGCGCACCGCGCACGACAACAGATGTTTCCCAAAGCCACGTCCGAATTCTCGGGCGACGATTCCGAAATACGCGACCTCCACGGAATCGTCTTCGGCCACGCGCCGCAGCTCGTACCATCCGGACAGGTCGGCTTGCTGCGGCACGCTGCCGCGGGTGGCCACGAACAGCTGAATGGCGGGATCGGCGAGGTGCTTGCTGATCTCGTCGTCCGACCAATCCCACCGGTCAAACCAGTGGAAGGCCTCTCCGACGGTGCGGTAGCACATCCGGTACAGGTCCGGCGAAGGATTTGACGCGCGCTCGACCCTAATCTCAGGAAAATTCCCGAACGCGGATTTGAACTGGGTGCGGTCCTTGAGTTCCAGATAGGTGCGAGTTGCCTGCATGCGGATAATCTAGGTGTCTGGTGTCAGGTTCCTGGTGTCAGGCCGGCGCCTCTGACACCTGACACCAGACACCTGACACCGTATTTTGCAGGACATGACCTTCAACAAGATGGGCACCCTGCCCCTGCCGCTCGCGCTCCACCTCGCAACGTACACGGTGATCGGTTTGTTCTGTGCCTTCGCAGGCGGCCTGAACCTGATCGATCCTACCAAGATCTTTCCGAACGCCGTCATCTTCCTCGGCCTGGCGGGATTCAGCTGGGGATACGTCTTCGGCATTCTCATGGCGCGCAAAGAAGTGCTGGGCCTGGGACTCGTAGCCAGCATCGGCTACATCGTAGCGGGCATCTGGCAGCTGGGCCCGCATTGGGCGCTGGGTGCGTTGCTCCTGGCGATCGGGGTGTACGGTCTGGCAGCGCTCGCGCTGTATCGCCGTCAAATTCTCGAAGCCTAGCCGATCATGTTTTCGCGGGCCGGGGCGGCTGGCAGCTCGACCACAAACTTGGCCCCGCCGAGGGTCGCGGAGTCTTCCAGCCAAATCCTGCCGCCGACCTCCGCCACCACACGCTGACAGATCGATAATCCCAGTCCCGACCCCTCGTCGGGACTCTTGGTCGTGAAGAACGGGTCGAAGATGCGGCTGCGCACCTCAGCCGGCACGCCGGGTCCTGAATCCTCGACGGTCAGGCGGACCCAGTCGTTGCGGGCTTCGGTCGCAAGCTCGATCACGGCGTTGGGGCGGCCATGCACCGCGTGCTCGGCGTTGGTCATGAGGTTGATGACGACCTGCTGCAGCTCCTGGCCGAGGCCCAACACCGCCTCGGCCGCCTGGTCCATGCGCGTGCGTACTTCGATGTTGTCGGCACGCAGCACGCGCTGGCGGATCTCGGCGACGTCCCGGACCAGCTCGTTCAACTGGACGCGCACCGGCGTGATGTCGGCCCGGCGCGCCAACCGCAGCAGGCTGCGCACAATGCGCGCCGCGCGATCGACTTCGCGCACGATCGCGGCGGCCGCGGTGCTGGCCTCTTCGTCCTTGGTCGAGCGCCCCAGGAGCTCCGCCTCCATGCGGATCGCGGCGAGTGGATTGTTGACCTCATGCGCGACGCCGCTCGCGATTTCGCCGACCGTCGCAAGCTTCTCGCGCGCGATCAGCTCGCGCTGGGCGCGCAGCTCGTCCGTGCGGTCATAGAGGGCGACGAGCAGGTCCTGCGATCCCAGCCCGCGCAGGTCCGTCACCGTACAATCGCAGATCCTCCGTTCGCCTTCCCCTGAGCCTCGCGTGACGAGCACGCGGCCGTGCCACGGCTGACCCTCGCCCCGACCCGCCAGCATGAGCCGCACGGTGATCCCACTGGGCGACAGGCCCAGCTTCTCGAGATGCTTGCCGACGGCTGCCTCCTTCGTTTCCAATCCGAAGACCTGGATGGCGGCCCCATTCACCTGCCGGACCGTGCCCGCGGTGTCGACGAGCGCCATGGGCAGAGGACTCGCGTCCACCATGGCGCGCGCGCGGTCGGCCGCAGCGCGCGTGGCAGCGACGGCCTCGGACAGCTCGATCCCGCCGGCGATGTGCGCGGCGACGGCCTGTACGTAGTGGAGGTCGTGCAGGGTGAAGGGCAGCGAGGCGGACCCGTCCTTGCGCTGGTAGCGCAGTAACCCGACGACACCGACCGTGCCGAGGGAAACCCGCAGCGGCGCAAGCAACGCGGCGCGCACGCCCTCGGCGAACGTCTTGGCGAGGGGACTCGCGTCCGCTTCAGCCTGGAGATCGGCCGTCATCACTGCTTCTCCGGTGCGCACAACGCGGCCGGAGGTGCTCCAGTCGATTCCGAGGACCAGCCCCTCCGCGCGCGCCGCGTCGCCGAGTGCGGGAGACACCCGCAGGTTTTCGCCGTCCGGCTGCTTGAGTGCCACGAAAGCGCCCTGCGCATCGACCAGCTCCATCAGGCTCTGAAGCGCATAGCGCAGCACAAGGTGTGTTTCGGGCGCCGCGAGCAACCAGCGCGCCAGCTCCACGACGAAGCTGCCGAGCCGGCGCTCGCGCTCGAGCGCGGCGCGCCGGCCCACCATCACCGCGAGGCGCGTGGCGAATTCGATGGCCGTCTCGAGCTCCGAGACGGGAAGCGAGGCCGGGGCGCCCGACAAAGTCGCTTCGACGTGTCGCCCATCGGGATCGCGCCACTCGGCGGTTAGGGTCCGTCCCGAACGCTCGTCGGCACCGGCGGTCACCGCGCCGCTCTCGTTCATCCCTCGATAGCGAATCGACAGTCGGGCACCGCCCGCCCAGTCGCTGAGGATACTTGCGGCTGCGCGCCAGAAGTCCGCCGAGCGTTTTGCCTCGCTCGCTTCCCGAAGCAGCGCCTGCAACGCGTCTCGCATGCGGGCTCGAATATAAAGGCGGGGCCTGGGGGCTGGGGCTTGGGGCCTGGGGCTGGCATCGAAGACTTGGGGAACCGAGGGGCGTTCCGATGGCATGAGCACATTTCTCACGTTGGTGGAGGGGGAGCCCACCCGTCCGCAGCCGTCGCCGCTTCCCTTGACCGATCCGGTCGATGCCGAGCTACTGGATGCCTATTCGCGTGCCGTGAGCGGTGTCGCCGAGCGTGCCGCGCCCGCCGTCGTCAGTGTCGAAGTTCAGCACCGCCGCCGCGGTTCGGGGGGCGGTTCCGGATTCGTCTTCACTCCCGATGGGTTCATTCTCACCAACAGCCACGTCGCGCACGGCACGATCAAGACCGACGTCGCCTTTCCCGATGGCCGCCGGCTGCGCGCCGAGCTGGTCGGGGACGATCCGGAGACGGACCTCGCCGTGCTCCGGGTTGATGCGTCGTCACTCGTCGCGGTGCCGCTCGGGGACTCCGCCGCCCTGCGCGTCGGGCAGGTGGTCATCGCGATCGGGAATCCGCTCGGCTTCCAGAGCACCGTGACGGCCGGCGTCGTCAGCGCCTTGGGCCGCTCGTTCCGATCCGTCTCCGGGCGCCTGATCGACAACGTGATCCAGACCGACGCCGCGCTGAATCCGGGCAACTCGGGCGGCCCATTGCTCGACTCGCGCGGCAACGTGATCGGCGTCAACACCGCCGTGATCTTGCCGGCCCAGGGCATCTGCTTCGCGGTCGCGGTGAACACGGTGAAACTCGTCGTGGGGCAGCTCATTGCGCACGGGCACGTACGGCGTGCCCGCATCGGCGTAGGCGGGCAGAACGTGTCGCTCCCGCGACTCGCCGTGCGCGCGCATCGCCTGATTCAGCCCAGCGGGGTGCTGCTCACGACGGTGGAAAGCGGGAGCCCGGCCGGCCGCGCCGGACTGCAGCCGGGCGACGTCATCGTGGCGTTCGATGCGCAGCCGGTGCACAGCATCGACGATCTCCATCGTCTGCTCAACGGCGAGCGCATCGGCAGAGTGACGACGATCACGGTAGTGCGCAGAGCGGAACGCTTGGAGCTCGCGATTACCGCCACGGAGACTTGAAAATCCTAGCCCTCGTAAGTACGATTCGTGCCATGACTAAGTGCGCCTGCAAGCCGAATTTGCTCCACACCCGGGAACCTTTTGGGGGAGGCGGGCGCTAGCTGACGCGATGGACAAAGTCGCACACGCGCAGGACGGCCCGCCCCACGATGGAGCGGGCCTTTTTGTCGCGGAGCCGTCAACGAAGGGAGCTGTGATGAAGAGGCATTACCTGCTGGCGAGTGACTTCGATCAGACCTTGAGCTTCAACGACTCCGGTATCGTGCTGAGCGACATGCTGGGGATTACGGGGTTTCGAGAGAAAGTCGCCGGCTTGTCGAACCTTAATCTCGTGCAACAGGGCGCGGAGCTTGCCTACCTCCTGGCCCACGATCCCGATTTCCGGAGGGTCACGCGGAACGATCTCCGGGAGGTCGGCCGGCGCGTCCGCCTCAAGCGCAACGTCGAGCTCCTCGCCCGGATGCTCACGCAGGGCATAGACGGACACCGTTTCGATTTCTACGTGATCTCGGCCGCCCCGGAAGACGTCGTGCTCTCGGCGCTCGAGGGGATCGTGCCGGCGGATCATGTCGTGGGGACTCGCTTCCAGTTCCAGGAAGGCAACGGCGAGATGGGGTCGCTCCTCCGCTTGGCGGCGGGCTACGGCAAGGTCGCCGCTGTCGAGGAGATCCGCGCGCGGCACGTGGTGCCGCGCGATCAGGTGATATACGTCGGCGATGGGCAGTCGGACATTCCGGTGATGTTGCACGTCAACCGCGGTGAGGGTTTCACCATCGCCGCGTCGGAAGCGCGCGAGATCGCGCAGATCGCCAAGCGCACGGTCATCAGTGACGACGCCCTATCGGTGCTCGTGCCGATTCTCGAGGAAATCGCGGGGTATGGCCCGAGCCAGATCCGCGCCTTGTTCGAGGATCAGGGGCTCGTGATCCAGGAGTGGGACCGCGTGCGCACCGACTGGCTAACGATCCGAGATGGGGCTGGCGACGGCGTCATCCGGTTGGACGCAGCGGCGAATGCCTAAGCGATAGCCGCCTGTGTTGTGTTGACGCGCTACTACCCGCGAATGGCTCCCACGAAGCGCGTTGGGCTGGGCACGTAGCCGGGGAAGACCGCGCCGAGGTCCGTCGCCCCTAGGTGCCGCGCCAGAATCTCACCGAACAGGTCACGGAAGTCGGTCGTGACGGCGACGTCGCGTCCCTCGAACCGCTGTTCGACGCTGAGTCCCGGCCAGCGACCCAGTACGCGCCCGCCGTTCACCGGCCCGCCCAGCGCGAGCATCGCGGTCGCGTGGCCGTGATCGGTGCCGCTGTTGCCGTTCTCGCGGATGGTGCGGCCGAACTCCGACATCGTCAGCACGACGATGTTGCTCATGCGTTCGCCGAGATCCTTGTTGAAGGCGGCAAGGGCCAGCCCGAGCTCACGCAGCCGCGTCGATAACTGGCCGTCGCTCGCGCCCTGGTTCACATGCGTGTCCCAGCCGCTGCAGTCGGCGAAGGCGATCTCCAATCCGACATCCGCTTTGATCAGCTGCGCAATCTGCAGCAGCGTCTTTCCGAGCCGGCCCGGCGGGTACTCGGCGCCGCCCGCGGGAACGTATTGCGTCGGGTTGGCGCGCTTCAGCATCTGTACCGCCTCGAATCCCTCACGCGATGAAGACGCCAGGAGACCTGTCCCCGCGCCGTCGTAGAGCTCTTCGAAGGCACGCGTCAGACGATCCCGCGCGGCCTCCTGTGGGACGCGTAATCCAAACGCCTGGAGATCGTCGATGGCGAGCGATGGCGCGCTGCCCGCAAGAATGCGCGGCAACTGTGGTCCGAAGCCGACAGCCCGAAACGGCGTGTCCGCATGCTCCCGATCGTGCTGGCAATAGCGATTCGCCCAGCCGTCCGCCGTGCTTTTCACGCCGGGCGTGCCGGTTTCCATGTAGTCCTGGGCATCGAAGTGACTGCGCGTCGAGTCGGGCGAGCCGACGGCGTGAATCGCGGCCAGGCTCTTGTTGTCCCACAGCTCCTGCAGCGGCGCGAGGCTGGGGTGCAAGCCGAAATGGCCGTCGAGATCCACGACGTCGCTCGCGGGGATCGCGATACGCGGGCGCTCCTGGTAGTAGGCGCCCTCGCCGTGGGGCACGATCAGATTGAGGCCGTCGACGGCGCCGCGTTGGAAGAGGCAAACGAGGGTCGGACGGTTGGACGGTGTGACGGTTGGACGGTTGGCCGCGTATGCCGCCCTCGCGAGGAACAACGGGTCCAACCCCAGGCTGAACAACGCCAATCCACCCGCCTTTACGAAAACGCGTCTCGAGACAGTCATTGTTTTTGAAAGTCCGGCCCACCGAGGGCCAAGCCCACGGCGAGGGTCTTTGCCTGCTGCGGGTCAGCGATATCCGTGAGCTGCTCCAGAATCACCGTCTTGGTGTGAGGGGACATCGTTCCCGCCATCAACCGCTGGTCGATCTGGTCGACCAGCTGGGCGTGATCGTCGATCATTGGAATACTCGTGCACTCCTTCGCAATCACTAGGGCGGCGTTCATGCGGGCGAGCAGCGCGCCGCTGTTCACCCAGTGCGCCTCGGTCTCCGCATAGCCGGTCGGCGCCGGCTGTTGATAGAGCGGCTCGCCGAGTCGCGCGACCATCTCCGCCAGGCGCGGCGTGTCGTCGGGCTCGACGCCGGCCGCGCGGACGGCGCTCACGACGAACTCGAACGGCGTCTTCACCTTCGCGCGGACGACCTGCGGTGTCCAGAAGTCGGGCGACGTAACGATCGCACGCAGTACCGCGCGAATGTCGCCATGCGTCTTTTGCCACGCCGCCACCGCCGCATCCACGCAACCATCCGGCGGCTCGTCCGCCACGAATCGCGCGCACAGCTTCGCGCTCACCTGGTGCATCGTCGCGTGCTGGTTGGCGAGAAACTTGAGCAGCCGGATTCCTTCGTCCTCGCCGTCGCTCTTGAATTTCTGCCCGAGCACGACCTTGTCTCCCTGGTCGTGCGCCCAATCGTGGAACACGAACCCCGCGCCGCGATCGGGCCGCTCGATGCTCCATCCGGTGAAAATGCGCGCGACGTTGATGACGTCCTGCTGCGTGTACCCGCCGTCCACGCCGAGTGTGTGCAGCTCCATCAGCTCGCGGGCGTAATTCTCGTTGATGCCTCGCCTCACCCCCGTTCCCCCTCTCCGCAACGCGGAGAGGGGGCCAAGGGGAGAGGACCCCGGCGCCACGCTCTGCGCATTATCCAGATAGAACAGCATGGCGGGGCTGCGCGCCGTCGCGATGAGCAAGTCTTCGAAGCGGCCGAGCGCCCGTGGCCGGATCGTTTCCTCGATATAGGAAGGCAACAGAAACCGGTCGGCTCCCTTGCCCACAAAGACGTTGAAGTGGTTCGTCCAGAAGTCGACCATCACCTCGCGCAGCTGGCGCTCCGAGATGGCCGCGCGGACGATCGCGAGCTGCTGCAGCTCGCCGCCGAGCTCGCGGAACTCTTGCATCGGTCTCGCGCCGCGCATGCGGGACGAATCGCCGGTCGCGGCCGCCTCGCGCTGCAGGCGTTGGCGCTCCTGCACCGCATCGCGATAGCGCCCCGCGAGGTTCGCGCGATCGTAGTCGAGGATCTTGAATTCCCGCTCGCGCGCCGCGAGACGGGAATCGGGAATGTGATCCGCATCGAGCTGCTGCTCGATCCAGCGCATCACCCCGACCTTGGCGACGCTGTCGGCTTCGCCGGGGCGAGCGCCGTACGCCAGCCGATTCAGCGCATGGAACGCCGAATCGCGCGGCGTCAGAGCGGGTGCGACACCGGGAGCCTGCGCGGTCAGCACACAGAGGGTGGCAACTATGGAAAGCATGTGTCTGGTCTGACGTCTCTCCGGAAGCCAAGTTAATGCCCATGGGCAAACGGCGACTATATCGCGCTGCCCGCGTCGCTCAGGGCGCCGGCCCCGACGCGGCTCCCACCTGGGGTGAGCGGCTCGCCGCGCTGAAACACGTCCTCCCGCTGGTGCGGCTCGTGTTTCAAACGCACCGCGGCTACACCATCTGCATCCTGCTGCTCAGGGTCATCCGGTCATTCATCCCGGTCGCCGTTCTTTGGGTCGGCAAGCTCATCATCGACGCGGTTATCGCGGGCGTCGCAACCGTCCATGCGGGCGGCTTACCGGACTGGCGGCACCTCGCGTTGTTGGTCGGATTGGAGCTCGGCATTGCGGTCGTGGGCGAGGGACTGGCGCGGCTCTCGGCCCTGCTCGAGAGTCTGCTCGGCGACCTGTTTGCGAACCGGCTCAGCGTCCGGTTGATGCGTCACGCCGCCACGCTCGATCTCGCCCAATTCGAAGACGCCGAGATCTACGATCATCTGGAGCGCGCGCGCCGCCAGACCGTCGGACGCATCGGCCTGTTCACGCTGCTGCTGGGGACGGCGCAGGATCTCATCACGCTCATCTCACTCGCGAGCGTGCTGCTCGTCCAGCTGCCGTGGCTGCTCCTCCTCCTGACCGTTGCCGTGCTGCCGGCCTTTCTCGGCGAAGCGCACTTCGCCTCGCTCGGCTACTCACTCCTGTTCAAGTGGACGCCCGAACGCCGGCTCCTCGACTACCTGCGGTATATGGGGGCGTCCGACGAGTCGGCCAAAGAAGTGAAGCTCTTCGGCCTGTCGGATTTCCTGGTCGGGCGGTACGCCGACCTGTCGGACAGGTTCTATCAGGAGAACAAAAAGCTTTCGATCCGGCGCAACATCGTCTCGACGCTGCTCGTCACACTGGGGACGTTGGGTTACTACGGCGCCTATGCCGTGATCATCTATCGCACCGTGATGGGCGACTTCACGATCGGCACGCTGACGTTTCTCGCGGGCTCGTTTCGCCAGAGCCGCGGCTTGATCCAAAGCGTCCTCATCGCGCTCTCGTCCATTTACGAGCAGAGCCTCTATCTCAGCGACTTGTTCACATTCTTTGATGTGCAGCCGACGGTCGTTTCACGGAACGGAGCCAAGCCGGTGCCGCGACCGATGCAAACCGGATTCCGATTCGAGAACGTCGGCTTCCGGTATCCGGGGTCGCAGCGTTGGGCAGTACGTCATCTGACGTTCTCGTTCCAGCCGCATGAGCGGATCGCTTTGGTGGGCGAAAATGGTGCGGGAAAGACGACGCTCGTGAAGCTGCTGGCTCGTCTGTACGACCCGGACGAGGGTCACATCGTCCTCGATGGCATCGACCTGCGCGACTACGACCTGGACAGCCTCCGCCAGAACATCGGCATCATCTTCCAGGACTTTGTCCGCTACGACTTCATTTTGCGCGAGAACATCGGGGTCAGTCAAATCGATGCCTTGAGCGACGACGCGCGCATTCGCCAGGCGGCGCAGCGCAGCCTGGCGGACTCGGTCGTGCAGCGCGTGCCCCAAGGGTACGATCAGATGCTGGGGAAGCGATTTGACAACGGCGTTGAGTTGTCGGGCGGCGAGTGGCAGAAGGTCGCGCTCGCGCGCGCTTACATGCGCGAGGCGCAGGTCCTGATTCTCGATGAACCGACGGCCGCGCTCGACGCGCGCGCCGAGTACGAAGTCTTTCTCCGGTTCGCCGAGCTGACGAAGGGGCGGATGGCCGTTTTGATCTCGCACCGCTTTTCGACGGTGCGGATGGCCGACCGGATCTTGGTCTTAAAGGGCGGCGAGCTCGTCGACGACGGTACGCACGAGGAGCTGGTGGCCCGCGGTGGCCTCTACGCGGAGCTGTTCAGTCTTCAGGCGGCGGGGTACCGCTAGCCGGCGCTGGTCGCACGTTCCCGCCATCCGCAACGAACTTCCAGCCGCCATCCGCCTGCCGGCGCCAAATCGTCAGATATTTGCTGTAGTGGTTCAGGCTGGAGATTTTGGCCTCGCCCACCGTGCACCCGAGATCTCCTGACGGTGCGATGTATGCGGCGACCGGCCGCCACTCGAGCACTGCGCCTGCCGGAAAGCCGTCGAACGCGGCGCCGATTGCCTCCCGTCCTTCGGTCAGCTGTGCGCCTCCCCCGAACGAGACCGCGTTGTCCGCCGCGTAGCTGAGAAACGCCGGCTTCGCGCCGCTCGTCACGGACAGCGCGGCGAACGCCGAGTCGGCATGCATCAGTTCAGCGGCATTCGCGCGGCCGCGCACCTGGGCACTGAGCGTACCCGTGGGAGGGTGGGGCGAGACCGAGTCGGGCACGGCGATCGGCTTGGTCATCGCGTACGCCGTGATCCGCCAAGTGCCGCCGGTTTTCCGCCAGCAGGCGAGATACTTGCCACGCGTTCCGCCGGCCCTCGTCCAACCATAGGAGTAGCCGAGACGCCCATCCGCTGAGACATCGGCAAACGCGGGCGACCATGCCGGCTTCAGGAGGGAATCACTGCTCGAAAGAAACGATCGAATCTGACTGCTGCCGCGCAGCAGCGGGGCGCCGGGATACAGATAGATCGCGTCGTCCGTCAGCGCGGGGAAAAACCCTCTCGTCAAACCCGCTGCCGCCGTCCTGTCGGACAGTGAACGGTCGGCCGCGACCAGAGCATCGCGATCGGATGTTCTGTCGGCCGCAGTAGCGAGCAGCGTGAGACCGAGTAGCGCGTAGCGCATGCGTAACCTCCCGGCCCACAATGTGGACGCGCCGCGGGGGCGCGCGTAGAGGCGTGACGTCACAGGCAGGTGAAGTTCACACGATTCTGACGGCCGTGCCCGAGTGGCCACCACCCCGCCCACCACGCCACATCGTCACGGTGCGGACGTTCGGCTACCGGATCGAGCGCTAGCGAAACAGCAGCCGGTCGGCGATGCGCTCGGCGATGGCGAGCGGCTCGCCGCTGGAGCGATTGGTCAGCACTACGATCGTGAGCCGCCGCCCTGGGAAGCGCAGGATCGCGTTGCGGAATCCGCTCGTCTCGCCGGTGTGGCGCCAGCGTTTCTCGCCGCGATAGCTATCCACGAACCAGCCGAATCCATACTGCGTCTCCGCGCCCGCCGGGAGCTGCGGTGGTGTGGTGGCCAGCGCGAGTGTCGCCGAGTCGACGAGCGTCGTGCCGTACAACGCCTGATCCCACAGCACCATGTCGTCGACGTTGGTGTAGATGCCGCCGTCGCCCAGCGTCGCACTGGTGAGGCTTTGATCGGTCTGCACGAACGTGCCGCCGCGCGGTGAGTAGCCGTATGCGCGGTGCGGGATCGTGTCGGATCCCTCGACGTGCATGCCCGTGGCGCGCATGCCAAGTGGCTCGAAGATCCGGGCTCGCAAGAACGCCGGCAATGACATACCCGACACACGCGCCACGATCAGCCCGAGCAGCACGTAGCCGGAGTTGCTGTAGCGATACTGGGTGCCCGCTGGGTAGTAGACGGAGTCCTGCGCCGCAAGGAGTGCGAGCACGTCGTTGTCATCCAGCTGCGTCGTGCGGGTTTCGGGAATCAGGTCTTCGTAATCCAACAGGCCTGATGTGTGATTGAGCAGGTGGCGCACCGTGACTGCGGCTGTGGCAGGCGGTAGCTCGGGGAGAAAGTCCCGAATGGGCTGGTCATACCGGAGCTTCCCGTCTTTCACCAGCAGCATTACGGCCATGGCGGTGAACTGCTTCGACACCGACGCCAGACGATAATCGGTCTCGGGTGTCGCGAGGACGCGATGCTCGAGGTCTGCCATGCCATACGCGCGTCGTACGATCAGCTGGCCGTCGCGAACGACGACGACGCTCGCGCCCGGCACGCTCGATCCACTGTACGCCGTGAGCAGATCATCCACGGTCACGCGAGTGTCCCTTCCGCTACCGGTCGCACACGCGCTGCACAGGGCAACGATCAGGACTTCGCGGCGGCGTACCACGCGTTCCAGGTCTCTTGCGCGGCGCCCCCGCCGATGGTGAGCTGCTGCTGATGGCGCACGAGCGGCATGCGCAGCAGCAGGGGCTCGAGACTGAGTTTCTCGAGCCAACGCTCCTCGCTCAGGATCGCGGACTTGAGGCCCAGCTCCGCGAAACGGTGCGACTCGCGGTCGATGAGCGCAGCGATGCCGAACTGCTGCGCAAACCGCCGCAGCTCGCCCACCGATGCGGCTTTCTCCTTCAAGTCGACGAAATGCACCTTGATGCGTCGCTCCGCGAAAAACCGCAGCGCGGCGCGTGTGTCAGCGCTCTTGCGGATACCGAAAACTTGCACTTCCACGCGCCTAATATATTCCCCGCCACCATGAGCCCTAGATCCAAGATCATCGCGGCCGCGGTCCTGTTTTCGACGGGCGGCGCCGCCATCAAGTGGTGCGGCTTCGGCGCCTGGCAACTCGCCGCCTGCCGCGCGTCGATTGCCATGCTGACGATTCTGATTCTCCTTCCCGAGGCGCGACGCGGCTGGAGCTGGCGCACCGCCGTCGTCGGCGTCGCGTATGCGGCAACCACCTTGCTCTACGTGCAGGCGAACAAGCACACGACTGCGGCCAGCGCCATCTTCCTGCAGTCCACCAGCCCGCTGTTCATCCTGCTGCTTGCGCCGTGGCTCTTGGGTGAGCACGCCACCCGCCGCGACATCGCGCAGATGGCGGTCATGGGTGCCGGGATGGCGTTGTTTCTCCTCGGGATCGATCGGCCGTCGGCAACCGCGCCGAATCCGGCGCTCGGGAACGCGCTCGCCGCGATTTGTGCGGTGACGTGGGCGTTCACCGTCATGGGGTATCGTTGGCTCGCGGGACGGGGCCTGTCTGTGGCGGCTGCGGCCGTGTCCGGGAACGCGGCAGCGGCGACCCTCTCGTTCGTGATGGCGCAACCCCTGGCGGCGGGACGGCCGGCGGATTGGGCGGTGGTCGTGTTTCTCGGCGTCTGCCAGCTCGGGATCCCTTACCTCTTTCTCGCACGCGCCGTCCCGCAGGTGCGCGCGCTCGAGGTGGGGCTCTTCCTTCTTATCGAGCCGGTGTTGAATCCGATCTGGGCCTGGCTGGTGCACGGGGAAACGCCGGGCCCGACGACGATTGCTGGCGGTGTCCTGATTCTTGGCGCGACTACCGGGCGGATGATTTTGGATCTGAAGCAGCCGGAGCGGGCCTCAGTAACCGCCTAACAAGACGGGCCCGCCGCGCGGCGGGCCCGAGTGATGTTCACAGCTGCACACAAATTACTGGATGGCCCGCAGCGCGTTGACTCTGCCTTTGCCGTAGAAGTCGTCGTTCCCGTGTTTCCCGACATCGTCCGCCGACGCGCGGAGCCGCGCCTCGACCTGCGCGGGGCCGATGCGGCCAAACTTTCCGATGATCAGGGCAGCGACACCCGAGACCACGGGCGCCGCCATGCTGGTTCCGCCAGCCCAGCTGTAAGTGCCCGTGCTCGTCCCCGATCCCCTCACGGGTGCAAATACCAGGTCAAACACGCTACAGAATTGGACCACGGGCGCCCCCGGCCCGATGCGCGGCTTCGAACACACCTGTGAACTCTGCAGCTCTAAATCGCCGCCAGGCGCAGCAAAGTCCACCGCCGATTGGCCGAAGTTCGTGTACGACGCCGGCTGGTCGAAGTTCGTCGCTCCGAGCGCCCAGCCGATGGGCGCAGTCGCAGAAACCGCGACGACATGCGGCGACATCGCCGGGACGAATACGATATTCGCCGTGTGGTCGAGATCGACAGCGTCATTTCCGAGCGCCGCGACCACGAGGGCGCCGCGCTGGTAGGCGTACGTCGTCGCTTTGCCGACGACGGCGGCGAGATGCGCCAAGCCTGAGCCCTGCCGCGGGAAGATCGCGCCGAGGCTCATATTGATGATGTCGGCGCCGGCCCCCCCTTCGCTGATTGGCGTCGCAGCGTAGACGATCCCCTGGATGATCCACGAGAAGAAACCGCCGCCGCAGTGCAGCACCTTCACGCCGATGATCGTGGCGTCCGGCGCGATCCCTACCGTACCGATGTTCTGGCCCGGCGCCGCGGCGATGCCGGCCACGTGCGTTCCGTGCCAGAAGGTGTCGGTGCTGTCGCAGGCGCCGGTCGAGCGCCGAATGGCCTGGTCAAAGTTGAACGGCTGACCTGGCACGAATGAGTGCGAATGCACGACATCGAGATTCGGAGCGATGTCGATATGCGTGCTGTGAATGCCGCCATCGACGATCGCAATTCGCGCGCCCCCGCCCCGGGCACCGAGGTCCCAGGCCGCGGGTGCCGAAACCGCGTCAGGTACCCATTGGACAAGGCGGAACGTCTCTGCCGCGCCGAAGATCGCGGCCGGCGCGCCTGGCGGCAGGCTGCCGTCCTCGAGCAGGTCGCCGGCGTCGACGACTTGTTCTGGAGACACCCACTGCACGCTGACGTCCTCATCCACGCTGGTCACGCCCTTGATCTTGGCCACGCGTGCGACGAAACCGGGATCGTTGGAGGAGGCGACCGCGACGCCGATTTGCGTGAGGCTGCTCGTCACCGTGCCTCCCGCAGCAGCCACCTGAGCCGCGATGTCGGGGGGAAGCGTCGTTCCCGTGAAGTCGATCACGTACGATTTCGCTGCGAGGCCGGAGGCGGAGGAGGCGAGCTGCGCGGATACACCGTTTGACACATTGGCGGCGGTCGTGCTGGTGCCGCCGGCGGTGACGGGCGCGTCGTAGACGCATGCCGCGGCGACGATCGCGCCGGCGATCGTGGCCGTTCGGATGGCAAGTCTCAGCATTGGAGCGCTCCTGAAGCTGTGTGGAACGGGGGGAAGGAAGGCAAAAACTGCCCCTTTTTCCGCGCGCTGTCTAGACGATCGCTTCCTCCACCTCGCCGAGTGGATTCGCTTTCCGTCTCGCGCGCTCCATCGGCTTGTCGAGCATCGCCCGGTTCTTGTCGAACACTGTCCAGAAATCGACCGCGCGCTCGAAGGACAGTCGCGTCTCCGAGGCGATGCCATGTGGCCATAACGGCGCTCCTGAGATAGGCAGCGTAGATTCTAGCCCGAATGTCGCGATCACGCCTGTACATGGTGATGGGCGTCGCGTTGCTGTCGTGTGGAATTGCGCGCGCCGGTCGTAGCCAGGAATTTACGCCGCGCGCTCTCTCCCCCTTTGAAGCTCAGAAGGCGCGGACCCTGTTGCGCGAGCGACTGCCGTGTCTTGGTTGTCACCAGCTGGATGGGGAAGGCGGCCGGCTCGGTCCCGACCTCGGGGTCTCGTCATCCGGTGCCAGCGCCGCGTTTGTCTACGCGATGATCCGCGACCCGCAACGCACACGGCCGGGAAGCGCGATGCCGAGGATTCCCATGTCGCCCGAAACGCTCGAGCTCGTGGTGAGTTATCTCGTTGCCCGACGCGGGAGCCCGGCCGGAAGCGTAACGCTGCCGCCGGCGCCAGCCGCCGCGCCCCGTGACACTCATGCTCTCTACCTCACGTTCTGCGCGGGCTGCCACGGAACGACGGGACGAGGTGACGGCCCCAACGCGAAATTCCTGCCCGTCCGGCCCGCCGTGCACACGGATGCGACCGCGATGTCCCAGCGCTCGGACGACATGCTCTTCGACGCAGTCGCCGCGGGTGGCTACGTGCTCGGCCGCTCGAACCGCATGCCCGGCTTCGGCGCCACCCTCACGAGTGCCGAAATCCGGGGTCTCGTGCGCTACATCCGGGAGCTGTGCCGCTGCGCAGGCCCTGCGTGGGCTCGATAAGGGCCGCGGCGGTTTTCGCGCTCGCGCTCGTCGGATGCAAGCGCGAACGCGTGCCGTTCCCCCCGTCCCAGCCCGCGTCGCGCACCGCCGAACCTCGCGCCGCTGATTTCCTCGGCGCGGAGGCGTGCGCAACGTGTCACGCCACACAGTATGCCGCGTGGCGGCGCTCGACTCACGGCCGCGCCGGTGGCAAGCCCGCGCCCGGCGTGGTCATAGCACCGTTCAACGGGGTGCCGATCCGGTTTGCGGATGCCGTAGTAACCGCGACGGCGGCAGGCGGCGAATACCGGTTCACGGTCTCGCGGGAGGGAAGCCCCGCCGTCGTGCTGCGGATCGACGGCGTCATCGGTGGTGGGCACATGGCCGGCGGCGGCACGCAGGGGTTCGTGTCGCGCTTTGCCGACGGCACGGTGCGGTTCCTGCCGTTCGAGTTCGCGCGGCACGAAGGGGGGGGCGTGTGGTTCTGCAATACCAACTCGCGGAGCAAACGAGGGTGGATCCCGATCACCCGCACCGTCCGCCTCGCCGAATGTGGCGACTGGCCGCCGGTGCGCGTGCTGGGCGACGTGGCGCGGTATGCGAATTGCCAGGCGTGCCACGGCAGCCAGATCGTGGCCCGGTTCGACTCGACGCAACGACGCTACGAAACGCGGTTTACCGCGTTGAGCATCAACTGCGAGTCGTGCCACGGCCCCGGACGCCGGCATGTCGAGCTCGCGCGCGCGGGGAAAATTGGTCGCTCGGCCGACATCGGCATGCGGTCGCTCGCCACGCTGGACAAAGACGCGTCGCTCGGTATCTGCTTTCAATGTCACGCGCTCAAGGACGTGCTCGAGGCCGGTTATCTGCCCGGTCGGCCCTTGGCCGAGTCCTATTCGCTCGGCCTGCCGCAGCTCGGCGAACACCCGCTCCTCCCTGACGGGCGCGTTCGCACGTTCGCGTATCAGGAGACGCAAGCGTATAGCGACTGCTATCGCAACGGTTCAATGAAATGTGTGGACTGCCACGATCCGCACTCGCAAGGCTATCGCGACGTGAACGGCACGCCTCTACCGGACCGCTTCAGCGACGGGCAATGCACGTCCTGTCATCCGAGCAAGGCGGACCATCCGGAAGCCCACACGCATCACCGTGCCGGCTCGGCCGGCGGTCGCTGCGTCGCGTGTCACATGCCGTACCTGCAGGAGCCGGAGGTGGGCCGAGCGATCCGGTACGCGCGGTCCGACCACACGATTCCGATTCCGCGTCCCGCGGCCGACGAGGCGGAAGGTGTGACGAGCGCCTGTCGCCAATGTCACGTCGCCGAGACGCCTGACCGCTTGGAGACACAGGTTCGCGCGTGGTACGGCACCCTAAAGCCCCCGGCGCCGCACGAGTTCGCGCTGACCGAATTCTTCGAGGACAGTCTCGAGCCGGATATGCCCTCGCTCTCCAAGGACGTGGTGCAGCGGCTCGAAGGCCTGGCGCAGAGCACTGACTTAGATGAGCGCGCCCTCGCCCTCGCGAGCCTGCACCTCGCCCGCGGGGAAGACCCGAGGGTGCGCCGCTTCCTCGCCGGCGAGATCGCGCACCTCGACTCACTCGATGACGCGGTCCGCAAACGCTGGAGCATTGCTCTGGGCTTCGTCGCCGACCGGTACCGCCAGCGAGGCGATCCCGGACGAGCGGTCGCGACGTATCGAAAGGCGCTCGAGATCAGACCGAACGAGGCACGCGTGCTGTTGAATCTTGGACTCGCGTTCGCCGACGCGGGCGACTTCCCCAACGCAATCGAGCGGTACCGGCGGAGTCTTGCGGCCGACCCGGCGCAGCCGCTGGCGCACGTGAACTGGGGCATTGCACTCGAGGCGCTGGGGGACACGGCCGGTGGTGTCGCCGAGTTCCGCCGGGCTCTTGCGGTCGATCCTAACGAGCCGCTTGCGTACTTCAACATTGGTGTCGTGGGTCTCGCGCGAGGGGTTAGCCGCGAGGCGATGGAGCCGCTCGCGCGGGCTGCGGCGCTCGATCCGGGCCTCGCGCCCGCTCATTTTGCCCTGGCGCAAGGCTACCTGCTCGCCGGGGATGCGCGGGCGGCGACGCGCGAGCTCAGACTGGGGCTCGATTTCGATCCTGACAATGCGGCGGCGCGACAACTGCTCGAGCAGATCGAGCGTGCCACAGGAGGACGCTGAGTGCGGCGCTTCGCGGTCATCTTCTTTACCGTTTTAATCGACCTGATCGGTTTTGGCATCGTTCTGCCGATCCTGCCGTTCTATGCGCAGCGCTTCGGTGCCGCCGGGCTGGGGTACGGCGGCGTGATCGGCGTCTTTTCGCTCATGCAGTTCGTGGCGACGGCGCTGCTGGGGAAACTGTCCGATCGGATCGGCCGCCGGCCCGTGTTACTGACGACGATGCTCGTCAACGCCGTGGGTTACACCCTGTTCGCGTTCGCCGGCTCATACTGGGTGCTATTTCTGTCTCGCGTCGTTTCCGGGTTTGCCGGCGGTAACATTTCGGCCGCGCAGGCGTACATGGCTGACATCACGACTCCCGCCGAGCGTTCGCGCGGCATGGGAGTCGTTGGGGCCGCGTTCGGCATCGGCTTCAGCATCGGGCCGGCCATCGGCGGTTTCGCCGCGCATTTCGGCACGGCGGCTCCCGGGCTCGTCGCGGTCGCGTTGTCGCTGGCGAATTTCGTGTCGGCCTACTTGATCCTTCCCGAGTCGCTGAAACCCGAGCATCGGGTCAAGCGACGGCTCTTCGATCTGGCGCACATCGGTGAGGCGATCGACCGTCCACGGCTCCGGCCGCTTATGATCGTTTGGGCGCTCGTGCCGCTCGCCTTCGCCGGCTATACCGTCGCGCTGCCGCTGCGCGCGGCCGCGGTCCTCGGCTGGAGAGAGCGCGAGCTGGCCATCTTGTTCACGATGATTGGCGTCACCGCCGCATCGGTTCAGGGTTACTTCTTTGGAAGGATCGTGCGCCGGCTCGGCGAGCGAACACTCGTCATCGCGGGCACGTTCGGCATGGCCCTCACGATCGCGATCGTGCCGTTCGTCTCCAGCTCCGCGCTGCTGTATGCATGGACCTTTGTGCTGGCTGTTTCAAATAGCGTCTTTGCGCCCGCGGCGACCGGGCTCGTGTCCGTGTACGCCGAACCGAACGAGCAGGGGACGGTCCTGGGAGCGGCACAGGCAATCGGTGCGCTCGGCCGCACCGCGGGCCCGCCATTGATCGGTACCGTGTACGACGTGAGCGCGATCACTTCTTTCTTGCTCGCTGGTGCGGTGATGGCCCTCGCCGGGCTCGCGGCATTCGGTCTCGCCCCGGTTCCGCATCACGCCGCGCCCCATCGCGTGCCCCCCGTTGCGTTACCTGAACCCCCTCCCTCCGAGTCTTAACGGCGTCTTTTTCACGGAGCATTGCCGACAATGTCGCGGCCACCCCAGGATGTGCTGTCGGCTGATAGCGAGATGGAAGACGTTGGGTATTAGACGTTGAGTTAGACGCTCAGAGGCCGAGAGGCTGAGGGGCTATGAGGACGGAGCTAACGGGAAAACCCTACTAGCTCAATCCTCATGGCCCCTCGGCCTTCTCGGCCTCTCGGCCTCTACCTAATCATCTAGCCATCTCGTTCCCTCCCAAATCATATTTCTTTCCCCCCCAGCTGGAGCTTTGCAGCTGTATGCGCGTCTACAAGTCGAATGAGATCCGCAATGTGGCCGTAGTCGGCCACGGCGCGAGCGGCAAGACCTCCCTGGTCGATGCGCTGGCGTTCGTGGCCGGAACGAGCAAACGGCACGGCTCAGTCAAGGATGGCACCGCCCTCACGGATTACAGCCCTGACGAAATCGAACGCAAATACTCCATCAATCTCGCGCTGGCCGTCGCCGAGTGGATGGACACGAAAATCAACCTGATCGACACTCCCGGATACCTGGACTTCACGGGCGACGCCTTGGCGGGCGTGTATGCTGCCGACTCCGCCGTCGTGGTGCTGTCTGCGACGTCGGGCGTCGAAGTGGGAACCGAGAAGGTGTGGGACTACTGCGAGCGCCGGGGGCTGCCCCGCCTGTTCTTCGTGTCGTTGATGGACAAGGAGCACGCCAATTTCGAGCGCGTCTTCAATCAGATCAAAGAGCGGCTGACGGCCAAGGTGATCCCGGTGGAGATCCCCGTCGGGGAGGGAATGGAATTCCACGGGATCATCAATCTCTTCTCGAAGAAGGCGCATCTCTACAAGAAGGGCACGAAGGCGGGCGAATACGACGAGGTCGACGTCCCCGATGAGTACAAGGATCGTTTCGAGAAGTACTCCCAGGAGCTGATCGAGAGCATCGCGGCGACGGACGACACGCTGCTCGAGCGCTACCTCGGCGGCGAAGAGATCGGGCGCGATGAAGCGATCGCCGCCATGAAAGCAGGAATGACGAAGGGGGAGCTGTTTCCGCTGTTCTGCGGCGCCGCCGAGCTGACGTACGGGACGCGGGCGCTGCTGAACAAGCTCGTAGAGCTGTGCCCGGCGCCACACGAGACGCCTCCCGTCGAGGCGCAAAAATGGGGCAGCGCTGAGCGCCTGACGCTGAAGGCGGACGACGCCGGGCCGCTGGCCGCGCAGGTGTTCAAGACGGTCTCCGAGCCGCACGTCGGTGACGTCACACTGTTTCGGATCTTTTCCGGAACCGTCAGGAACGGGCAGGATGTCTGGAACGCGCCGCGCGAGCTCTCCGAGAAGCTCAATCACCTCTGCGTCGCCGTCGGCAAGGAGCGGATCGAGATCCCGGAGCTGCACGCCGGCGACATCGGCGTCGTCGCCAAGCTGCGCGACACGCACACCAATGACACGCTGTCGACGAAGGACAAGGGGCTCGTCCTGCCCAAGATTCCGTTCCCCGAGCCCGTGATCACGGTGGCCGTCGAGGTGAAACAACGAGGCGAGGAAGACAAGCTCTCCACCGGGCTGCACAAGCTGCACGAGGAGGATCCCACCTTCCACCACGAGTACAACAGCGAGCTGGCACAGACGCTGATCCGTGGACTCGGCGAGCGCCACCTCGAGATCGTCGTGGGACGCCTGGCGCGGAAGTTTGGCGTGCACGCGCAGACGGCAAAGCCCAAGGTTGCCTATCGCGAAACATTCCGCGGCAAGAACGAAGGCCAAGGCAAGCACAAGAAACAGACCGGCGGCCGCGGCCAGTACGGCGACTGCTGGATTCGCATCGCGCCGCTACCGCGTGGCTCGGGGATGCAGTTTGTCGATGAGATCGTCGGGGGCGTGATCCCGCGCCAGTACATACCCGCCGTCGAACGCGGCGTTGTCGAGGCGGCGCACAGGGGACCGGTGGCGGGCTATCCCGTCGTGGATTTCAAGATCGAGCTGTACGACGGCTCGTACCACGACGTGGACTCGAACGAGATGTCGTTCAAGATGGCCGGCATTCTCGCGTTCCGAAACGTCAGTCCGGGGTGCAGGCCCGTGCTGCTCGAGCCGATCATGGAAGTGGAAGTCTGGACGCCCGACGACTATCAGGGCGCGGTGATGGGCGACATCTCGTCGCGGCGGGGGCAGATCATGGGGACGGAGAAGGACGGCCGGCTTACGAAGATCAAGGCGCTGGTCCCCGAAGCCGAGCTCGATCGGTATGCTACGACGCTGCACTCGCTGACGCACGGCCGCGGCACCTACAAGATGAAATTCCACGTGTACCAGGATGCGCCGCCGGAAGTCGCGGCCAAGGTGACGGAAGCGCGGAAGAAGGAGCTGGAAGAAGCGAAAGCGTAGATGCTCGCCCCCTCCCGGTGGCTGCGTCTCTGGTTCGGTTTCAGCGATCCGGTCGATCGCGGAACGTACTTGCGCCACGGCTTGGGTCTCATGGCGCTCAAGTACGCGATCGACGCCCTGCTGATCTGGCGCTTTGCCGGCAGAATCTGGACGCTCTCCAACTATCTCTCGCCGTTGCTCAGCACGCGGCAGCAGCTGTTGCGCGACGCCCCGCCGTGGCTGCTGCCACTCCTCGTGGTGATTGCGTTGCCCTTCCTGTGGATCGGTGTCAGCATGACGATGCGCCGCGCCGTCGATGCCGGCGCGAGTCCGTGGGTCGCGTTGTTCTTCTTTGTGCCGGGTCTGAATCTCATACTCATGATGGTGTTGTGCCTGCCGCCCTCGCGGCCGCGCCGCATGGCGCCATTCGACGACATGGCCAGCTCGGCACCCGAGCGCTTCCAAAGCGCGATGCTGGGCGTCGCCGCTGCGCTCGCGATCACGCTGGTCTCGGTGCTCGTTGCCGTCTACCTGCGCCGTCGCTATTCGACCGGCCTCTTCCTCGGCGTGCCGTTCACTATCGGCTACATCACCGCCTACATCTACAACTACCGTGTCGACCGTCCGGCGGGTGAGTCGGTGGGGCTGGCGTTGGGGAGCGTGACGATCGCCGCGGGAGCGATGGTCGTATTTGCGCTCGAGGGGCTGATCTGCATCGGCATGGCGTTGCCGATCGCGTGGGCGATTGCACTGCCTGGCGCGGTGCTGGGCCGTATCATGGCGCGACGAGCCATGTTCGGCTCCGCGGGCGCTGGGATGGCTCTCCTCGTGCCCGTGTTCCTGGGCGTCGAGCCGCGGGGAGCGCCCACACCACACGAGGTGGTGACCATCGTCGAGATCGCCGCGCCGCCGGATGAGGTGTGGCGTCACGTGGTGACGTTCCCGGACTTGCCGCCGCCCACCGAGCTGCTATTCCGTGCCGGCGTCGCGGCGCCGACGCGGGCGCGCATCGAAGGCAGCGGCGTCGGCGCGGTGCGCTAATCACCGCGCAGGCGCCGCCGATGTCGGAGCTCAGTCCGTACCGCAATGTGAACCCACCGCACCTGGACGGGTACTTCCGTGCGACCCACGGCGAGTTCCGGCTCATCCCCCTGCCGGGCGGCCGTACGCGCCTCGAAGGGCGCACGACGTACGTCGTGGATATGTTCCCACAGCGCTATTGGACACTGGCGGCAGGCCGCATCGTCGCGGCCATCCACGAGCGCGTGTTGCGACACATCGCAGCTTTGGCCGAGGAGGAAGAGCCCTGATGAGAGCCACCGTCCTCTGTATGACCCTTGCTGTCGCAGCGGCCTGCCAGCCCATCGATCGAAAGCGGCACGCCTCCAACGCTGCCGATACCGTGGTGCCCGTCGATACCACCCGGGTTGTGCCGCCCCCTCCCGCCGCGCCTGGCGCGACGCGGGTGCTGGCGGTGGCCGGATTCTCCACGCCGGAGTCGGTGCTGCTCGACTCGGCGCAGGACATCTATTTCGTCTCGAACATCAACGGCTCGCCGACGGCGAAGGACAACAATGGCTTCATCAGTCGCGTGCGGCCCGACGGAGCGATCGAGAACCTCAAGTTCATCGAGGGCGGCCGGGCGGGAGTGACGCTCAACGCGCCGAAGGGCCTGGCGGTGGTCGGTGATACGCTGTGGGTGGCCGACATCGACGTCGTGCGCGCGTTCAACGCGCGGACAGGGGCGCCTCTCGACAGCGTCAAGTTCGACAGCGCGGGGGCGGGGGGGGGCGCCGTCTTCTTGAACGACGTGACGGTGGCCTCGACCGGCGCGATCTACGTCACCGATACCGGCATCCGGTTCGACGACGTGGGCAACGTGCTGCATCCCGGACCCGATCGCGTCTTCCGCATCGGTCCCGACCGCAAGGTCACGGTCGCGGCGCGCGGTGACAGTCTCGGCTGGCCCAACGGGATCACCGTCGATCCCGTGGGCAAGCGGTTCATCATTGTGTCGTTCGGGCCGACGAAGTCGGTGCTCGCCTGGAAGCCCGGGGACAAGGCGCCCAAGGTCATCGCCAAGGGCGCTGGAGGATTCGACGGCGTCGTGATCGCCGGCACGAGGATCCTGGTGTCGAGCTGGACTGATTCCACCGTGTCCGCGTACGAGAGCGGGCAGGAGGTGAAGGTCATCACCGGCGTGCCCAGTCCCGCCGACATCGGCTACGACGCGAAGCGCAATCGCGTCTTGATTCCGATCTTCACGGGGAATCGCGTCGAGATCTGGCAGCTCCAATAGCTCGCGCTGCAGGCCTACAGCTTCGGCTCCTGCTGCGTGAGGCAGTGCAGCGTGCCGAGCCCCCAGACCAGATCGACCGCGTGGATCCCCACGACGGGACGATCGGGGAACAGCTCGGCGAGGATGCCCAGCGCGACGCGATCCTTGGGATCGTTGAACGTCGGGACGAGCACGGCAGCGTTGGCGATGTAGAAGTTCGCGTAGCTGGCGGGTAGGCGGACGCCGTCGAAGTACAAGGGGGCGGGCATCGGCAGGTCGATCACCTCGATGCTCGCCCCTCTTTCCAGATGCATCCCCTGCAGCCGCTCGCGATTCTCCGCGAGCGGCTTGTAATTCACATCCTTCGGATCGGTCTCCCGGCACAGCACGACGGTGGTGGGGTTCACGAAGCGACACAGGTCGTCGACGTGACCGTGCGTGTCGTCGCCCGCAATCCCTTTGCCCAGCCACAACGTGTTCGTAATGCCCAGCGTCTCGCGGAACACGTTCTCGATCTCATAGCGCGACAGTCCGGGATTGCGCGCCTGCACCTTCGGATCGAGCAGGCATTCTTCCGTTGTGATCAGCGTGCCGCAGCCATTCACGTCGATGCTGCCGCCTTCGAGAACGATTCGCCCGTCGATCAGTGGCCGCTTGAACTGCTTCGCAGCGCGCACGGGGATCAGGTCGTCCTTCTTCCAATCCTTGTACTTGGCCCAGGCGTTGAAGTGAAATCGCGCGATGGCCAGTGAGTCGCCTTTGCGCACGAAGATTGGGCCGAAGTCGCGGGTCCAGCCGCGATTTGTGGGAAAGCGCAGAAAGTCGAGGCGCTCGAGGTCGATTCCCGCCCGCGTGAAGACTTTCATCGCCTGCGCGCGGTGTCCGGCCGAATTGACGAGGATCCGGACGGTCTCGCCCGGCGTGAGGTGCCGGACGATCTCCGCGTAGACCCAGGAGATGGGAGGGAACTTGCCCGGCCAGTCGGTGACGTTATGCGGCCAGCCGATCCAGGTGGCCGCATGCGGCTCCCACTCGGCCGGCATGCGAACGCTGCTAATCAGTGAGGAACCGGTGCTCAATGCCGCCGTATGCATCGGTGCGCCGGTCGCGCAGGAACGGCCAGTTGCGGCGGACTTCCTCGATCCGCGCCAGATCGACCTGCGCCAGCACGAGTGCCTCGTCCTCGGCGGTCTCGACCACCATCACGCCGAACGGGTCACAGACGAACGAATGGCCCCAGAATTCGATCCCGGCGCCTTCGCCGCCCAGCCGCTCGAATCCGCAGCGGTTCACGGCGGCAACCCAGCAGCCGTTCGCAATCGCATGACTGCGCTGGATCGTCTTCCAGGCATCGAGCTGCTGCTCGCCGTATTGCTCTTTTTCCGAGGGGTGCCAGCCGATCGCGGTCGGATAGAGCAGAATGTTCGCGCCCTGCAACGCGGTGAGCCGGGCGCCTTCGGGATACCACTGATCCCAGCACACCAGCGTGCCAATCGGCCCGACCTTGGTGTCGAAAGCGCGAAACCCCAGATCACCCGGTGTGAAGTAGAACTTCTCGTAGTACGCGGGATCGTCGGGGATGTGCATCTTGCGGTAGATCCCCTTGACCTTGCCATCGGCGTCGATGACGGCGGCGGTGTTGTGGTAGAGACCGGCCGCGCGTCGCTCGAACAGCGATGCAATAACGACGATGCCGTTCTCTTTGGCGATTTTTCCTAGCGTTTCCGTCGTTGGGCCCGGCACCGCCTCGGCCAGATCGAAGAGCGCGTGGTCCTCGCGCTGGCCGATGTACTGCGTGCGAAACAGCTCCGGCAGGCACACGAGTGTCGCGCCCTGCTGCGCGGCTTCGCGAATGCGCGCGACTGCCTTCCCCAGGTTCGCCTGGGGATCGTCGCTCATACACATCTGCACAAGCCCGATCTTGAACTTGTCCGGCATTCCCTTCATGCCGAACAATAACTCAGAAAGCCTTGCTCGCCGACAGGACGACCGCCAACCTGGCCACGTCTTCAGTTTCTCGCGAGCCTGCTGTCGTCGGCGTGTAACGGTAGAACCGGCGCTCCGCGTCTGCCCCTACGACGGCGGCTCCCAGCGTGACGGCGCCAAGCGGGCGCGTGAGGCCGATTTTGTAGTCAGCGTAGGAGAGGGGGGCGTAGCTTCGCACGTACTGGTAGCCGTAGTGCAGCGCCAGAGTCATGCCGACGACGACAGCAAACGTTGCGGTGACGTCGAGATAGCCCGATCCCTTCGAGCCACCAGTTCCGAGACAATCGGTCGTGGCCGCAGTGCCGTCGGCGCTGATCCCGCAATAGCCGCCGATCGTGCGCGTTTTCATCCCAAACAGGTTCGTCAGCGCGTACGAGTACTTCGCGGCGAACTGATCGTATCGCACGGCGGCGTAGACTTCCGCCGTGTTATAGCGATCACCTGGGTCGATGTTGTAGCGCGCGCGGGGATACCAGTAATACTGCGTGCCGAGATCCACCCCGACCTTGGCGACCGTCCAGCGGTACCCGCCATACAGATCCAGCTCGAGCGATCCGCCATTCAAGAACTGATTTCCGCTCACGTTCGAGCCCCAAGCGCCCACGTACGCGCCCCCCCCGCCCCCGCCGGGGGCTGCTGCGTAGTCGACGCCCCCCTGAATCGCGGGCTGCGTGTAGGTCTGGGACAGCCCTCGAAACCGGTAATCGCCCACGAGCGCCACGTTGCCCGAGAGCGAATGCGGCGACTGGGCCATTGCGACGGTCAATGCAACGAGCTCCGCCCGCATCATAGGCTCGGTGCCGGCGCGGCGGCCGGCTCCACGGTAAAGGCCTCGACGACAACGCTGCCGCCGAGCGAGCTGCCGGTACCCGGGACGCTTCCCAAATCCGATCCGAAATAGGCCTCTTCGCCATGCTGGCTTAGGTCGAGTCCGGCACTCTCCTCGGGCACGTCCGCCCGCGCGCCGATCGTGACCTGCACGAGCTTGAGAATCCCGAGCGTGCCGAGGGCGGCGAAGACAACAGTGGCCAGGACCGCGAGCAGTTGGACGGCCATCTGGCTGGCATTCCCCGCCAGGAGCCCGTCGCCGCCGGCAGGGTTCACGAGCTTCGTGGCGAACACGCCGGTCAGGAGCGCGCCCGCCATTCCAGCGAGTCCATGGCAGGAGAACACGTCGAGCGCGTCGTCGAGCTTGGTCCTCGACCGAATCTGGATGGCGGTGTAGCTGACGCCAGCCGCCAGAACGCCGATCAGGAGCCCGGACATCGGCGTCACGTATCCGGCCGCCGGGGTGATGCCCACGAGCCCCACGACGAGGCCGGTGGCGGCGCCGACCGCCGTGATCTTGCCGGTGCGCGCCAGATCGAGCCCCGCCCAGGTGACGAGCGCGGCGGCCGCGGCGGTGTTGGTGTTGACGAACGCCAGCGCCGCGAGACCGTTCGCCGCGAGGGCGGAGCCGGCATTGAAGCCGAACCAGCCGAACCAGAGCAGCCCGGCGCCAAGTAGCACGAGCGGGACGTTGTGCGGCGCAATCGGCACGCGGCGGTAGTCGCGCCGGGGTCCGAGGAACCATGCGGCGACGAGCGCCGACACGCCGGCGCTGATGTGGACGACCGTGCCGCCCGCGAAGTCCAGCGCGCCGCGCTGCAGCAGCCAACCGCCAGAGCCCCACACCCAGTGCGCCAGCGGATCGTAGATCAGTGTCGCCCACAGGACGAGGAACAGGATGTAACCCCGGAAGCGCATCCGCTCCACGATGGCGCCCGAGATGAGGGCGGGGGTGATGATCGCGAACATCCCCTGGAACATGGCGTGGGCTTGCAGCGGGATCGTCGCCGAATAGGTCGGGTTGGGCTCGAGTCCAACGTTGTGCAGGCCCAGCCATGCGAGGCCGCCGAACCACGGGTTGCCGGGACCGAACGCGATCGAGTAGCCGATGAGCATCCACTGAACGCCGATGACGCCGAGCGCGACCACGCTCATCATCATCGTATTGAGGGCGTTCTTGGGACGCACCAGACCGCCGTAGAAGAACGCGAGACCGACGGTCATCAAGAGCACGAGCGCGCTGGAGACGAGGACCCAGCCAGTATCACCCGATGATAGAGCGGCTTGCGTCATGCGACACCTCCCATGGCGGCTGCGTTGATGGCCGCGCGTTGGACTTTGTCCGCGTTGACTGCGGTCAGGGCGGCGTTATCCACCTCGCCCGTACGAATGCGAATCACACGCTCGATCGGCTGCACGAAGATCTTCCCGTCGCCGACCTCGCCGGTGCGGGCCGCCGCAAGAATGGCCTGCACGCAAGGCTCGACGAACGGCTCCGAACACACCATTTCGATCTTGACCTTCTCGTGGAACTCCATGACGAGCGCCGTGCCGCGGTACTGCTCGAACCGCTCGTGCTCGCCGCCATGTCCGCTGACGCGGCTCAAGGTGATGCCGGTGATTCCGGCGCGGAACAGCGCCGCCTTGACCTCGGGAAGGCGCTCGGACCGCACGATCGTCGTGATGAGCTTCATGCTGGGCTCCCAGTCGATTGGGGTTGGGCTACCGGTTCGATCGCGGCCGCCGCCGGCGGTGCAACCTTCCGGATCAACGGACGGTACGCGTCCCACTGCGCGAGGATCATCCGGGCGCGGGGACTGCCAGTCTTGTGGAAGTGCTGTTGGATCAGCTTGCGCAGCACACGCTCGTCCATCGAATTGAGCCCGCTGACCGCAACCATCTCGAGATTGCAGTGCGATTCGAGCAGGCCGCGCTCATCGAGCGCATAGGCGATGCCGTTGGACATCCCCGCCGCGAAGTTTCTGCCGACAGGTCCGAGGACGACGACCACGCCGCCCGTCATGTATTCGCAGCAGTGATCGCCGGCGCCCTCGATCACCGCGACGGCGCCGGAATTCCGCACGGCGAAGCGGTCACCCGCGCTGCCGGCCGCAAACAAGCGCCCCGACGTCGCGCCGTACAGCGCCGTATTGCCGATCAGCACGCCCGACGCATAGCCCGCACCGCGGAATGGCCGGATCACGATTTCGCCGCCGCTCAGCCCTTTGCCGACGTGGTCGTTGGCCTCGCCTTCCAGCTGCAAGTGCATGCGGGGCAGCGTGAACGCGCCGAAGCTTTGGCCGGCGCTGCCGCGAAACCGCAGGCGCAGCGGCGTTCCCGGTCCCGCGCCGCCGTGGAGGCGCGCGATTTCGCCCGCGATGCGCGCTCCCACGGTCAGGTGGTGATTCCCGATGGAGATCACACGCGGCATCGCATCCTGCCGCGCGAGAATCTCTGCGTCGAGCGACACGAGGCCGGGACGAACGTTCCGCTCCAGCATGCGCCGCCGCGGCTCTGCTGTGTTCGCCGGGGCGGACAACAGCGCTGAGAGATCGAGCAAGCTGGCGCGCGGCGTTTCCGGTCGCGCGCTGCGCCGCAAGAGCTCCACGCGGCCGATGAGATCGTCCATGCGGCGCACGCCGAGCGCCGCCATGATCCGGCGCACGTCCTCGGCAATGTGCGTGAAATAGGCGATGACCTGCTCCGCCGTGCCGCGGAACTTCGCGCGCAAGTCGAGCCGCTGCGTGGCGATGCCGGTCGGGCAGGTGTTCAGGTGGCACTGGCGCGCCATCGCGCAGCCGAGCGCGACGACTGTGGCCGTGCCGAACCCGAAGGATTCGGCGCCGAGCAGCGCGGCGATGACGACGTCCCGTCCCGTGCGCAGCCCGCCGTCGGTCCGCACTTCGATGCGGTCCCGCAGCTTGTTGCGCATGAGAATCGCCTGCGTCTCCGCGAGACCCAGCTCCCAGGGCGAGCCGGCGTGCTTGATCGACGACAGGGGCGAGGCGCCGGTGCCGCCGTTGTGGCCCGACACGAGCACGTAGTCGGCATACGCCTTGGCGACGCCCGCCGCGACGGTGCCGACTCCCGCTTCCGCGACGAGCTTCACGCCGACGCGCGCGGCCGGATTCACCTGCTTGAGGTCGTGGATCAGCTGCGCCAGGTCTTCGATCGAGTAGATGTCGTGGTGCGGTGGCGGCGAGATCAACGGGATCCCGACGACCGCGTGCCGCAGGCGCGCGATGAGATCGGTGACTTTGTGGCCGGGCAGCTGGCCGCCTTCGCCGGGCTTGGAGCCCTGCGCGATCTTGATCTCGAGCTCATCGGCCCGGACCAGATATGCGGTCGTGACGCCGAACCGGCCCGACGCCACCTGCTTGATACGGTTGTCGGAGCGGTCTCCGTCGCCGCGCGCCGCGTATGTTGCCGGGTCCTCGCCGCCCTCGCCCGAATTCGAGCGGGCGTGCATCCGATTCATCGCGATCGCCAGCGTCGCGTGCGCCTCCGGTGAGAGCGCGCCGAGCGACATGGCGCTCGAGATGAAGCGTCGCCGGATCTCTTCTGCCGCCTCGACCTCCTCCAGTGGCACCGGCGACTGCTCGACGAAGTCGAGCAGGTCACGCGGGCCCGCCGGCGCGCGCGCGCGCGCGCGCTCGTCGAAGGCCGCGTGATCGCCATCTTGCAAGGCGCGAACCAGCGGCGGCGACCAGCCGTGATCCTCACCGTCACGCCGGTACCGCACGCGGCCATGATCGGGCAGTGCGCCCGCGCTGTGATGCCGCTTCAGCACGTCCTCAGCAATTTCCTTGAATCCGATGCCGCCGATGATCGACGCCGTCCCCGTGAGGCAACGGTCGATGACTTCCTGGCCGAGCCCGATGGCCTCGAAGATCTGCGCGCCGGCGTAGGACTGCAGCGTCGAGATCCCCATCTTCGAGAGGATCTTGAGCAATCCGTTTTCGGCCGCGCTGCGGTACTTCTCGGCTGAGGCCTCTGCGTCCCGGAGGCATTGCAACGCGAGCCAGGGATGCACCGCCTCCGCGCCGTATCCGAAGAGCGCGCCAATGTGATGCACGTCCCAGGCGTCGCCCGCTTCGGCCACCAGGCCGACCCGGATACGCTGTCCCGCCTGCACGAGCCGCTGGTGCACGGCCCCGATCGCCAGCAGCATGGGGATCGGCGCGCGGGTCTTGTCCGCATCGCGGTCGCTGATGACCAGGATCGTGGCGCCGCCGCCCCGACGCACCGCCTTGACCGCGTCGCGGCTGAGGGTTTCGAGCGCGCGCGCCAACTCCTCGGGACCGGCGGCGGCCTCCCAGACCGCGCTGAGTGTGGCGAGCTCCGCGCCGCCGGCGCGGCGCAAGGCCGACATCTCCTCCGCGAGCAGCACCGGGTGGTCGAGGCGCAGCAATGTGCGGCCCCCCCCGCCGGGCCGCTGCGCGAGCACCGAGCCGCGCCGGCCGAGGTACATCACCAGCGACATCACCAATTCTTCGCGCAGCGGATCGATGGCGGGATTGGTGACCTGCGCGAAGCGCTGGCGCACGTAGGCGTAGAGACTCTGCGGCAGCTTGGACAGCGGCGCGATCGGTGTGTCGTCGCCCATGCTCCAGATCGCGTCGCGGCCCTCGGCGGCCATCGGCGAGATCACGTAGCGCAAGTCCTCGTGGCTGTAGCCGAATGCGTGCTGGCGCGCGGTCAGCTCGTCGGCGGGAAGCACGGGCCCCACCGCGGGGACCTCGGTTGGAAGCTGGCGCACCACCCGCTCGGTCCAGCGGCCGTACGGGAACCGCTGCGCCACTTCGATCTTTGCGTCCGCGCTGCGCAGCACGACGTTGCGCAGCGTATCGACCACCAGCACCTCGCCCGGGCCGAGGCGACCCGATTCCACGACATCGGCTGGGTCGAGGTCGACGACGCCGACTTCCGAGGCCGCCACGACGACGTTATCGCGCGTGACTTTGTAACGGCAGGGCCGCAGGCCGTTGCGATCCAACGCGGAACCGGCGACGATGCCATCGCTGAACGCAAGCGCGGCCGGCCCGTCCCACGGCTCCATGAGTCCGGCGTGATACTCGTAGAAGCTGCGCAGGGCCGGATCCATGTCGGGAATCCGCTCCCACGCCTCCGGCAGCAGCATCATGAGCGCATGCACCGGATCACGGCCCGAGCGGACGAGCAGCTCGAACGCATTATCGAGGCTGGCGGAGTCACTGCCGTCGGCCCAGATGACCGGCTTCAGCTGCTCGACATCCCGTTGCCAGGCGGGGGCCGCCAACGCGGGTTCTCGGGCGCGCATCGCGTTGCGGTTGCCCCAGAGCGTGTTGATCTCGCCGTTGTGCGCCAGCAGGCGGAAGGGCTGCGCGAGGGGCCAGGAGGGCAGCGTGTTGGTCGAGTAGCGCTGGTGGAATACCGCGATGCCGGTCTCGAACAGCGGCGATTGGAGATCGGCGTAAAAGCCCGGCAGCTCCGTGCCGACGAGGAGCGCCTTGTAGACGACGGTCCGGCACGAGAGTGAGCAGACGAAGACCGGCAATCCGGCACTCGCCGCACGGCGCTCGATCGCGCGGCGCGCGAGATACAGTCGCCGTTCCCAGACCTGGGCATTAGCCGGCCCCGACGGTGGGCCGATGAAGACCTGCTGGATCGTCGGCTGGCTTGCGGCGGCGAGCGGGCCGAGCACGTCGCCGTTCACGGGGACGACGCGCCAGCCCAACACAGACATCCCGAGGCTCACCAGCACGGTTTCGATCAGGTCGATCGCGACATCGCGTGCTGCGGCTGCTTGCGGCAGGAAGAACATCCCCAGCGCCACCCGCTCCACCGGCCCGACACCGAGCAAGCGGTGCGGAATCTGCGTGAGGACGCCGGCGCCGTCGCCGGACTTGTCGTTGGACGCGGCGCCGCGATGGGCGAGCCGCGCGACGGCGGTGAGGGCCATCGCCAGGATGTCGTGACTGCGGCCGCCGTCGGCGCGCGCGACGAAGCCGACGCCGCAGGCGTCGCGCTCGCGCCAAGGGTCCAACAAACGAAACGCCCGCTCCGATGAGGGAGCGGGCTTGTGGGGGTCTGTTCGTTTGGTCACGCTATCGCGCCCCGCCGCTCCCTCGAGAGGGTGTGCCGGTAATATTTGCCAGCGGGGGAAGCGTATGTTTATGCATCGTTAGACATAAATATACGACGGGAGGGGAACCCGTCAAGAGGCGTCAGCCGACGAGAATCGGCTCGAGCGGTTTGGCGGAGTCCGTGCCTTGCTTGTAGCGGTACAATTTGCCCGCGTAATTGCGCAGCACGACTTCTTTGTCGGTGAGCTTCACGACGTATTCCGGCAAGAGCGGGATCTTGCCCCCGCCGCCGGGTGCGTCGATCACGAAGTGGGGGACCGCGAGCCCTGATGTCCACCCCCGCAACGCCTTGATGATCTCCAGCCCCTTCTCGACGGTCGTCCGGAAGTGCTCGGCGCCGGCCACCTGGTCGCACATATAGATGTAGTAGGGCCGCACCCGCGCGACGAGCAGCCGCTGCATCAGCAGCTTCATCACCTCGGGATCATCGTTCACGCCCCGGAGCAGCACCGTCTGACACCCGAGCGGAATGCCGGCATCGGCGAGCATGCCGAGCGCCTGCACGGCGGCAGGCGTGAGCTCGTCGGGGTGGTTGAAATGCGTGTTGATATAGAGCGGGTGGTACTTCTTCAGGATGGCGCACAACTCCGGCGTCACGCGCTCGGGCAAGTGACAGGGGATGCGACTCCCGATCCTGAGCACCTCGAGATGCGGAATCGCCCGCAGCCGCTTGCAGATATCGTCGATGCGGCGGTCGGACAGCAGCAGGGGCGCCCACCTTGCGCCGGCGCGTGCAAAAGCGGCAGTAGGACGCGCAGACGGGCGAGACGAGAAACAGCGCGCGATCAGGATAGCGGTGCGTGATGTTGGGGACCGGCGAGTTCTCGTCCTCGGCGAGCGAGTCGACGAGCCCGTCCTGCACGTCGAGCTCCTGTAGCGTGGGCACGTACTGCCGCCAGATGGGATCTCCCGGCGACTTGATGAGATCGACCATCGCGGGCGAGATCCGAAACTCGAAATTCTCGGCGGCCTGCCGCAGGCGCGCGATGTCACCGACATGCTCGGCACCGAAGCGAGCAGCCAAGGCGTCCAGAGAAGCGATGCCTCTCTTACGGAGCAGTTCTTGCCAGGTCTCCAGGTGTCAGATCCTTGGTATAGATCACCAGATCGTCACCGGGCGCATAGTAGCCCGGAATGGTCGCGGCCCTGGTGTAGCCGCGTGCTTCGTAAAACCGCCGAGTCGCTGCGTAGTCGGCGCGCGAGCTGGTCTCGACTACAACCAGCCGTCTGCCGTCAGCCGTCAGCCGTGACTCGACTTCGCGCAGCAACTGCGTTCCAACGCCAGATCCTTGGCGCTGACGATCGACCACAATCCAGTACAGATCGCTCGTCGCCACGGTGCCTGGAGTCGCGCCCCAGCACGCGTAGCCAATGAGCTGGTCGCCGTCGAACGCTCCGACGAACCGGTAGTCGTCGTCGCCTGCCAGGCTCTCGTCGAGCAGCTCGACCGCGGTGGCGACCTCCTCCGGGCGGAAGAGTCCGGCGCCCCGCGTCAGCTGCTCAAGCCGTGCGCGGTGCGCGCGCCCGACGGGGCGCAGGAGATGAAGCGAGCAGCTCACGCGCGGCCTTGGTGCCTTGTGCTTCCCGCAACGCCAGCTCGGCGATGCGACGGATCAGCTCGGCATAGTCCCACCCGGCGGCCTGCGCCATCCGCGACAGGCCTGCATCGTCGGTGAGATCGGGATTGGGGTTCACCTCGAGAATCCAGGGCCGGCCCGCGTCGTCGACGCGGAGATCGACGCGACCGTAGCTCTTCCCCTGCATCGTCCGCCATGCCGCTTCCGCCAACCGGCAGAGGCGATCCGCGAGCCGCTGCGGAATCTGCGCGGGGCATACCGGCCGGCTGCCGAGGTCCTCCAGCGAGCCGACATGCCACTTCGCGGCATATGTCAGGATCGGCCAGGTGCCTTCGGGCATCGTGCTGAAGTCGATCTCGGCAACGGGGAGCGTGCGGGTGCCGACGATCCCGACGTTGAATTCGCGGCCCGCGATGTACTGCTGCACCAAGACTTCGTCGAATTGCTCCGTCATGGCGGCGATGCGGGCCTTGAGGCTCTTGCGGTCACTGACTACCGATTGCCGGTCGACGCCCGCGCTCGCGTCCTCGGCGGCCGGCTTCACGATGGCCGGGAGCGGGAAGTCGTCGTCGATCTTTCCCTGGGCGATCGTCCAGCGCGGCACCGGGAGGCCCGCGCGCTCGAGCATCGTGTTGGCCACTGCCTTGCGGCGACTGACCGCGGTGGTCCAGGGACCGCAGCCGGTGTACGCGATCCCCGCCAGCTCCAGCGTGCCGACGACGTGATCCTCCCACTGCGCAACCCCGCGCACGCCTTCGCAGAGATTGAAGACCAGATCGGCGCGCCCTCCCCGGCAGTGATTGAACCACCGCATGTCGTGGCGGACGGGAACGCGTTGGACCTGATGGTTGAAGGAAACGAAGATCCTGGCGATGCCGTCGACCGCCTGCATCACGCCGGCGATATCCTCGGCGGTCCAGTCATCGGCGCCGGGATCATAGAGGATGACGACCTTCACGCGGAAAGGGCGGCAGACGTTGGTAGGGGCGCAGCATGCTGCGCCCCTACGTCACGCCCGGTAATCCGTCTCCAGGCGATTCGGATGACTTCCTGAATGAGGCCATCGTACGTGTATCCCGCGACCCGCGCTGCCTTCGGGAAGCAGGAGTTCATCGCGGGATCGGGAATGATGCCGGGCAGTGGGTTGAGCTCGACGACATTGGGCACGCCGAAGCGATCCACCCGCACGTCGATGCGGCACCAGTCGCGACAGCCGAGTGCGCGATACGCGTCGAGCGCGACGCGCTCCGTCTCGCGGCAGAGCGATTCGGTCACGCCGGTCGGCGGGCATTGGAAGATCGCCAGCGGATGCTCGGGCGTGTCCCAGATCCACTTGGCTTCGTACCCGTACACCGGTGGCGCGCCGCGCGGCAGCGTCGCGAAATCGAATGCGACGATCGGCAAACAGCGCACGTCACCGTTGTTGCCGAGGATGGCCACGGTGAACTCGGGTCCCGGCAGATAGGTCTCGACGATGACCGGCTGGCTGTAACGATCTAAAAGGAAAGGCACGCGCTCGGCGAGCTGCGCGGGGTTCTCACATAAGTTATTGATAAATACGCCTTTACCTGATCCCTCCGCGACGGGCTTCACAAACAGCGGGAACGGCAGCGGTAAGCGCTCGAGATCCGCCACTGTGTCGATCACGCGGAACGGCGCGGTCGGCACGCCGCGGTAGGCGAGAATCTCCTTGGTCCGCCCTTTGTGCAGCGTCAACGCCAATGTCAGCGGATCGGAGCCGGTGTACGGGATGTTCAGATACTCGCACAGCGCGGGGACGTGCGACTCACGACAGGGGCCGTGCAGCCCCTCGGCCATGTTGAAGACGACGTCGGGACGTGCGAGCGAAAGTTTCTGCGGGAAGAATTGGTCGGCCTCGAGTCGAACCACGGTGCCGAAGAGACTGAGAGCCTGGTCGACCGCATCGATCGTCGATGGGTCATCCCATTCTGCGTAGGCGTCAGACGCGTCGTGTGCGTCCGGCTTTTCGTTGTATGCGAGACCTATTCGCATGCTCAAACCAGAATACGAAATGATCTATGGATACGCAAGAGAGAAACGTAAAAAAAACCGTCGAACAGAACCGTCGAACAGAACCGTCGAACGAGGACGTTTCTGTTCGACGATTTTGTTAGACGACGTTGTTCGACGGTTTAGACTTTGTGATACGTGACGCGCGCCGCTTCCTGTCTGTCGTCGGCCGTATAGATCTCGAAATCGGAGAAGAGCGCGCCCGCTTCCTTCTGCAAAACGCGCAACACGGCGATCGCCATCCGGCGAATTTCCAGCTCCGCGCCTTCGCCACAGCGCAGCTCGAGCATCGTGCGCCACGCGCGCGCGTTGCCGGAGACGACGATCTTCACTTCCGTAGCGTTGGGCAGCACGCTGCGCGCCGCTTCGCGTGCCAGCTTCCGCCGGTGGACCTTGTCGGTGACCGATTCGTAGCGCTGCATCAGTCCCGCGACGGCCCGGACATAGGCGGCCTGCGCGTCGCCGACCTGTTGCAGCCACTCTTCCTCGAGCTTCGCGTCGCCCGCGGTGGCGGGAGGCATGACGAACGCGGCGTGCGATTCATCGACATAGCGCTGCGAGATTTGCGAATAGCCGAAGCCGGCGCGGTGCCGCACCAGCTCGTGCGAGCAGGAGCGGGAGATCCCTTCGATCAGCAGCACGTACACCGCGTGCTCCAGCACCGAGCCATGGCCCTGCTTCTTGATGTTCTCGAGGTAGTCGGCGGTCGTGCGATTGATGGGATTGTGTTGGCTCATGTAGCACAACCGGCCCGCGTACTCGGCCAGGCGCTCGCCTGCGCTCGCCTCGCCGCGCCATTTCACCGGCAGGTGCGCCGGCTCCAAAAACTCGGGCCGGGCGATCAACGAGACTCGGGGGGCGCGGAAAACCTCCACTGCAGAAGGGGCGGAGGCTAACGTGTCAGTTCGAGTTTCGGGGTGGCCCATGCGGCGCTGCGCTCCACTTCACGTAATCGCGTTGCGATGTCGTCCGGAATGGCCGCGGCCTCGGCGCCCACCTTCAGCGCGGCCACGGGTGACCAATCATTCGCGGGAATGATAACACCCGGGTTGAAGATGGACAGCGGGTCGTAGGCGCGCTTGACGCCGCGAAACAGATCGACCACGGCCTTCCCGTAGAACTGCTCGAGCACCCCCGCGCGCAGCCGGCCCACACCATGCTCACCCGACGGAACACCGCCGAGTCGGAGCAGCAGCGCCGTGACGTCTTCGAACAGTGCCGCGAGACCGTCACGCCAGCCGTCACGCGTCGTATCGGGCAACGCGTTCACATGCACATGCCCATCTCCCGCATGGCCGAAGATCGCGACTGGAATGTTGCGCTGCGCCGCGGCGGCCCTCAGCCCCGCGACATAGGCGCCGAGGGCATCCAGCGGCACGCAGCCGTCCTCGACGATCTGGAACGAGCGCTGCGTGGCGGGTAGCCGCGCGAGCGCCGGAGAGGCAAGCCGCCGCACGCTCCACAGCTGTTCGAGTCCCGCGCGGTTCACCGCGGTTTCGACGTGCACCGCCGACGTTTTGAGCCCGCGCACCGCGTCCCCCACGACGCCGCGCGCCGCCGCCGCGTCTTCGCGCTCGAACTCGACGAGCAACAGACAGGCCACGCTCGGTGCTTCCGGCACGAAGCGGAGCAGGGTTTCGTCGAGCAGCTCGATCGCAGACGGCGTGAGCGATACGAGGTACGGCACGGCCTCGCTCATGGACGCGAGATCGGCAAATCCGAGCGCCGCGCCGGCCGTGTGCGGTGGAATTGGGTCGAGTTTCCACTGGACTTCGGTGACGATGCCAAGCGTGCCTTCCGAGCCCACGAACAGATCGACCTCGTCTCCGCTCTCAGCGAATCGGTCCAGCGCATAACCGGAGGAGTTCTTGCGAGTTTTGGGGAAGCGGTCGGTAATCAGTTTTCGGTTATCCGTGCTCAGCTCAAACCTGGCTCTTTCCCCGCGTCTCACGGTCCTTACCACGCCATCCGCCCCGACAACCTCGAGAGCCTCCACCCACCTCCGCATGCTGCCGTATCTCACCGAGCGCGGTCCGGCCGCGTTGGTAGCCACCATGCCGCCGCTTGTCGCGAAGTCGCCCGACGATGGGTCCGGCGGCAGCCGTAAGCCGTAGGGCTTCGCAGCCTCATTCACCCTGGCCCAGGTGACTGAGGCTCCAGCCCGTGCGGTCAGGTTGTGAGGATCAACCGTGAGGCCTCCGAAGCCGATGCTCAGATCGACGATGACACCAGTGCCGAGGTTGCCCCCCGGCATGCCGCTGCCCGCGCCACGGGGGACTAGCTCCATGCCCGACTCCGTGGCTTGGCGCACCAGCGCTACGACGTCATCTCGGTTCTCAGGGATCGCGACGGCGGCGGGCAGAATGCGGTAGATGCCCGCTGCTTCGGCGTAGGCGGCGCGGGCGCGAGCATCGGTGACTAACACGTTCCAAACTTGACACCGGGGAAGCACAACGTGAAGCTTCGCTTTGCGATGACTGCCCCCCCGACGAGTGCTCCTCGTGCGCAGCTGATTCACATCGAGGTGGATCGACGGCTGGGGCACGAGTGGGACGAGTGGAACGGCCGCCCGCTCCCCGGTGGGGGCGACTTTTCGGCCGCGCCCGATCTGTTCTTCCGTTTCGCGGCACTCACTGTCGCCGCGGCCACTGCCGCTGTCGCCCTTCTTGTGTACCTGATCGGACCACGGCTTGGTACGCTCTGGACACCAGTACCCCGGATTCTCTGGATTGCCGTTGGCGCATTCGCGGTGCTGCAATGGCTCTACCTGGGCGTGCTCGCGGCGTCCTTCTATGGCGGCTGGAACTTGTTGCCCGAGCGATTAATGGAACGTGGCCCCTACCTGCAGCTCATGAATTACACGTCCCTGGTGGCTCGGGCCTTCGGGAAGCGCGACTGGGTCGAGCATGCGGCGATCGACATCTACAACACGCTCGCGGAGCGTCGGGGCCGCAGGGTGGGGCAGGGCGAGCTGCTGGTGCTGATCCCTCGGTGTCTCTCGAAACAAGCGCTCGACGGCGTGCTGGAAATCGCGGGCCGGTATGAGGTCCCCGTGTTCGTCGCGACCCGCGGCCAACTCGCGCGACGGGTGATTCGCGAGCGTCGCCCGCGCGCGGTGGTCGCGGTTGCCTGCGAGCGCGACATGATGACCGGGCTGCGCGATGTCGCGGGCAAGCTTCCCGTGCTCGGCCTGACGATGCAGTTGCCTAACGGGCCGTGTCGCGATGCCGCGCTCGATCTGGATCAGATGGAACGGTGGGTACAGGGACTAGTCGGGTTTCGCGCGTTGAAGCAAGAGCCCGAGAACGCCCCAGCCTCCTAGCGCAATCCACTCCGCCCTGCCGAAGCTCCCCGGCACCGCGGGAATCACCTTCATCAAAATGATGACGATGCTCACGACCGCGCCGGCCGCGGCGATCGTCGTCCCCCGTCGACTGGCGGCGCGACGCGCGAGCGCGATGAACGCCAGGCATGCGGCGAGCCACCCGACAGCTCCAACACCTGCGCCAACCTCCGAGATCGGGACCAACACGGCATCGCCGATGAATGGACCGACCGCCGTGAGCACGGCGACCAGGGCGATCGCGAACGACGGAGTGCCGAAGCGCCGATTGACGGAGCCGAGTGCCTGATGGACGAGTTCCCGGCGCCCCAGCGCGTACACGAGCCGTGTTGCCGCGACGAAATTACCGTTGAATACCTTGAGCAACGAAAGCAGGGCGCCCGCCAGCATCAGTCGAACGACCCACGGAGTCCCGAACGCGCGGGCGAAGGCCGCGTCTGTCCCGAGATGTTCTGCGACCAAGTCGGTCCAGGGATACACCCACGCCGCGACACCCACGACGAGCACGTAGAATAGGCCTCCCGCGACCACCGCGAGCGCGATCATGCGACTCAACAGCCGGGGATCGAGGCCCGGCCGCGCTTCCTCCGACGCTTTCGGAATCGACTCGAAGCCCGTCATGAAGTAAGGAACGATCTGCAGGACGAGCAGCACGGAGATGAGCGGGCCGGACGAGGCGAAGAGCGGTTCGAGATTGGTGGCACTGCCGCGGGCAAACCCAAAAACCACGAACACGGCAAAACAGGCGAGGAGACCAAGTGTAGTGATGTCCTGGAAGCGGCCGCTCGTGCGAATGCCGCGATAGTTGATGAGGCCAACGATTGCAGTGAGTCCGAGTCCTGCCACCAGCCGCGGCAGCGTAATTGACTTGCCGGCGACGGCGTAGAGGATCATGTCGTTCATCGCCGGGAAAATGCGCGCGAGCAGATTGCCGATAGCGACCGCTTCCCACGGACAGACGATCGCGTAGGCGAGCACCATCATCCAACCGGCGGCAAAGCTCGCGGTGCGTGGAAACACGCGCTCGGTGTAGGCGATCTCAGCGCCGGCATCGGGTATCGCGCGGACCAGGCGGCCGTACGTCACCGCGATCGGCAGCAGCAGCAGCGCACCGCCGAGAAAGCCGAGCATCGCGCCGCCGGGACCGCCGCGACCCAGCCAGTCGTCCATGATGACCAACCAGCCAACGCCCACCATGCTGCCGAAACCGAATGCGAAGTACTCGAGGGCGCCGAGGCTTTGCCTCAGGGCAGAACTAGTAGGTCGTGACTCCAAGCTTGTCCTTGAGCGCCGTCAGGAGCCGCTGGGCGCGCAGCTGACCCGGTGAGCCGGGCGGGGACGCGCGCTCGAGATCCCGCGTCGTGCGCGAGGGGTCCTCGATCGGCCGGTACACCGCCTCGATCGTCACGCGCGCCTTGCGCGGCACGTCGGGATCGGCCCACAGGCGCACGCGGTGGGGCGGGACGGGGGGGGCACCGGGGGCACCGGCGAACTCTGCGGTTTCGAGAAACGCGTCGCGGAGACTCACGAAACGCACGCCGATGGTGTCGGCGCGGAGCAATGAATCGGCAAACTGGGTGACGCGTTCGGGCGGCGCGTTGATCACTGCGTGCAGCGCCTCAGGCATCGGAGCAAACGCAGGACGGGTCGTGGTCGGCGTGCAGGCACCGAGCAGCAGGGCGAACGCCCACACACCACGCACGACGCACGACGCACGCATCAATGGCTGTGCGGTGGAGCCTTTACGGTGTCGGCCGGTGCTCCGTGGTCGTGCCCTGCTTCGCGATTCTCGATCTCCGCCTGGAGCTTCTGCGACGAAATGCCGGCCGCGTGGTCGAACACCAACCTGCCGCCAAGGATGCCGGTCCACACGAGTCCCGCCAGTCCAACCACACTCAGCATGCGGGTGAGCGCCAGCTCTTGCGCCGGCATCTGCAACCGGCGGATCAGTCGCCAGACGAGCACCACGGTAAAGAGCGACATCGTGATCAGCGCTACGTTCTCATGCTTCTCCATGATTTCGTGGATCGCCTCACCATGCTCGATCGAGCCGGACGCGATCTTGCCGGCGACCACCGCCGCCCACCCGCCGATGACGCCGGCCCACAGCGTCCAGATCGCGGCCCACATCAGAGACTCGCGCTTCGTCGTGGCCGCCGCGAAATCGAACAGCACGGCCACGAGCAGGAGCGCGGCCGGGAGATCGTTGAGAACGGCATGCCAACGGGCGGCGTCGTAACCGAGCATTAGAGTCCTAGATTGTTGACGATCGGTGGGTTGGCCGAGTAGTCGTAAAACCCTTTGCCACTTTTCCTGCCATGCATTCCCGCCAGCACCATGCGCTTCAGCAAGGGCGGCGGCGCATAACGCGCTTCCCGGTACTCCTGGAACATGATCTCCGCAATGTGGTGCGTCGTGTCGAGGCCGACGAAGTCGAGCAGCGTCAGCGGACCCATAGGATAACTGCAGCCCAGCTGCATCGCCTTGTCGATGTCGGGCACGCTGCCGACGCCCCGCTCGACCGCCCGGATGGCGTCGAGCAAATAGGGGACGAGGAGCAGGTTGACGATGAATCCGGAGGTGTCCTTGGCGGCGATCGGCTCTTTGCCGAGCGAGGCAGCGAAGGCGAAGGCGCGCTTGAACGTCTCCGCGGACGTCGTCACCGTGCGCACGACCTCCACCAGTGCCATGAGCGGCACCGGATTGAAGAAGTGCAGTCCCACGAACCGATCCGCTCGCTTGGTCGCCCCGGCCATTTCGGCGATGGTGAGACTGGAGGTGTTGGACGCGAAGATCGTCCCCTGGCCGCAGAGCGCGTCGAGCTCCTTGAAGAGCGCATTCTTCAGCGCCAGATCTTCGGTGATGGCTTCGATCACGATGTCGACCGATTTCAGATCCGCGACCGTCGTCGTAAAGCTCAAGCGCTTGAGCGTCGCGTCGCGGCCCTCGGCGGGGAGCTTGCCCTTCTCGACGAATTTGGCGAGCGACTTTTCGATGCCGGTCCGGCCGCGATCGAGAACCTCCTTCGACACATCGCGCACGATCGTGTCGTAGCCGGCGGTGGCGGCGACCTGAGCGATCCCGCTGCCCATCAGACCACACCCCAGCACCCCGACTCGTTTGATATCGGCCATCACCTCTTAGCCTCGTGCTTTTGGACGCGGATTCTCGAACGCCTTGCGTACCTCTTCGGCGATGCGGACGAATGTGTCCGCGCCGGGCAGCGCGGCCGGACTCGACGCGGTGCGGATCTCGCCGCGCTCGAGCCGGTCGAGCACCTGCTCGAGCGCAATCTGGACGCGCTCATTCGCGGCGCGGTAGGTGCGCGCGATGAGGGCACCGCCGAGCGTCAGGCCCACGCCGGGGACCAGCATGAGCGCTTGCGCGAGCGCGAGGGGCGGCGCGATGAGCGCGGTCGCTCCCGTCATGCCCCACCCCAGGATTGTCAGCACGCTGGCGCCGGTGATCCGCTTCGTCCGGTGATCGCGGACGTCGGCCTCCAGCCGGACCAGACAAAACCCGGGTTCGAGCTGCACGACTTGCCCGGTGATCTCGGCCGCCCGAGCGAGCGAGTAGCGGCGGCCTCCGGCAAGCGCCCGCTGAATCGAGGCAAACGGGCCGGCCTTCGGCTCCCACGATGTCCGGTCGGCGTAGCGTCGCTTGGGTTGGAGCAGCTCCTCATCCGTCATCCAGCGGCTCAATGCGCGCTCGACCGCGGTCTGATCACCCGGCACCACGCGATGCGCGACGATGGACCGCGGACCGGTGAGCCAGGCCCACGTGCCGGCTGTGACTTCGGGGGCGATCCGCGTCTGCTCTTCGAGCATCGCCTGGCGGAGGTAGCGATCGGGAATGCCGACCTCCTTGCCGAGCGCCAGGACTTCATGCGTCGTAAGCCCTTCGCCGATGTCTCGTTCGCCGGCCTGCAGCTCGGCGGCGCGCTTGATGATCCGCTCCAGCGCGTCCCGGCTGATGAGATCCTTCCCCATCAGACTTTGGCCTTCCCCGTGTTCTGAACCGCCGGGAGACGCTCACCCGCTCCCGCGGCTCGTTCGGGCAGAGCCGCTGGGGGATTGCCAGTGGGAGCGAGCCGATCCATGAAGACTTTGAACAGATCGATGGGGATCGGGAAGATCGTCGTCGAGTTGTTCTCGGAAGCGATCTCGTTGACCGTCTGCAGATAGCGCAGCTGAATCGCCGCAGGCTCCGCGCCGATGATGTGCGCCGCCTGCGCGAGCTTTTCGGATGCCTGCAGCTCGCCTTCGGCGTTGATGACCTTGGCGCGGCGTTCGCGTTCGGCCTCCGCCTGGCGCGCCATCGCGCGCTTCATCTCCGGCGGCAAGTCGACGTCCTTCACTTCGACCGCCGAGACCTCGATCCCCCACTCCTCCGTGCGCTGGTCGATGATCTGCCGCAGGATCGCGTTGACTTTGTCGCGGCTCGCCAGCAGCTCATCCATCTCAGTTTCGCCCAGCACTGAGCGCAGTGTCGTCTGGGCGAGCTGGCTGGTGGCGTAGAGGTAGTTCTCGACGCCCACCACGGCCTTGTCGGGCGTCTTCACGCGCATGTACAACACCGCGTTCACCTTGATCGAGATATTGTCGCGTGTAATCACGTCCTGCGGCGGGATGTCGATCGCCATCACGCGCAACGACACCTTTTGCATTTTGGCGAGCAAGGGCGGCAGGAATATCAGTCCCGGCCCCTTGGTCGGCCGCAGGTGGCCGAGCAGGAAGTAGACGCCGCGTTCGTACTCGCGCAGCACGCGGAGCCCCGCGAACAGATAGAGGGCGATCGCTCCGATCGCGGTGACGAGAATGTCGCTCATAACGCCTCGACGATGACCGCCGCGCCCTGGCCGCCGCCAATGCAGGCGGAACCGAGCCCAAAGCGCTTCTGCTCACGCCGCAGCGCGTGCAGCAAGTGAACCGTGATCCGCGTGCCGGTCGCCGCGAGCGGATGCCCAATAGCGATGGCGCCGCCGCAGGCATTCGTGCGGCTGCGATCCAGCCCTAGCTCCCGCTCGACCGCCAGATACTGCGGGGCGAACGCTTCGTTCACTTCGACGAGATCCATCTGCTCGAGTTTCATCCCGGCCTTCGCGAGCGCCTTGCGGGCGGCGGGGGCGGGCCCGATGCCCATGTGTTTCGGCTCGACGCCGGCGACGGCCCAGGCGACCAGGCGGCCGAGCGGCTTCAGGCCGTGCGCTTTCGCGTACTCCGCACTGGCAATCACCGTTGCGGCGCCACCATCCGAAATCCCCGACGCGTTCCCGGCGGTGACGAGACCGTCCTTCTTGAAGTAGGGCTTGAGGCCGCTGAGGATCTCGAGCGTGGTCTCGGGCCGCATGTGTTCGTCGGCGCGGAACTCCACTTCCTTCCCCTTCGCCTTGATCGTCACCGGCACGACTTCGTCCTGGAACGCGCAGGCATCCCACGCCTGTTTTGCCCGCTGCTGTGAGGCGACGGCGACTTCATCCACTTCCCGGCGGGTGAGCTTGTACTTCTCGGCGAGGCTTTCAGCGGTTTCGGCCATGGACAGGCCGCACTGCGGATCCTTCAGCGCTTCCCACAGCAGGTCTTCGAGCGGCGCCGGGCCAAGTCGCAGTCCCCACCGCGCGCCGCGAACCACGTGCGGCGCCTGGCTCATCGATTCGGCGCCGCCTGCCAGCACCGCCTCGGCTTCACCCAGCAAAATGAGCTGCGCGCCCTGCGTAATCGCCTCGAAGCCCGAGCCACAGAGTCGATTCACCGTCACGGCGGGAGTCTCGATCGGGAGACCCGCCTTGAGTCCGACGTGGCGGGCCATGTAGATGGCGTCGGCGGACGTTTGCAGGGCATTGCCGAACACCGTATGACCGAAATCGCTCGCGGGGACGCCGGAGCGCTGAATCGCCTGGCGAGCGGCGGCGACGCCCAAGTCGATGGCCGATAAGTCCTTCAAAGAGCCGCCGAACGAGCCGAATCCTGTCCGCACGCCGGACAGAAAAACGACGTCTTTACCGGCGCCCTGGGTTTTCATGAGAGCAACTCCATCATAAGTGGGCGGAATATGGGCCTGCCGCCGATGTGACGGTAGGTCGTGAAGCCGAAACACGAGCGGCGGACAGGATTGTTCCCCATCCGCCGCATTTTCCATCGATGTCGACTCGTCAGCGCACGAGGTCGACCCACCCCGCTTCATTGGCGATGATCGCGACGCTCCCCGCAGTGTCGAATGCGATATGACGGGGGAGACCTCCGGTCTCGAGCGTGCCTAGGAGGTTCAGCGCGTGCGCGTCGAGTATGGCGACTTGGCCGGCCGGTCGCAGGCTCACATACAAAACCGACTGATCTGGCGTGAGCGCGACTTCGTCGGCGGAAGTTTCGAGCATGCGTCTCTGGGCTTTCCCGTTCGGAAGGTGAATGAGGTCGAGCCATCCCGCTTCGTTGCCGCAGTACAGGCGCAGCCCGTCGCGCGAGACGGCCACACCCACAGGTGTGCCTCCCACCTCATACCGACGAAGGAGCGATAGCGTGCGCGCGTCGAATTCGAGAATGACACCTGCTTTCCAGGTCGGGACGAACACACGGTTGCCTGCGGGGTGGGCCGCGATCTCGGTGCAGACGAGCGGTAGCGTACTCGAGCGAACGATCCGCCCGCCGTTGTCGGTCAACGCGCAGGCGCAGAGTCGGTCGAGGTTGGTGGTCACGTAGAGCATTCGTTCGTCCGGTGACAATGCCGCCCCAAGAGCATTGCCCTCCATGGCGATCGAACCGATGCGGCGGCGACATACGAGATCCACAACCGCCACATCTCTCGTGAACTGATTGGTCACCCACGCACGCTCGCCCGACGACGCCAGGCTGACGCGCGTTAGCGCGACACCGACGCGAACGCTG